>Ga0078972_1006048_pt1 | contig 29469 bp, 28 predicted proteins | sample YelNatPaOPGAMG01_FD_67568 | JGI IMG/M metagenome (GOLD analysis project Ga0078972, IMG submission 67568) | Hot spring thermophilic microbial communities from Obsidian Pool, Yellowstone National Park, USA - OP-RAMG-01 (SPADES assembly) (version 2) | ecosystem: Environmental > Aquatic > Thermal... | reverse complement strand
TGCCTGCAACCGCTGCGCAGGCGATATCCTCTTCGACACGGACGTGGGTTCCTTCCTATGAGACTTGCCGGTCTTCGAGGGAACCTACGTCCGAACTCTTTTACACCGCCGGAAGGACACGGACGCGGGTCTTGCACTCGGTTGTCAGTTTGATTCGTCCGGTCTTCGGTGTGTTGATCTCAGTGGCGTGTAGCTGATCGAGGTGGTGGCGACCTGGTTCAGCTCGTCGGCGTAGAGGTCGCTGTAGATGTTCGCGGTGACGGTCGGCGTCGAGTGGCCCATCGTTTTGTGCGCGTATCGCAGGTCGGCGCCTGACTTGCGGGCCAGGCTGGCGTAGGTATGGCGCAGGTCGTGAATCGTCAACGGGGCGAGGTGCGTTTTCTTGAGGGCTTTGTTCCGTGTGTCGGCGCCAGTTGTTGGATCGCAACGAGTTTAAAAATGCCCCCAACGATCTTGTTGCGCTCCCAGGCTAGAGAGTTCGTTCGCTGCCGCCGCAGACGCGGCGTGGAACTTCGCGACCTTGGCGTCGAGCTCAGCGCGGGATTTGCGCCACTGGTAACACCCAGAGCGCGACACCTCCAACAGCTCGCACATCCGCTTGATGCGGTAGGTGGCCTTCTTCGCCTCGATCCCCCCGGTAGGCTTCTACTGGTGGTGCTCGCAGACGAAGAAGGCCGCGGCTTTTTTAAAAACTCACGGTCCAAACGTAATTCAGCGTTCTCACGGCGCAAGCGCTCCAACTCGGCGCGTTCATCAGCATCCAGCACCGCGCCAGTATCACCAGCCGACAAGGCTTGGCGATGGAGGCGCACCCAACGCCCCAGCGCTTGTTCACCGACACCGATCTCGGCGGCCACGTGAGCCACCGGCCGGCCCGTCTCAATCACCAGGCGGGCGGCCTGCTCCCGAAACTCCGGTCGGGTAAGCGTCGGAAGTACACCTTAGAGGTCGAATCGTGGCCGGTGAGAGGCGTGTTGGCGGCATTTTTGCTGCGAACATACTGTTTCAACCTCTCCAACCGCGAACCCGCAATTCGGGCCGTCTGGTGTGCTATCCGGTGTAGCTTATGGGTGTGTTATGAGGGACTTATGTGGTAACTTCTCGGGTAGATCAAATCTCAGGTAGATCAATATGGAGGTGCGATATGCCGGTCTTGACCGTCTCTGCGGCGCAGCGGCTGGATAATGAGGCAGCGACGCTTTCGATCCGCGAGATCGCTGCATATCTGCAAGAGGCTGTCGGCCAACGCGTCGCGGCGGCGATGGCGGGCTTGGCTGACGCCAAACAAATCGGCCGCTACGCGCGCAATGGCGGCCCGGAACCTCACGGCGCGACCGAGCGCCGGTTACGCGAAGGGTACAAGGTCGTCAGGATGCTCGTCGACGCCTACGACGACAAGACGGCGCGGGCGTGGCTGTTTGGCACCAACACGCGCTTGGACGATCGCGCACCGATCGAGGTGCTCGGTGCGGCGATCGACACCGCGGAGTTCGCGATGGTCGTACGGGCCGCACGGCAGGTCGCCAGCTTCCAGTCGTGATCGCGGCGCCCGAGCAAGGGCGAACCCAGTGGCGGGTCGGCTATTACGCTGACCCGCTCGGCTTCACTCCGCTAGAGCTGTACCAGTTCAGTCACCGTTTCGATGACGTCCACCTCCGTTTCCGCACGCTCTATTGCGCTGACTCGGCCGAAACGTGTCTCCGCGAGGTGCTAGCCGACTTCCGGCCGAACCTCAGCGCGCTGCTCCGCCATGTCGAGCGCTACGGACCCGAGGCCGCTCACGACTTCACTGAGAAGCCGGTCACTGCGCAGTGGCGCATGCAGCACGTCCTCGCTCCCACAGTCCTCAAGCTCGATGGCCCCTTGATCGACCTGACCGACGTCCCCACACGCCAGGAGATCGAGCATCGCCACGTCGAACTGCTGCTCGAGCACGACCTGCAGCACCTCGATCTACACGAGATCACCACCAGTCGTCGCGCCATCACTCAGACGATCGCCGCGGACCTTTTTGACCGAGGCGCCGGCGCCGTCCGGTTCCCGTCCCGCCTGGACGGCAACGCTTGCGTCGCACTCTTCGAGGGCCGCGGCACCGCGAGCTTGGCGGGAGACCTCATCGCGCTCACCGACCCGCCGCCCGAACCGCTCACCAACGTCACCACGCCGTGGGGCCTGATGCTTGAGCCGGCGCCGTGAAACTGCTCCCAGATTGGGATGCGCGCTTGGTGCCCGTCGGACCACACGCACGAAAATTGCACTGCATCGAGCCTGTCAGTTGCGGCCGATTTTGGTCAGGCAGATTCCAGTCAACGTCGCAACGGGACAGTTGCAACACTAGTCCGAAGTTGCGACTGTTGGGATGGGTGTTTTCCTGGGTTGACCTGGGATTTTGCCGGTTTGGTGGGTGTTTGTTCTGGCTACGCGGCGATGGTGAGGGGGATGGTGGTGTCGATGAGGTCGAAGGCGCGACGTTGCTCGGGGGTGGGGTCGGTGAGTTTGTCGATTTCGATGTTGGTGCCCTGGTAGCGGATGCGGTTGCGGGTGAGGGTGCCGAGATGGTCGAGCAGGCCGCGGAAGCTGCGTAGCGGGGTGGCGTTGGCGTCGCGTTTGTGGGCGGCTTTGGACTTGGCTTGCGGTGAACGCTGGGCGGGTGCGACCGGGTTCTCGCGCGCCGGTGGGTGTTGGTCGGTGAAGGTCAGCGGCGCCCAGGCCTTGCGTAGGTGCCAGGCGAGGTAGCAGGCCAGCAGGCAGATCAGCACGTGGGCGCGTACGCGCTGGTCGAGGCGGTGGTAGATGGGTCGCAGGTCGAGGTCGTCGGTTTTGATGATGCGAAAGTCGCGTTCGACGTTGGCCAGCTTCTTGTAGCCCGCGACGACCCCGGCCGCGTCGAGGGTGTCGGCGTCAACGCTGGTGCGTAGCACGTAGATGCCATCCAGGGCGGCTTCGGCGTCGATGGCGGCCTGGTTGCGTTCAAAGGTGAAGCTGGTGTCGGTGATCCTGGTGTGGAAGTGCTTGTCCACCTTGTATTTTCCGCTGACCTTGCCCACAGCTTTGCCGATCTCGGCGGCTCCGGACAGGGTGCCGCGCCCGACTCGTTCGCTGATGCGGGTGAGTTCTTTCTCGGTGGCGGCCAGCAGGTCGGCGCGTTTGCGGGCGCGTTCTTGGGCGAGGGCGGGGTTGCGGCAGGCGATGAGCCGTTCGTCGGGGTAGTCGGGGTGGGTGATCTCGGCGAGGTCCTGGGTGTCGAATAGGCTCATTTGCAGTGGCCCGTCGTCACGGGCGAGTTTGGCGATGGCCGGTGCGCGCAGCGCGGTGATCCACCCGAAATCGGTTGGGCTGTTGGGGTCGTCGTTGAGTTCACGCAGCATGCCGATGCGCGCGGAGGTGATCATGCCGCGATCTCCCACCAGCACCAGGTCGGTGAGGCCGAAGGTGGCGGGCAGCTCGGCGACGATCTCGCTGAACGCGACCGGGTCGGCGGTGTCGCCTTTGACTACCCGCACCGCCACCGGCCGTCCGTCGGGGTCGGTGAGCACCCCGTACTCGATCTGCTCGCAGCCTTTCTTGCCGTCGCGGGAATACCCGTGCGCGGCCAACTCACAACACCGCCCGGTCACCCACGAGCTGGTCAGGTCAAACAACGCCATCCGGTGTGGGTTCACCTCCGGGGCAAGGTGTGTGGCGGCCAGTTTGCGCTCGATCGCGTCCTGGCGCCCGGCCAGCCAGTCCATCGCCGCGTAGACCTCGTCGGTGGACGCGCCGGCCACCCCCAGATCGACACCCAACGTGGAATCGGGCCAGCGCGACAGAGTGGACAGCTTGGACGCCGGGCAGATCACCCGCGAGATGATCAACGCGAACACCACATCGCGCGACCGGCAGCGCGGGCCCAGCAGCGCGGGAAACCCGAGTCGATGCGCCATCGCCGACACCGCGGCCACATGCCCGTGCGGCAGCGACCGAGTCGTGGTGAACTCGCTGCCCGCCGGGATCAACACCTGCCCCTTCAGCGTCGCCTCCAGCGCGCTGATCGAGGCTGCCGGCAGCATCGACAAGTTGGCCACTGTCTCGTTACGCACTTTGGTGCCGTCGCGAAACGTGCGGCGCAGATACACCGATTCGTAGTCACGCCGGCGCCCCTGTTTATCCACATGAGCCTTCTTGACTCTGACTACGTGGACTTTCCCGGTGTTGCGCGGCATACAAAGCATCGTAACCGAACTATGGCGTCGATTATCGACACGACACACCATAATTCTGACTACACCTGTCAGCGCATCAACACCCAAACCGTCAGGTCACATCCCAATTCCGCGTCAAAACCCGACGCAACTTCGGACTAGTGGTATGAGGGGTCTGACCGGCTGAAACACATTGGGAGTAGGCTCGCACTCCGCCTAAAAAGCGGAAGGTCGGCGGTTCGATCCCGCCCCTGGCCACCTGGGAAGCATGCAGCATAAGGGTGGTTTCCTGCCTCGCTGCGGTCTGTCAGCTGGGTCTGGAGACGGAGCGTGACACGGCGAATGCGCCCCCCTTGGGCTATCCAGCAAACGTCTCGATGGTGTCCGCTCGGTTGTTGAAATCACGGTGACAACAGACCGAGTGGGTCAATACGCATCGGACAGCGCTGGACGAATCGGACGGGGCTGTCGATCTCCGCCTGTACGAAAGTTAATGCCGACTAGGGTCTTTGGGCGCCGCGGAGAGCAGCGCCGACGAGGTAGGCCAGGTACCCGATCAAGCCGACGATCGCCCGGTTCTGAGTCCGGTGGGAGCGCAAACTCAGGCCCAGCATCATTTCGATGCCGCCGTCGGTGTAGACGTGATGGCGCGTGGCACGCGGGAAAAGGGCGGGTGGGGGGCACGCATCCGGCTGCTTTTTGGTGCCCGCTCCTTAGGCGATCGCGTAGTCGTCCAACGGGAACCGTGAGCCGTCCCGCACCGCGTCGCGCACCGAAGTGGGTCGCAACAGAGTCGCCTCGCCGCTGTGGTTGAAGTAGTACGACCGCGACGTGGCGCAGTCGCCGGCGTAGAACACCGAGCTGCCCAGGTGACGGGTCATCCGATCCAAGAATCGGGTGTTTGCCTCTTCGGTAACCTCGAAAGTGGTTGCACCTCTGCGCCTGACCTCGCCGAACAGCCGGTCCATGTGCCGCATTTGGTATTCCATGGTGTTGAAGAACGACAGCCCGCAAAAGGCGTACGGACTGGCCAGGCTCAGGTAGTTGGGGAAGTAGGGGATGGACACCCCCTGATAGGCCTGGAACCTGTTCTCTCGCCACCACTTTCCCAAGTTGCGCCCTTGCCGCCCGATTATCTCGATAGCCGGGAAGTTGGCGTCCCACAAGTCGAAGCCGGTGGCCAGTACCAAGGTATCGATGACGGTCTTGTGGCCGTCGTTGGTGACAATGCCGTCGGGCTCGATGCGGTCGATGCCGTTGGTTTCAAGATGCACATGCGGTCTGGTGAAGCTGCGGTAGTAGTCGTTTGACCAACTGGGGCGTTTGCAACCGATGTCGTAGTCGGGGGTCAGCTTGCGTCGTAGCTCTTTGTCACGAACCTGCACGAACCGGTGGATTTTGCACAGATCCATCGCGGCGATGGAAAGCCGCCGAAAATAGCGGTAGTTCAGCACCCCGGTAAAGGTCATGAACTCGAGCAGATTGTCGGTGACCCACCGCAGTGCCCGCTGGGTGAGCGGCACCCGGGAGAAGAGTCGCCGCACTGCCGGGGAGATCCGGAAGTCCAGTTTGGGAGCGACCCAAATCGCGGTGCGCTGATAGACCGTCAGCTCGGCAACGGTCTTCGCCAGCTCGGGGATCAGTTGGATTGCGGTGGCTCCGGTACCGATCAAGCCGACCCGACGGCCCTCGAAATCGTAGCTGTCGTCCCACGCCGTGGTGTGGATCACTTTGCCCTCGAAGCTGCCGATGCCGGGGATGTCCGGAGTGTGCGGTTGGGAGAGAAAGCCGGTCGCGGTGATCAGGAAGCACGTAGTCAGCGTTTGGCCCCCGGCCAGCGCCACCCGCCACTGTTTGGCGTCCTCGTCCCAGCGAGCGCCCTCCACGCTGGTGTTGAACTGCATGTAGCGGCGCACGTCGTACTTGTCGGCGACATGCTCGGCGTACTGCTTAAGCTCGGGGCCGGTTGCAAACAACCTCGACCAGTTCGGGTTGGGCTCGAACCAGTACGAGTAGGTGGTCGACGGGATGTCGACGGCCAGGCCGGGGTAGCGGTTGACATGCCAGGTTCCTCCCAGATCGCCTTCGCGATCCAGGATGATGAAATTGTCGTAGCCGAGCCGCTTGAGCTGTATCGCCGCGCCGATACCGCCGAAGCCGGCCCCCACGATGACGACTTCGTAGTGCTGCGCAGTCATGACAAGACCGTACCTTACTTCAGAGTAAGTTTGTCGTTGGTGAGCTTTCGCCGATCATATCGGCGCCAAGCCCCGGCCTTGCGCAGCACAGCCCGGGCCCTGCGCCGCCGTCACTGGTCCACTGGCGGTTTACCCGCGGTGCTCTTAGTCTTCGACTTCTTCGGCGTGCGGCCCGCGACGCGGGCTTTCAGATGGGAGTTGGCAGCCAGCAGGGCGGCATTGTCGTCTTCGAGGTCGAGGATGCGAGCCACCCCGGCCAGGTTGACACCGGCGGCCACCAGTTCACTGATGCGTCGTAGACGGGCCAGGTCGTCGGCGCTGTAGCGGCGAGTCCCACCATCACTACGGGCCGGCCGGAGTAGGCCATGGCGCTCGTAGAGGCGCAGCGACTGTACCGGGATACCGGACAGTTCGGCGGCCACGGAAATCCCGTATACCCCCTGCCCGGGTGAAGGCGCACCCGCGTTGTCGGGTCGATCGGTCATCATCCTTGCCTTCTACTAAAGAAATCCTACGTATCACACTTGCGCTATCCTCTCCTTCATGATATATCAAATCTGCCATATGGACCACAGATTATAGATGACCTCTAATAAAGGAGTGGAGAGTCAGAAGTGACCACCATGCTGATGCGCACCGACCCGTTCCGCGAACTGGACCGCCTCGCGCAGCAAGTGCCGGGCACCGCGGCGCGTCCGGCCGCGATGCCAATGGATGCCTGGCGCCACGGCGATGAGTTCGTTGTCGAGTTCGACCTCCCGGGCGTCAAGGAAGATGCGTTGGAACTGGACATCGAACGCAATGTGGTGACCGTGCACGCCGAGCGTCCCGCGGTGGACCCCGACCGGGAGATGCTGGCCGCCGAGCGCCCGCGTGGGGTGTTCAGCCGGCAACTGGTTCTCGGCGAGAACCTCGACACCGACAACATCGAGGCGTCCTACCACGAGGGAGTTCTGCGGCTGCGTATCCCGGTTGCCGAACGGGCCAAGCCCCGCAAGATTTCCATCGGCCGCGGCAACGGGCACAACGCCCGCGAGGGCGCGGCCACCGAGCGGGGGCTGGTCGACGCCTGACCGCGCGGTGCGGCGGCAGCTCACGCCGTGCGCCCGGCCACTGCCAAGCCCGGCGGCCACCGTGTTGCGCCGCCGGCGACGGCCCAGCTGCTGCGGCTGAACCGGCGACTCACCGCAGCAACCGCAACGCGGCGTCGACCGCCGACGCAGGTACCTCGAGGGTCTTCGAGTCCAGGGAGTGTCGCGCCCCGGTGATCTCGACGATCTCCGTTGTCGCGGGGATCAGCGCCGCGGCGGTACGCAACTCGTCGATGGTGCCGAACGGGTCGGACGTGCCGTGCACGAACACCGTCGGCACCGCGATGTCCGGCAGATGCTCGGTGCGGGCGCGTTCTGGCTTACCGGGTGGATGCAGTGGGTAGGACAACAGCGTCAACACGTCCACCGGCAGTGTCTGCGAGGCGGCCACCACCAGTGAGGTCTGCCGGCCTCCGTAGGAATGGCCGCCGGCGACCAACGGGCCGCCGGCAAGGCCGCGGCATACCCTGATCGCCTCCACGATGCCGGCACGGTCTGCCGCACCGGAACCCGACGGCGGGCCGGTTGGACGTCGTCGCCGATACGGCAAGTTGTAACGGACCGCAAGCCAGCCGCGCCGCGCCCACTCTTCGCAAATCCGTTGCAACAGAATGGATTCTCGACTACCGCCAGCGCCGTGGGTCAACACTGCCACGCCGGAGGGGATGGCGGCCGGCTTATGCGCAACGCCGGCGATCTGATCGAGACTCATCGCGCCGCTCGCAGGTCAGGACAGCCGAAACAGCGGGGACACCGGGCCGTGCCCGTGACCCAGCGGGTAGGAGGCACGCAGGCATTCGGTCACCCAAACCTTGGCGAACGCGATCGCGTCCGGGACCGAGTAGCCATGCGCCAGCGCGCAGGCCGTCGCGGCGGCCAACGTGTCGCCGGCGCCGTGGTCGTGAATGGTGTCTACCCGCCATGACTTGAACTCGTGAAAGTCGTTGCCGTCATAAAGCAAGTCGGTGCTGCGGCTCGAGTCGCGCAGGTGCCCGCCCTTGACCAGCGCCCACTTCGGCCCCAGGCCGCGCAGGGCGCGGGCAGCTTCGGCCTGCGACTTCGAGTCGGTGACCTCGATGTCAACCAGCAGCCGTACCTCGTGCAGATTGGGCGTCACCAGCGTCGCGAGCGGAAACAGGTCGTTGCGAAGTGCATCCAGTGCGCTGGGATGCAGCAGCGGGTCACCGTGCATCGACGCGCACACCGGATCGACCACGAGTGGAGCCTCGGGGCCGTGGTCCCGCCAGGCGTCGGCCACGGCGACGATGATCTCGGTGGACGCCAGCATGCCGGTCTTGGCGGCCTGCAGCCCGATGTCGCGGCACACCGCCTCGATCTGGGCGGTGATCACCTCGCCGGGAACTGTGTGAAAACCATGGACGCCGAGCGAATTCTGCACGGTCACCGCGGTCACCGCGCACAGCGTATGCAGGCCCAGCAGGCTGCAGGTGCGAATGTCGGCCTGGACGCCGGCGCCGCCGCCGGAATCCGACCCGGCGATGGCCAGCACCCGCAGCGGTGTCGTCCCTGCCGGTGCCAGCGGCAAGAAATTCACTGGTTCAAAGGCAGATACACCCGATTGCCGTGCTCGGCGAACTCGCGTGATTTTTCCGCCATTCCTCTTTGCAGGGCCGCCTCGATTGCTTCTTCGCTGTCTAGGCCGTGCTCGGCCGCGTAGTTGCGGACATCTTGGGTGATGCGCATCGAGCAGAACTTCGGCCCACACATCGAGCAGAAGTGCGCGGTCTTGGCCGGTTCGGCCGGCAGCGTCTCGTCGTGGAACTCGCGCGCAGTGTCGGGATCCAGCGACAGCGCAAACTGATCGTGCCACCGGAACTCGAACCGCGCCCGGCTCAATGCTTCGTCACGTTCAAAAGCCCGCGGATGTCCCTTGGCCAGATCCGCCGCATGCGCGGCGATCTTGTAGGCGATCACCCCGTCCTTGACGTCTTTGCGGTCCGGCAAGCCCAGATGCTCCTTAGGGGTCACGTAGCACAGCATCGCGGTGCCCGCCTGGGCGATGATCGCCGCGCCGATCGCCGAGGTGATGTGGTCATAGGCCGGGGCGATGTCGGTGGCCAGCGGGCCCAGCGTGTAGAACGGCGCTTCCTCGCACAACTGCTCCTCCAGCCGCACATTCTCGACAATCTTGTGCATCGGGATGTGCCCCGGGCCCTCGATCATCACTTGCGCACCATGAGCTTTCGCAATACTGGTCAGCTCGCCCAAGGTACGCAGCTCGGCGAACTGCGCGGCGTCGTTGGCGTCGGCGATCGATCCGGGCCGCAGACCATCGCCGAGTGAGAACGTCACGTCGTAGCGGGCGAAAATGTCGGCCAGTTCCTCGAAGTTGGTGTAGAGGAACGACTCCTGATGATGCGCCAGGCACCAGGCGGCCATGATGGAACCTCCGCGCGACACGATGCCGGTGACGCGCTTAGCGGTCAGCGGCACGTACCGCAGCAGCACCCCGGCGTGCACGGTCATATAGTCGACACCCTGCTCACATTGTTCGATCACGGTGTCGCGGTAGATCTGCCAGGTCAGTTTGGTCGGATCGCCCTTGACCTTCTCCAGCGCCTGATAGATCGGCACGGTGCCGACCGGCACCGGCGAGTTGCGCAGGATCCACTCCCGGGTTTCGTGGATGTCTTTGCCGGTGGACAGGTCCATGATGGTGTCGGCCCCCCAGCGGGTGGCCCACACCATCTTGTCGACCTCTTCGGCGATCGAGCTGGTCACCGCCGAGTTGCCGATGTTGGCGTTGATTTTGACCGCGAACGCTTTGCCGATGATCATCGGCTCGCTTTCGGGGTGGTTGTGGTTGGCCGGGATCACCGCGCGACCGCGAGCGACTTCGTCGCGCACCAGCTCGGCCGGCATGTCCTCACGGGCCGCGATGAAAGCCATCTCGGCGGTGATCTCCCCGGCACGGGCCCGCTGCAGCTGCGTGCCGCGGTCACGCACCACGCCCGGGCGGTGCGCCAACCCGCGGTGGACGTCGATCCGGGCGTCCGGGTCGGTGTATGGACCGGACGTGTCGTAGAGGTCGAAATGCTCGCCGTTGGACAGGTTCACCCGCCGAAACGGCACCCGGGCGCCGGGAACGGCGTCGAGGTCACGGTAGATCTTGCTGCTGCCCGCGATGGGGCCGGTGGTCACGGATGGTTCGACGGTTCCGGAAAACACGCCAGTCATATGTCATCTCCCTACGCCGGCATTACCCGGTCAGGTTCGTACGGTCGACGGCCCCGAGCCGTCCTCTCAGCACACTCGGTGTGCGCTCCCGCGTGGATCGTCGGATGGTTTGATTGCCCGGCTTCGCCTCGAACCGCACCATGGTTCGCCTCGCCGCCGTGCGGTGTCCACGCTAGCGCAGCGCGACGGCACGCGCAGACCCTCCCGACGAACAGGTGCTCTCTCGGATAGACCGAAACGGTCTGCGTCGCTAATGTGTGGGGCCTGATGGCGGCCGGCCGGCGCGGCGTGCCACGGCGCGAAGGCAACCCTGACACGCATACGGAACGAGACTGCCCCGTGACAAGTGAGAAGTCCCACCTGTCGGTGACCGCCCGCCGCCGGCCGTCCTACAAGTGGGTCGCCCTGTCTAACACCACGTTGGGTGTGCTGCTGGCGACCGTGAACTCCTCGATCGTGCTGATCTCGCTGCCGGCGATCTTCCGGGGAATCGGGCTCAACCCACTCGACCCCGCCAACGTCAGCTACCTGCTCTGGATGCTGATGGGATACCTGCTTGTCACGGCCGTACTGGTGGTGTTCTTCGGGCGGATCGGTGACATGTACGGCCGAGTCCGCGTCTACAACCTGGGCTTTGCCGTCTTTACCGTCGGTGCCGTCGCGTTGTCGTTCGACCCCTTTCACCTCAAGGCGGGGGCGTTGTGGTTGATCGGTTGGCGGATCGTTCAGGGTGTCGGCGGCGCCATGCTGATGTCGACGTCGGCGGCAATCCTGACCGACGCCTTCCCGGCCAGCCAACGTGGCATGGCCCTGGGCACCAACCAGGTCGCCGCGGTGGCCGGCTCGTTCGTCGGCCTGCTGCTGGGCGGACTGTTGTCGGAATGGGATTGGCGGGCCATCTTCTGGGTTGGTGTGCCGATCGGGATACTGGGCACCGTCTGGTCGGTGCGATCGCTGCGCGAAATCGGTGAACCTATCCCGGCCAAGCTGGATTGGGCAGGCACGCTCACGGTGGGACTGGGCCTGACGGTGTTGCTCACCGGCATCACCTACAGCATCCAGCCATATGGGAACTCGCCGACCGGGTGGACCAACCCCTGGGTGTTGGGAGCGGTCGCGATGGGGGTGTCGGCCCTAGCGGTGTTCTGCGTCGTTGAGCTGCGGGTGCCCCAGCCGATGGTCGATATCCGGCTGTTCAAAATCCTGCCGTTCGGCCTGGGCAACATCGCCCAGCTGATGTCGTCGGTCGGGCGCGGGGGGTTGCAGTTCATGTTGATCATCTGGTTGCAGGGAATCTGGCTGCCTTTGCACGGCTACAGCTACCAGCACACGCCGCTGTGGTCGGGCATCTACATGCTGCCCATGACCTTCGGTTTCCTAGTGGCCGGCCCGCTGGCCGGCACCCTGTCGGACCGGTTCGGCGCCCGGCGATTCACGATCAGCGGCATGCTGTTGATGGCCGCGACGTTTGTCGGGCTGATGATGATCCCGGTGGACTTCAACTACCCGCTGTTCGCCGCACTGATCTTCTGCAACGGGCTCGGCGGCGGCATCTTCACCGCGCCCAACACCGCGGTCATCATGAGCAGCGTTCCGGCGGGCCAGCGCGGCTCGGCTTCGGGTGTGCGGGCCACCTTCTTCAACGCCGGCACGTCGCTGTCGATCGGCATTTTCTTCTCGCTGATGATTGTCGGGCTGGCCGACTCACTGCCGGCAGAGATGAGCACGCGACTTCAGCAGCAGGGAGTGCCTTCCACGGTGGCCGACGACGTGGCCCACGTGCCGCCGGTGGGCAGCCTGTTCTCGGCTTTTTTGGGCTACAACCCGATCGGCGAGCTGCTCGGCCCCTCGGGCGTGCTGCACCAGCCGGGCGTCAACGCCGCGGTGCTAACCGGCGACCAATTTTTCCCGTTGGCGTTGTCGCGACCGTTTCACGCCGGCCTGACGGTGGTGTTCATGACCGCCACGGCGATGATGCTGCTCGGCGCACTGACGTCGGTGGCCTCGCGCAGCCCCTACACCAGCGGGCCCCGCCGCGACGAGTAGGTGGCGTGCTGGGGCGGTGGCCCAACCGCGGCCCGGGTGCAATCATTTCGAGGGTGCAGCACCACCGGCGGACAGACGCCGACCGACCCGCGCCGCTGGACGACGCCGAGCTGCCCCCGGGCGCAGATAACTCCGCGAACGTAGGCGCGTTCCGGTTCTGGTTCGTCGGTCAGCGCTGGGAATGGTCTGACGAGGTGGCCCGGATGCACGGCTACGAGCCCGGATCGGTGGTGCCGACGACGGAACTGGTGCTGGCCCACGAGCATCCCGATGATCGGCCCCATCTCCAGGAGCTGCTCGATCACGCGTTGCACAGCAAAGGTTCGTTTTCCAGCCGGCACCGCTTCGTCGACACCGCCGGCGGGATACACGATGCGATCGTGCTGGCCGACCGGATGTCGGAGGAGACCGGTGCGGTGGTGGGTACCGAAGGCTACTACATCGACCTCACCGACACCTTCGACGAAGCCCGCCAGGCATTCCTCGACGAAGCCCTGCCGGACCTACTCGAGGCTCGCGCGGTGATCGAGCAGGCCAAGGGTGTGCTGATGGTCGTCTACCAGGTCAACGCCGAGCAAGCCTTTGGTCTGCTGCGCTGGAGATCACAGCAGACCAACACCAAGCTGCGCGCGCTGGCCAGGCAGTTGGTCGCCGAAGTCCCGACGCTGCCGGCGGCACCGGCGGATCGCCAAAGTGTGTTCGATCATCTGTTGCTGACGCTCCACGAGCGGGTGCCCGCCGACTCCGACACGCAGGTCGGCGGGCCGGGTTAGGCTCTACACACCGTCAACGAGGGTCGGCCTGGAGAAGGCGGGCCGGCACTTCATCTTTCGACCTTTCGTCCATCGCCCTATCCTGCTCGGGCCAGTTCCGGCCCGGACGACGTGAAGCAGGTGAACACGTGGAATTGCTGAATGTCGACTGCGAGGTCCGCCAGGACGCGTTGGTAGTGCGAGCCAGGGGTGAAGTGGACTCCGGAACCGTCAACGAACTCGTTGCTCAGCTCGGCGCGGCGCTGCGACAGGCCGCGGCCCATCCGGCCCGATTGCTGATCGTCGATTTGCAGGCGCTGACCTACTTCGGCAGCGCCGGGCTGAACGCCGTGCACGATTGTCACCGACGAGGCGTCGAAGCCGCCACGTCGGTGCGGCTGGTCGCCGACAACAACCTGGTGGTGCGTCCGATCGAGGTGACGAATATGGACAGCGTCTTGGAACTCTACCCCACACTCGCCGACGCGCTGGGCGGCCGCCATCCCGGGAAATAACGGCAGCGCACAATCACCGGACCGCGGACGGGACTCGACCGGGTGATCGCCGACCGCTCTAGACCTCTTCGATGGCTTCGCCGAGTTCCTCGAGGATGCGGTTGTGATGGTTGCTGGCCAGGATGTGCCCGGCCGCGATCACCAGCGCCACCGGCCAGTCGATCAGCTCGAATGCGGCCAGCACCGCCAGGCCGCCGTAATAGGCCAACTGCTCGGGACGTGGAACTTCCAGCCGCCCGATTATCGGCACGTTCACGAAGAATGTCTCGCCCTCGCGGATGTGTTCGACGGCCGCGCGCTGGGACGTGCCGCGGCGCGACGCATTTTCCACCATTGTTTTGCCTTTCCTTAATGTGGTCTTTGCCGCCCAGACGGGTGCGTCCGTCACTGTCACAATTATGTCGACGACCGATCGTTGCGCCGACCTGCTGGCTGTCGAGCTGGCTTCGCTGCTGACCATTCCGCTAATCGAGTTATACGCGGTGCTCTGGCGCGTTGGCGTGGTGCAGGTTGGGCGGCCTCGGGGCCGTCGATCTCCGGCGCCGGCAGGTGCTGACCCGACAGCAGGCGGGTCCCGACGGCCACGGCGACAGTCGCCACCCCTGCCGATGCCAGTGCCTGCGCCCAGGCCAGTGGCCCCAGCGGAGTACAGCCAAGCAGCTGGCTGAGGCCGGGGATACTGATCAGCGTCCCCATCGCCGCCAGGGAACCGAGAGCGGTGCCGACGACCAGCGGGGCGTGCGAGTCCAGCAGCGTCTGCCCGAGCTGGGCGGTCACCAGCGCGACGAGTGCCACCGTGGACGCGCGCTGCGGCCGACCGGTGAAGCCGGCCATGGCCCAGGCCGCGGTTGCGGCGGCCGCGGTCGTCGTCCCACGGATCGCCACCGCACGCCACAACGCCTGCTGGTCGGGCCCACGTCCGTCGCGGTCAGCCGAACGGGTCGTCGGGCTCACGGCCAGCGCGGCGGCGGGCAGCGCATCGGTGAGCATGTTCACCAGTAGCAGCTGGCGGGTGTTGAGCGGCGAGCTCCCGGTGATCGAGCTGCCGATGACGGCGAAGCCCACCTCGCCGGCATTGCCACCGAGCAGCACCGATACCGCTGCCTGCACCCGTCGCCAGAGTTCACGCCCTTCCTCGATGGCGTGCAGCAGCGCTTCGATGCGGCCGTCGACCAGCACCACGTCGGCCGCGGTGCGGGCCGGGTCGCTGCTGCGGGCCACGACCGCAAGGCCGACGGTGGCGGCCCGGATGGCGGCCGCGTCGTTGGAGCCGTCCCCGACCATCGCGCACACCCGCCCGGCACGTTCGAGCGTTTGGACGATCGCAACCTTGTTCTCCGGTGACATCCGGGCGAAGATCACCCGCTCGGTGACGGCGCGCTCTTGATCCTTGCGCGACATGGCATCCCACTCAGCGCCGCTGATGACCTGGTCCGGGCTCACCGGTATGCCCAGCTCGGCGGCGATCGCGGTGGCGGTGATCGGGTGATCGCCGGTAATCAGCCGGATGTCCACGTCGCGACGGCGCAGGTTCGCCAGCAGCTCCGGCGCTTGGGCGCGCGGGGTGTCGCATAGGCCCACCAATCCCGCCAACGACAGCCCGCCGTCGCACATGCCGTCGATGGCGTCTTCGTCGTCCTGCACGAGCTGGGCGTGTTCGGCAGTCAGCCGGCGTCGGGCGACCGCGATCACCCGCAATCCTTCGGCCGCCAGCTGTCGCACGGTGTGTTCCAGGTCGGCGCCGGCGTCGTGGCAGGCGGCGAGCACCACCTCGGGCGCGCCCTTGACGGTCAGCTCGTCACCGGACACCGAGGCCGAAAACGACCGACCGGACCGGAACGGCAGATGAGCGTCGGGTGCGGTCGCCGGCGCCGAGCCAGTGACGGCACCGTTGGACAACGCCGCCTCGATGATGGCCCGGTCGGTGGAATGCACCTGGGCCCCGCCGGTGGCGATCGGCGCGGCATGCGCCGCGTAGCGCAGCACGTCCTCGGGGGAATATCCGGCAGTGGGATGCACCCGCACCACCCTCAGGCGGTTCTCGGACAGCGTCCCGGTCTTGTCGAAGCAGACCACATCCACCCGGCCGAGCGCCTCCACCGAGCGCGGAATACGCACCAGCGCCCCGAAGTTCGTCAGGCGTCGTGCTGAGGCCGCTTGCGCGAGGGTCGCGACCAGCGGCATCCCCTCCGGGACCGCGGCCACGCTGACGGCGATTCCGCTGGCCACGGCTTGGCGCAAGCCTTTGCTGCGCACTAACCCTAGGGCGCTGACCAGGGCGCCACCGGCCATGCTGACCGGGAATGCGCGGTTGGTGAGCTGGCTCAGCTGGTGCTGCAGACCGACCGGGGCCAGTTCGCCGGATGCCAGTAGGGCCGCGCGGCGCGCCTGGGTGTCGGAGCCGACTGCGGTCACCAGAGCCACCGCTGTGCCGGCCACGACGGAGGTCCCGGCGAACAGCATGCAGCGACGCTCGGCCAGCTCCGCGCCGGGAGTGGCCTCGATCTGCTTCTCCACCGGCAGCGACTCGCCGGTCAGCGTCGATTCGTCGACCTCGAGGTCGTCTTCCTCGATCAGCCGGGCGTCGGCGGGAACCACCTCATGGGTGCGCACCTCGATCACGTCCCCAGGGCGCAGCTGCGCCGCGATCACGTCGGTGTACCTCGGCGTGCCGTCGGGTCCGATCGTCACTCTTCGGGCCGGCGGGATCTGTTGGGCCAGCAGCTGGTTGAGCCGGCTCTCGGCACGCAGTCGCTGGCTGGCGGCGAGCATGGCGTTGCCGGCCAGCACCGAACCGACCAGCACCGCGTCGACCGGTGACCCCAGCACCGCGCTGGCCGCGGACCCGAGCGCCAGTACCGGAGTCAACGGGTCGGACAGCTCGGCTCGGACGACTTTGGCGAACTGCCAGACCCGCTGCCGGGGTCGCCCGGTAATCTGCACCCCGCGTTGGGCCGCCTTCAGTGTGCGCACGGCTAGCGGCTGACGACTGCGCTTGGGCGATTCGGCGGGTTCCGGGGCCGGCAACAGCGTGCGGACCTGCTCGACGGACATCGCGTGCCACTCGTGCACGGGCGCCGGCAGCGGCGTGGGCGCGCGCAGCACTGCGCGGGCCAACAACGCACCGGAGAGCAGACCTGCCGCCGCGCCGGTGGTGACCGGGCCCGGGCCCCGGCCGCGGACACCCGGCAGCATCAGCAGCGCACCCAGCGCCGACGCCCCCGCGGATATCTCCACCCCGCGCCGGCTCGCCGCCCTGGCCGCGGGCAGCGCGTGCAGCACCCGCCAGGCGCCCGCCAGATCGGTCACGATCAGATCCGCGGTCCACGGCGGCGGCCCCGCATCGGCGTTTGGCATGACACCGAGCCCCAGGTCGGCAGAAGATAACGCCTGCGCGCCGGCCGAGGACAACACGGCGACGGTGCGGCCCGCCTGCTGCAGGTCAGCCAGTGCAGCGGTGAGAGCGTCGTCGATGAATCCGCCGCCGCCGCGCCGTGGCTGCCGCAGCTCGTCGAATGCGGGACGCAGCTCGCCGAGCGCGTCGACATCGATCGAGACCAGGTCCAGCTCGCCGCGGCGCGCCTCGGCCAGCACAGCTGCGGCCAGCGGATCGTGCACCGGCGAGATCAGCGCTTCGACCCGCGATCGGGGCTCGCTGCGCGGCAGGCCGGCGACCGGGTGCCAGCCCGGCTGCAGGCCGGTATCGGCCAGCAACGCCTGCGCGTTGTGCCACGCCGCTGATAGCGCGTCGTCGCTGACACCGCGGACCCGCACAACCCGCAAGGTGTCGCCACACAACACTCTCGGGTCGACGAGCAGCACGTCGATCCGGTCGAGCCGGCGCAGGCTCTCCGGACGCAACGGCAGCACCGCATGCCGATCGGCCAACCCCTGACCCAGCGTCGCCGCGAACGACTCGCGGGTGGTACGCATCGCTTTGGGCGTGGCCACCAACACCGCCGTCGACGCCCTGTCGATGCTGCGGGTGCTCGCGCCGATCAGCAGGGCACCAGCGGCCTGCACCCATGCGCTGCGCCGAGCGTGACGCTCGACCAGCCCGTCCGGTGGCGGCACCGGGCGCGACGGCGGGCAGGGATCGCAATGATCAGCGTGCCGGGCCAGCGCCGGTTCGTATCGCCGCCACGCCTGCGCTTCGGCCCGACATTCGGCCGTCCCGACCATCTCCATCATCAGGTCCACCGCCAGCGACGCCGGCGAGAGCGACACAACGTGGGCGACCGTCATGGCGATGGTCAGCACGGTGTCGGTGGCGGCGTGGCCGATCCGGTCCTCGAGCGCACGACGCAGCCGCGGCTGATAGTCGACGGCTGCCACGGCCGCTTCCACGCCGGTGGGCAGTCGCGGCCAGCGCAGCGCCCAACCCGCAAGCGCAACACCCATGCCGGCGGCGGTGGCGCCTGCCCCCACCACTTTGGCCGCCACCACCAGGCCGTCGCCGGGCAGCGGCTTGGGGCGCGCTAAGCGATCGCGGCGTTGCGTGCCCGCGCTGGCCGGCGGGCAGCGCTGCTCGGCGTCATCGACGAGCCTGCACAGTTCGCGCAGCGACGCGGGGGCGCCGTCGAGGTGGACGACGATGCGCGACAACGGGCGGTTCAGGGTGGCCGAGGTCACTCCGGGGTGGCTGCAGACCGCGTCAAGCACGGCGCGGCCCCGTTGCGCGCCATCGGGGCGGTCCAGCCCGCGCACTTCGATCCAGGCGCGGTTGCCGCCCCGCCAACAATGCCGGGTCAGGGGCGGCGCGGGCAGTTCGCACGACATCGCCCGGACCCCTTCCCGAACCGGAATGGCGGCGATGCTCAGGCCGGTGGAGGCGACCGATCCCACAATTCGAACACCCGCCGCGATAGCGCGTAGCGGCCTGGATCGTCGCACGGATCCGACGGTACTCAATCGGGCGAACTAACGACGGCCGCTCGACTGGGCGCTGCGCGGCTGCCGGGCTGGCGCCTGCTTGGCTGAGGCGCTGCGGCGCGGCCCGGATTGCACCGGCGGCGCCGACCTGGTGGGCGCTGAGTTCGACTGTGCGGCAGCGCCGTCGCGCCGCAGGTTGAGCTGCCGAAGCAACAACACACCGCCGCCGACCGCTAACAGCACCGGCCACTCGACCAGCCCGGTGACGCCCAGTGCGCCGAAGGTCAACGCGGCCGCCGGCATGGAATGACTGCCTTTGCTGATGCCGCGCTGCACACCGGCGACCGCGCCGGCCACCCCGCCGATGATGCCGTCGACCGTGGCGCCGCCTACCGCGCCCGCGGCCGCGGTGGTCACATTGGCCGCGCGCGCCACCGTTCGGCCTATGTTGCGCACCGCGCCGTCGACACCCATCATCACTCCTTGCGGTTCCATTGTTGCCAGATTAGCGGCGCTTGTACAGCGGCAAACCGGCAAAATTCCCCAACTGCGAAAGATTCTATTAATGATCAGTTAACCGGGGATTCAGGATGGACGGGCCCGACCGAACAACCAGTTTTGCTGTCGGTGACTTGGGGCACGTCGTCCCTGCGCAGATCGACCAGCACCGGCGCGTGATCGCTGGGCGATTTGCCTTTGCGTTGCTCGTAGACGATCTGGGCGTCGATGACCCGCGCCGCCAGAGCCGGCGAGGCGAGAATGAAGTCGATGCGCATCCCCTGTCTTTTCGGGAACCGCAGCGCGGTGTAGTCCCAGTAGGTGTACACGCCGGGTCCCGGGGTAAACGGCCGCACTACGTCGGTGAATTTCGCCTCGATGAACGCGTTGAACGCCTTGCGTTCCGGCTCGGAGACATGTGTGCAGCCCTGAAAATACTCGACGCTCCAGACGTCGTCGTCGGTGGGCGCAATGTTCCAGTCGCCGACCAGTGCGATCTGGGCGCGAGGATCCTCACGCAGCCACCCCGCAGCGGTATCGCGGAGCGCAGCAAGCCAATTGAGCTTGTAGGTGTAATGCGGATCATCCAAGGTGCGGCCGTTGGGCACGTACAGGCTCCACACCCGCACGCCTTCGCAGGTGGCGGCTATCGCGCGGGCTTCCGTCGCAGCCACCACGCCTGGCTTGCGGCTCCAGCTCGGCTGGCCGTCGAAGCCGACCTGCACGTCGTGCAGGCCAACCCGCGAGGCGATCGCCACCCCATTCCACTGATCGAACCCGCAATGGGCGACCTCGTAGCCGAGCCCGACGAACGGCAGCGCCGGGAACTGGTCGTCGGAGCATTTGGTTTCCTGCATCGCCAACACATCAACCTCGGCGCGGGCCAGCCAATCCAGGACACGGTCAAGGCGGGCGCGAATCGAGTTGACGTTCCAGGTGGCCAGCCGCAGCAGCGGCGATCGCACCGGCGGCGAGGCCGGGCGCCTCGCGTCGCCGCCATCAACCACGCCCTCGGGCATGTGTCGACCCTACCGGGGCGCGGCTCGCAGATAGCGACACCGGTGCTGTGCGGTGAAGCCAAGTGAGCCGAAAAGGCCCACTGCGGCCGCTGTCTCAGCGTTGCCGTCGACCACTTGCGCATAGCCGCGGGTTGCGCCGTGATCGATTCCCCACGCCAGCAGCGCGGCGCATACCGCCTTAGCATGACCCTTGCCTCGGCTGTCGGGGGCGACCCGCACCGCCGACAGGCCCAACCAGCGAGTCCCATCGGGTGCTTGGGTGACCGATGCGCGCCCCACCGCGGCGTCCGCGCGCAGGGCGAACACGATGTCGCCGCCCACGACGGCGGCTAACACGTCGACCGGCACGTCGCGGGCGTAGCAGTCCAGCCATTCCCTGCTCGGCCGTGACGCCAGCGTGACGTTCGACGCCGAACGTGACGCCAGCGTGACGTGAGCCAGGTCACAGACCATCATGCGGGTTTCGCATTCGATCGGTGTGTCGATCCCCAGCGGGATCAGCCGGTCCGGGATCGCCAGCCGCGGGATGAGGCCGCGCTGCGTGTACCAGTCCACAATCGCGGGCACCGTGTTCATTGACGCGCCGATCGCCAGCGGCACAGCGGAGTTCGCGCGCATCGTGGCTCCGTGCCCGGCGCGCAGCAACCAGCCGTCGACCCAGTCCTGCTGCACGCCCGGCCACGCCAGCGCCGCAGCGTGCTCAACCGCGCGGATCTGCGAATTACGCACCGGCACATCGGTCAGCCGGCGCACCGTCAGCACGTCGGCGGCGGCGAATTCGACCACGTCGCCTTGGCGAGTCTGCACCCGCACCACCGGGTCGACCTGTAGAAGGTGGCCCACCGCGTCGGACAACGCCGGAACAGACCCCGGGGGTCGGCGGTACCGCACGCTGACCCTGGTGCCGACACGGGGAAGGGTAACCATCAGTGGCCGAACGGATCCGGTCCCTCGCCCGGAGTCCAGGACAGTCCGGGAACGCCCCAACCATGCGATTTGACCGCCCGCTTGGCGGCGCGGGCATGCCGGCCGACCAGCCGGTCCAGATACAGCAAGCCGTCGAGGTGACCGGTTTCGTGCTGGAGCATCCGTGCGAACAGCCCAGTGCCCTCCACTGCGATCGGGTTACCGTCGGCGTCGACTCCGGTGACCCGGGCCCACTTCGCCCGTCCGGTCGGGAATGACTCGCCGGGCACCGATAGGCAGCCCTCGTCGTCGTGATCTGGATCGGGCATGGTCTCGGGCACCTCGGAGGTTTCCAATACCGGGTTGATGACCACGCCCCGGCGTCGTGCCGATTGTCCGACGTCCTCGGGGCAGTCGTAGGTGAACAATCGCATTCCCACGCCGATCTGGTTGGCGGCCAGGCCGACACCGTGGGCGGCGTCCATGGTCTCGTACATCGTGCTGATCAGCTCGGCCAGATCGGCTGGCAGCGAGCCGTCAGCACCCACTGCCACCGGTCGGGTAGGGGTGTGCAGGATCGGGTCGCCCACGATGCGAATGGGAACGACTGCCATGATCGGCAAGCTTAAGCGGTCCGGGGATGCCCGCCGCGCAGCGGCGGGCGGACGAGCGCGGCAGCGTGGCCGGGCAATTTGGCTGAGCGACTCGCGGGCCAAGGTTACCGGTCAGCAGTTACAGCCGTGGTTGAATATGCGCTGAAACAGCGAGTATTCGAGAATTCGCCGAAAGGGTCGAGGAAGCGATATGGATAGCGCTATGGCGCGGGCTAATCGATCGGGGGACGACTCTGAAATCGCTGATGGGTTAACCCGTCGCGAACACGACATTCTGGCGTTCGAGCGCCAATGGTGGAAATACGCCGGCGCCAAAGAAGAAGCCATCAAAGAACTTTTTGCGATGTCGGCGACGCGATACTACCAGGTGCTCAACGCGCTGGTCGATCGGCCCGAGGCGTTGGCGGCGGATCCGATGTTGGTGAAAAGGCTGCGACGTCTGCGCGCCAGCCGGCAAAAGGCACGGGCTGCGCGGCGGCTCGGCTTCGAGGTGACCTGAGGTTTCACTGGCCGGGCTGCGCGTCCTTATCGGTTCTGGCCAACTCCTGGCTACAGTGGCCTCGATGAATGAGCGCGTCCCCGATTCTGCCGGGCTACCTCTGCGGGCCATGGTGATGGTGTTGCTGTTTCTCGGCGTCATTTTCCTGCTGTTCGGTTTCCAGGCGATGGGGTCGGGCGGAAACGCCGGCGATGAGGACTCATCGATAGCGACCTTGTCAACGAGCACCGTCGCGCCGAAGACGTCTGAGCCGGCCGCGCCGAACACTGACGTGCGGGTGTACAACATTTCCGATCAAGAAGGTGCCGCCGGACGGATCGCCGATCAGCTGCGGGGAGCCGGCTACAACGTCTCCGAAGTCGGCAACCTGTCGTTGTCGGCCGTCGCGACCACGACCGTGTACTACACCGACGCTCCCGGCGAGCGTGCGGCCGCCGATGCGGTCGGTAAGTTGTTGGGGGCCCCGGTGGAGCCGCGGATCCCCGAGATCGCCGACCAACCGCCCGGCGTCATCGTGGTGGTCGCGGGCTAGCCGTTGCCTCGGGATAGGCTTCTGCACATGGTTAAGCCCGCCCCGAACCGCAACGTCGTCGCTGCCACTGCACTGGGAGTACTCGCCGCCCCGGTCGCGCTGCTGAGCGCGTGTTCGCCGCCGGGAGAGGTTCCGTCGAAGTCGCCGGGCACCACACCGTCGATCTGGACCGGCTCACCGGAACCGACCAGCACGCCCGCCGAAGGCGGGTCGGCGGCGCCGGAGAGCTTGACCACCCTTCTCCGGACGCCAGACGGCACTAAAGTCGCGACCGCCAAGTTCGAGTTCGACAACGGGTACGTGACCGTCACCGTGCAGACGACCGGCGTCGGTCAGCTCGCCCCTGGATTTCACGGCCTGCACATCCATCAGGTGGGCAAGTGCGAGCCCAACTCGGTGGCCCCTAGCGGCGGCACGCCGGGGAACTTCTTGTCCGCCGGCGGGCATTACCAGGCGCCCGGGCACACCGGAGAGCCCGCCAGCGGTGACCTGACTTCACTTCAGGTCCGCAACGACGGCGCCGCGCTGCTGGTGACCACCACCGACGCGTTCACCAAAGACGACCTGTTGTCCGGAAACGGCACAGCGCTGATCATTCACGCGGCTTCGGACAACTTCGGCAACATTCCCTCGGAGCGCTACACGCAGGTCAACGGCGCCCCGGGCCCCGACCAGACCACGATGTCCACCGGTGACGCCGGCAAGCGAGTGGCGTGCGGTGTCATCGGTGCCAGATAGCGGACCGCTAAACAGGTCCGCCGCGCGTATCGACTTCGCCGGCTCAGCCCGGCCGACAGTCGGTGTCGAGTGGGAATTCGCGCTCGTCGACGCGCAGACCCGCGACCTGAGTAACGAGGCCACCGCGGTCATCGCCGAGATCGGCGAAAACCCGCGCGTACACAAGGAGTTGCTGCGCAATACCGTCGAGATCGTCAGCGGTGTGTGTGACTGCACCGCCCAGGCGGTGGAGGATCTGCGCGCAACTTTGCGCAGCGCGCGCCAGATCGTCCGCGACCGCGGGATGGAGCTGTTCTGCGCCGGTACCCACCCGTTCGCGCGGTGGTCGGCTCAGAGGCTCACTGACGCGCCGCGGTACGCCGAGCTGATCAAGCGCACCCAGTGGTGGGGACGGCAGATGCTGATCTGGGGGGTGCACGTACATGTCGGGATTCGTTCGGCGCACAAGGTAATGCCGATCATCACGTCGATGCTCAACTATTACCCGCATCTGCTGGCCCTGTCGGCGTCCTCACCGTGGTGGGGCGGCGAGGACACCGGGTATGCCAGCAACCGGGCGATGATGTTTCAGCAGCTGCCCACCGCCGGGTTACCGTTTCATTTTCAGACCTGGTCGGAGTTCGAAGGCTTCGTCTACGACCAGAAGAAGACCGGCATCATCGATCATATGGACGAAATCCGTTGGGACATCAGGCCGTCACCTCATCTTGGGACCATCGAGGTGCGAATTTTCGACGGGGTGTCCAACCTGCGTGAGCTCGGCGCGCTGGTGGCGTTGACGCACTGCCTGGTCGTCGACCTGGAGCATCGGCTGGACGTCGGGGAGACTCTGCCGACCATGCCGCCCTGGCATGTCCAGGAGAACAAGTGGCGCGCAGCCCGCTACGGCCTGGACGCCGAGATCATCCTCGACGCCGACAGCAACGAACGTCCGGTCGCCGAAGATCTGACTGGCCTGCTCAACCGCCTGGAGCCGGTCGCGAAGTCGTTGCACTGCGCCGACGAGTTGGCCATGGTGCCTGACGTTTACCAGCGAGGGGCGTCCTACCAGCGGCAGCGCCGAGTCGCCGAGGAACACGACGGAGACCTGCGGGCGGTGGTCGACGCGCTGGTCGGCGAGTTGGACATCTGATCGTGGTCGGGCCGGATCGTGTTGCGCTGGCGATGTTTCCGCTCGAGTCTGCGCTACTGCCCGGCGAGGATCTGCCGTTGCGCATCTTCGAGCCTCGCTACGCCGCTTTAGTGCAGGACTGCCTGCGCAGCGCCGAACCCCAATTCGGGGTGGTGCTGATCTCCCGCGGCCGCGAGGTCGGCGGGGGTGAGGTGCGCTGCGACATAGGCGCGCTGGCCCGCATCGCCGAATGCATCGAAACCGGCGGTGGCCGGTATGTGTTGCGGTGCCGGGTTGGTGAGCGGATCAGGGTGTGCGACTGGCTGCCCGACGATCCTTATCCGCGGGCAATGGTGCAGGCCTGGCCCGATGAGCCGGGACCTGCGGTGCGCGCCGAGCAACTCCGCGAACTCGAAGATCAGCTGCTGGCGTTGTTCGAGCGGATAGCAGCCGCGCGCGGCGCCCGGTTGCCCGACCGCGACGTGCTGCTCGGCACTGGCGAGGCCGCGGCCGATACCGCTACCCGGTTGTACTCGCTGGCGTCGCGCGTCCCGATGGGCCCGGCTGACCGCTATAAGATACTCGCCGCACCATCGGCGGCCCAGCGTCTTTCGGCGCTTCGGGATGCCGTCGAATCCATCGCCGCGGTGGTCGAATTCCAGCTCTCGGAATGACTGTGAGGGCCCGCGGCGCGGGGTCGACGCTCATGTCGGCCGGCCAGGCTTACGCAGACCCAGCCGGGCCATCGACCGGCGGCTGGGTTGCGCCCGGCGGATCGCGCGCCGCACGGCGCGCCGCTGCTTGGGTTGCTCGCCCCACACTTCCGGGTGGGCCGCCAGCCAACGGTGGCTACGCACCGAAAACGGGATGTGGCACAGATAAGCCACGATCACCACCATGATCAGGATGTAGGGGAACAAGAACGCGGCCGCTGCGACGATCGCCAGCGCCGCCAGCAGCACCGCCGCCAGGTTCGGCGGCACCGACACCGCGTGCATCTTCTTCATCGGGATCCGGCTGACCACCAGCATCGAGCAGGCCGTCATCCAGGCACCAACCACCCACGGGGACGTCCACCAGCCCCCGTCGAACTGTAATTTGGCCGCCAGCGGGCCCAACGCCGCGATGGCACCTGCCGGGGCCGGCATGCCGACGAAGAACTCCCGCGCGTAGGCCGGCTGGGTGCCGTTATCCAGTAGCGCGTTGAACCGGGCCAGCCGCAACACGATGCACACCGCGTAGAGCAGCGCCACCACCCAGCCTGCCGGCACCGTCGACAACAACGACACGTAGACCACCAGTGCCGGGGCGACGCCGAAATTCACCGCGTCGGCGAGCGAATCGATCTCTTCGCCCATCCGCGACTCGGCGTCTAGGATCCGTGCCACCCGGCCGTCCAGCCCGTCGAGGATGGCGGCCGCGGCGATCAGCGCCATCGCGGTGTGGGGCTGGGCCTCCAGCGCGAACTTGATCGAGGTAAGTCCTGCGCAGATCGCCAGCACGCTCATCGAGCTCGGCAGGATGCGCAGGTTGACCGTTCGTCTGGGTCGCGGCTTGGTAATCATCACGATGGCGTCACAATTGCGCCAGCACTGTTTCGCCGGCCACCGCGCGCTGTCCGACGGTGACCAATGGCGCCGCTCCGGCGGGCAGGTAGGTGTCCAACCGGGAGCCGAACCGAATAAGGCCGTAGGTGTCCCCGATCGACAGTGTGTCGCCGCGGTCGACATCGCACACGATGCGCCGCGCCAGCAGACCGGCGATCTGCACCGCGACGACCTCGGAGCCGTCGGCGGTGCGGATCCGCACGCTGGTCCGCTCGTTGCGGTCACTGGCCGCGGCCAGGTCGGCCGGGCCGAAGCTGCCCGGCCGATGCACCACGTCGATCACCTCGCCGCTGACCGGGGCCCGCTGCACGTGCGCGTCCAGCAGCGACAAAAAGATGCTGATTCGGGGCAGTCCCGCGGCACCCAGTCCCAGCTCGGCGGGCGGCGCCGCCGAGTCGACGACGCAGATCAGGCCGTCGGCGGGAGCGACGACGACACCCGGCCGGCTGGGCGGCACCCGTGGTGGGTGGCGGAAAAAACCCGCACAGGCGCCGGCGCTCAGCAGCCCGGCGCGGCGCAGCCACCGGTATCGGCGCCCGGCCAGGGCCGCACTCAAGGCCACGGCCAGTCCCGCCGCGATGAACGGCAGGCCCGCCGGATGCACCGGTGCAACGGTGGCCCGCAGCAACACGAGCACGCGCTGCGGGCTCGACCCTAGATCGCCGCTGGCGCGGGGGCGTCGTGCCACGCGGTCATCTTACGGAGCAACCAGCTAGCGCAGATCCCAGATCTGCAGCCGCGATCCGGCCGGGATCTCCGTGACGTCAACACCGATGTCCAGCAGGCAGTTCGCCGAAGCCAGCCAGCGCAGATGGTGTGACCCCGGCGGGCCACAGGCGGCGACGGTGCCGGCGTCGGCGTCGAACACCCCGCGACGGAACTGGCGCTTGCCGGCCGGCGAGGCGAGCCTTTCGGTGAGCACGGCCGACTCTCGCGGCCGGTCGGGGTTGGGCAGGCTCATCGCGACGCGCAGCGCGGGGCGGATGAACACCTCGAAGGACACCAACGCACTGACCGGGTTGCCGGGCAAGGTGACGATCGGCGTGCCGACCACCCGCCCGGCACCCTGCGGCATGCCCGGTTGCATGGCGACTTTGACGAACTCCACCTGTTGGTCGCCGTCTTGATGACCGGCGCCGCCGAACGCGTCCTTTACCACCTCGTAGGCGCCGGCGCTGACCCCGCCGCTGGTGATGATCAGATCGGATTCGGCGGCATAACGGTCGAGTACCGCGACGAATTGCCCGACGTCGTCGCCGGTGGTCGCGGTGGCGATGACACCGGCTCCGGCGTCGCGGACGGCAGCGGCCAGCATCGGCGAGTTGGACTCGTAAATCTGCCCGGGCTGCAGCGCACGCCCCGGCGGCACCAGCTCCGAGCCGGTGGAGATCACCAGTACTTGCTGCCGTGGAATCACCGTGAGTCTGCGCAGTCCCAACGCGGCGGCCAGCCCCACCACCGCCGGGGTGACCGGTTGGCCGGCCCGCAACACGGCGGTGCCGACGCTCACGTCCTCGCCGGCGCGGCGGATATGGCGCCCTTCGGGTGGTGCGGCGCTGATAGTGACGACGTCGGTGCGCCCGTCGGTGGCCTCGACCGGCACCACCGCTGTGGCCCCGGCCGGTATCGGAGCGCCGGTCATGATCCGGTGCGCGCTGCCCGGCCGCAACGCCGGGATGTCGGTTCGGCCGGCCGGAATGTCCTCGGTGACCGGCAGTGTGACCGGATGCTCGGGTGTTGCCGCGGCCACGTCCTCGGCGCGTACCGCGTAGCCGTCCATCGCGGAGTTGTCGAAAAGCGGCAGCGCGACCGGCGCGGACACCTCCTCGGCCAACACCAGGCCTTCGGCGTCGGCGAGGGCGACAGAGACGGCGGGCCGTGCAGTGATCAGCCCGGCGACGACGTGTTGGTGTTCCTCGACCGACCGCATGGCTTCAGACCGGAAACCGGACGCCGGTGAGCTCCTCGGAGACCGCCCACAACCGGCGCTGTAGCTCCTCGTCGTGGGACTGCGCACTGGAGGACACCAGCTTCGGGTGACCGCGCTGCTCGCCGAGCCCGTCCGGGCCGTAGTACTGCCCGCCTTGAACGTCGGGGTCGGTGGCGGCTCGCAGCGTCGGCAGCGCGCCCATCGCCGCGCTCTGGAACAGCACCGGCCCGAGCACCGCGACCGCCGGCTTGAAGATAGCCGGCAGGTTGCGGGCCAGCTCGGTGTTGGAGCCGCCCGGATGCGCGGCGACGGCGATGGTGTTCTGCTGCCGAGCGGTCAACCGGCGCTGCAGCTCGTAGGTGAACAGCAGATTGGCCAGCTTGGACTGCCCGTAGGCGGCGATCCGATCATAGTGGCGTTCCCAGTGCAGGTCGTCGAAGTGGATCGCTGCGCGGATGCGATGGGCCAGGCTGCTGACCGTCACCACCCGCGAACCGCGGACTCCCAGCATGCGGTCGAGCAGCAGCCCGGTCAGCGCGAAATGGCCGAGGTGGTTGGTGCCGAACTGCAATTCGAAACCGTCGGCGGTGACCTGTTTGGGTGTCCACATCACTCCGGCGTTGTTGATCAACAGGTCGATGCGCGGGTAACTGTCACGCAGCGCGGCCGCGGCCGAGCGCACCGATGCCAGCGAGCTCAGATCGAGCTCCTGCAGCGTGACGTCGGCTTGCGGCTGGGCAGCCACGATTCGGGCCAGCGCGGCGTTGCCCTTGTCCAGATTGCGCACCGCCAGCACGACATGCGCGCCGTGCTGGGCGAGTACCGCAGCGGTGTGGTAGCCGATGCCGGTGTTAGCACCGGTCACGACAGCAGTGCGTCCTCGCTGGTCCGGCACGTCGACTTCCGACCATTTCCGGTTGGCGCTCATGGCGCCAAACGATACCGACGCATGGCCGGGGCCGCCCGGTGGCATTCTCATGGGCGTGGATGACGCACTACCGGCCGCGGCTGTGGTGGGCATGGCCGATCCCGCCCACCCGCCGAGCCGGCGGGGGCCCCCGGCGGGGGGCCCCCGCGGGGGGGGCCCCCGGGTGGGGGGGGGGGGGGGGGCGCCGGGGGGGGGGGGGGGGGGGGTGGGGGGGGGGGGGGGGGGGGGGGGGGG
>Ga0078972_1006047_pt1 | contig 29494 bp, 37 predicted proteins | sample YelNatPaOPGAMG01_FD_67568 | JGI IMG/M metagenome (GOLD analysis project Ga0078972, IMG submission 67568) | Hot spring thermophilic microbial communities from Obsidian Pool, Yellowstone National Park, USA - OP-RAMG-01 (SPADES assembly) (version 2) | ecosystem: Environmental > Aquatic > Thermal... | reverse complement strand
AATTGCGCAATACAGCAATGGTGCGATAACCCTTGATATAGAGAATGATTACAGTGATAGTTGGAGAAATTGTACTGTAGGAGTTACTTGGATAGGTAGGTGGAAGTAAGATGAGAGTAAAATATAGCCCTTGTCATAGTGATAAAGATACGAAGATAGAATATCTCGACGAGAATACGATCCAGATTGATGATGAGATCTATGAATTTGACCCAAACTCAGTCGAATGGCCGGATATAGCCGAGCAAACAGAGTTCAGAATTCTCGAAGCCAAACGAGATGAGACCGGTGAGCTATGGCTTGTGGTAAGAAGGTTCTATAGCCAGCTTGCTTGGCCTGAGTGGGACACAGGAGACTATCATGAAGTTAGTCGGAAAGACTAAAGAGCAAGTCGAGCAGGATCGGCTCAAGAGACTCGCCGAGCAGGTTCGAGCGGAGCGGAATCGAAAACTTGCCGAAACGGACTGGATGGTCTTACCGGATAGTCCGCTTAAGACTAAGCTCTCAGTGATCTTGGCCTATCGGCAAGCCCTTCGGGATCTACCTCAACAGAAAGGCTTTCCAGAGAAAGTCTCTTGGCCTTCCATAGAAGACAAAGATCTTATAGACTATCTCGAGGAGGATAAAAAGCTATGAAGATCTTACTGAAAGGAAAAGAAATCAAAGACTTAGATGGCCAGTCGTTTGATCCGCCGGTAGACATGGCTGAAGTCGTCTCGACGAGTCTAGTCAAGCGCACCGACGGGGATTCAATCAAGCTCTATGAGATGGCCTTAAGGCTTCGAGCAGGAGAAGTCGACTTAGACAGCTCAGACTTAGAACTCTTAGAAAGCACGGTCAAATCCGATCAAACTCTGACAGCTCTAGCAAAAGGCCAGATCTTGCTAGAGATCAAGCGCCAAAAAGATCTCGCTGGAATCAAGCGAGATTTCTAAAAGGAGGTTCTAAACTATGCCGCTCAAAAAAGGCCGAAGCAAAAAAATCATCAGCGAAAATATCGCTGAGTTGATTCGGTCAGGGTATCCAAAAGATCAGGCTGTCGCTATTGCCTATGACAAAGCCGGGCTTTCTCGGTCTAAGAAGCCGAGAAAGAGCTCTAAGAGCAAGTCTCGGAAAAGGAGATCCTAGCCTATGGCAGAAGAGAAGTTTGTCTCCTATAACGAGCATGAGTTTATTCATAAAAGCCTATCCGATAAGCTCTCTGGGCTGGAAGAGAGCTTGAATGGGCTAGGCGGTCGGATTACCAAAGTCGAGCAGGATTTAGCCCGATTCCAGGAACGAGATGCCGCTCAGTGGCAATCGATCGCTAAGCTAGAGGCTAAGATAGATATCATCTTAACCAAAATTGAAGAGATCACGAAGCGGTCTGTAAGGGTCTGGGAAGCCGTCTTGATGGCCTTTTTGGGCGGCATGATTGGAGCAGTTTTGCGAGGCATGTTCAAGTGAAAGGAGCTTAGAAAGCCTATGAGTGATCAGAATGAAAATCAGCCTGTTAGCCTGGCCGAGCTGGGCTATCCGGAGACAGTTAAGGAGATCTTGGTCAAGCTTCCTCATCGAGTCTTGGCGCTAATCTGGAAGCTTGCCAGTATGCAAGGGGTAGTCTTACTGGGAACTGCGGGGCTTGTCTGGGCTGGCCGGCTAGACTCCTGGGCTTGGATAGCCGTCTCGGTGGTAGTGGTATTCGGTCGAGCAGGAGTAGATCTAGTCAAGGAGCTTAAGAAGTGAAGCGAGTTCTCTTGACAGGAGACTGGCATTGCGGGTCAAGCTTCGGTCTTACCCCACCGGCTTGGCAAGGAGGAGAGTTCCAGGATCTACAAGAAAAGCTTTGGGCTTTCTGGGAAGAGATCACTGCCGAGGACTATGACATAGTGATCCTACTAGGCGACTTGATCGACGGAGGCATAGACGTTATAGATCATGTGAGCTTAGACCGAGTTGAGCAGATCAAGATGGCCTCGGAGGTGATTAGACTCCTCAAGGCCAAGACTATTAGAATTCTAACGGGAACTCCTCTGCATGTAAACGGAACGGCCGAGTTTGAGAAGTTCTTAGATGCTAGACCTAACATCAAAGTCCTTCGAGAAGGCCGTTTCGAGATCGAAGACCTGAGGCTTCACGCTCGGCATACAGGCCGAGATAGCCAGACGCCTTATGGGCTAGAAGGAGCGTTGAAGAAAGAGTCCGTCCGGCAGGTCTGGTTGGATACGGTCTATCTGGGCTTGCCGCCTCCAGACCTAGTCCTCCGAGGGCATGTGCATAGATATGCTTTTGTAGACGGGAAGCCTGTTTCGGCCGTTTCTGTTCCCTGTTTGCAGTATCCGTTCTCGGGATTTGGATCGACAATCTCTAAGTGGGGCTATGATATGGGAGTGGCAGTTCTAGAAATCTCCGGGCGGGCATTTCACATAGAGCCTATTCGGCTAGGCTTAAAAGGCTTAGCTGAGTGTAGATATGAGAGTCTTTAAAGGAGCTTAGAGTCTATGAGTAAGATCAAAGACTATGACTTCTCGGTAGACATCCCGCCCGATCTAGTCAAGAAGCTTGAAGCCTTGCCACCGAAGCCGGGTTCGTGGGTTCGGCCTGAGATAGACAAGATTCTATTGACCTACGGAGAGAAGAAAAATATCCAGGATCTTGCCAAAATACTCAGTGAGCACTATCATGTGCCTATCACGGCTCGGGGCTTGCAAAATAGACTCCAATACCTGCGAGATCGTGCACGGGCGCAAGGCCTAGACGAGCCAGAGAGACTCTAAAAAGGAGGATTTCTTATGGATAGATTGAAAGGAAAACTTAATGAAATCTATGGAGACTTTCAGCTAGTCTTCAAGTCTTTACAATCGGGAACGGCAGGTCAATATGATGCCTGGTCTCGGACACATAACCGGACGTTGCCGACTGTGGCTGTTACGCTAGGAGTCTCCAGCTCCAGCACAAACGATGCGAGCCCTTCGGGAACGGGCGCCCGGAAGATTCGAGTTTACGGACTAGATGCAAGCTATAACCCGATCTATGAAGACTTTGTTCTCAATGGCCAGACCAAGGTTGTAGGAACGCAGTATTTCTTCCGTGTCCAACCTCGGATAGACATTCTGGAAGTTGGGTCGGGGGGTGTGAATGCGGGGGATATCTATGTATATGACTCCTCAGATACCCCGTCAAGCGGAGTCCCTGCAACGAACTCAAAGATCTTTGGGATTGCGGGGGCGGGAGACGGCAACTGCCAGATGGGAATGATCACCGTTCCTGCAGGATATAAAGCCCTGCTGAAGGAGTTCTGGGCGTCTACCCAGGCAACGACTTCTCACTTTGCGGCTTTTAACCTGAAGCTGATCTCCCCCACAGGCTTGATTCAATTCGTCCAGCTGGGATCGGTGAGCACCACAGGAGTGAACTGGATTGTCTATGACTTTGATCCGAATCTGGAAATCCCTGAGAAGTGGGAAGTCATCGTGCAGTGTAAACCATCGGCAGTCTCGATCGTGAATGCAGGGTTCTTGAAAATGTCTCTAGCTCCCTATCAGGCTCTGCTCTGAGGAGGCCGCATGTGGAGACGCTATGGAAGATTCTGGATATTCTGTCTATTACTTTGCTGGGGTTTCTTGGGATTAGCCTATGGCGGCGATCTCGACCGGGACAAGGCACTTCTGGCCGAAATCGAAGCCTGGGAGAAGACTTTGACCGAGCTCAAGACCGAGCTCGAAAGCTTGGCGAACTTGAATCGGATGCTACAAGCCGAGCTAGCTCTCTCGAAGACAGACTTAACCGAGCTCAAGACGAGCTTAGCGAAGGAGAAAGCATTATCGAGCGAGCTACAAGAAAACTTGAAGAATCTCAAAGCAGACTGGATAGAATTAAATATCTCCTACGAGAAGGAGAAGGAAAAGGTCAAGATTCTGAGCTGGGTTCTCCTCGGAGTGGGGAGTCTGGCAGGAGTCTGGATTCTGGGGAGTCTAGCTTTTTAGAGGAGTCTAAAAAATGATCTATCAAACAGATCACAGGCTATTAAGCGAGATTCAATCTGATGGCTGCTTGTTTCTATGCTTGTGTTTAGCCAAGGAAAGATTCAAAGACTACATCTGGTCTGCCGAAGAGCTGAATGAAGCTTGGCTTAGGCTCAAGGACGAGAAGATTATCAACCCAGAGACGCTTTTGATTCAAGACTATCCAGCTCTTTGTGAAGAGCTTGGCTTGCCTATCCGGTTTATCCCGCAGGATTCTCTGGGCATTCCCCTGAACTCGAATGGCTGGCCGCTTCCGACGAAGCTTAGCTTGGATGCTTCTAAGTTCTTTGTCATTGAACGCTGGACATGGCGGATGAGCCATTTTGTGAAAAACGATGGAACAGGTCATAAGCCTGTCGAGTGGGATCCGATCGAATACGGCTCTCGGACAGTTAAATTCGGGGTGGTTTCGGATCTGAGAGTCTTTAAAGTCTTGAAAGGAGGATAGAGACTATGGCTGTTTGGTCTAGCTCTTATGAACTAACCCCGGCACAGACGGATGCTCCAAGCACGTTAGGAACAACCGGTCGAGGCATTCGAGTCGATATTCGGGAACGCTGGGAGAATGAGCATACAAGCTACACGAGTAAAGGCGGCTCTAGTGGAGGCTCTGTCTCTGAGGATATGATCCACAAGCCCGGTTCGGCCAAGGCTTATTACCAGAGCTCGACTCCTGCAGTCAGACCGGACGGCTCTACGAGCTTGGGTTCTTCTGACGCTGGCCGAATCTGGGTAGATACGTCTGTAGGCCGGACGCTTAAGGTTTGGACAGGGTCTAGCTGGCAGGCGATCTCGTTTGCAGGGTCTTTGCAGGTATATGCGAATGCAACGGACTATGCAGAGGTAGGATCTGGATCTGGATATGGTTACGTACGAGCTTACCGGTCGGGGACAGGATATCTACCGCTTTATCTGAACCAGGGCGGATCGTGGGTTTCTGTAGGAACGACCTCAAATCCTTCTAGTCGTACGCTCTACGTAGCAGGGACAATAGAGGCTTCTAGTACAATCTATGCAGGAGGATTCTCGACAGGCGGGTCAGTCTCAGCAGGATCGGTCTCGGCTTCAGGAACGATCTCTGGTTATATGGTAACGGCATCGTCGTCTATGTCGACTCCATCGCTTTCAGTGAGTGGGCAAATTACAGCAGGATCTATTGCTTGTTATTCGTATGATTATGACAGTCTGCTAGCATATTCAGGAGAAATCTATCTCATTAGACCATTTACGATTAGAATATATTACAGCCTCGGTGAAGATGGTTATGGGTATTTAGAAGCTAGAAATGGGTCTTCTTGGTATCAGGTAACGAGTAGTGTACAATCTGGGAGTAGATCTGGCAATTTTGTTATAACTTTGAATCCAGGGCGATATAGAATTGTTACCAATGGGACTTATCACGTTTATTCCATAGGAAAGTTTGGATAGGTCTTTAGAAGGAGAGTCTTCGTAATGCCAGAAGCATTATGGCAAGTGCAAAATCCGATAGACATTCCGTTTAGGCCTCTCACTGCAGGCATGCGGCCGGATTTGCATCCTGCAAAGCTTGAGTCTTCGATGCTGTGGGATGCCTCAGGGATCTTGGTCGATCCGGTGGGACTTGTGCCATCACCGGGTGTGATAGCTCGATTTGCCCAAGTAGCCGTAAGCTATCCGCCCGTGGAAGGCTACGAAGACTACATAGATTCTTCAGGCTCTCACCGAGCTATTGTCTTCGACACGAAGTTTGTATACCAGGCAAGCTCCTCAGGACTAGACGGAAAATATCTGGTCTACTCGACAGGAACAGTCAAAACCAGCGGGACTTTTGCCGTCGGCTCAGGGACAGCCTGGGTGACAAACAAAATCCGCCCCGGAGACGTGTTTGTCATCGGAGCAGGGGCTTCGTTGAATGTCTTACAAGTCTATACCATCAACTCGGAGACTATTCTGACACTGGCTTCTACGCCCTCGAAGAACTTTCCGGCTGGGTCAAGCTATGCCATCCGGATGGCTTTTAAGGTTGCCTATGGAGAACGACTCGATTGGACACAATGCGAAAGACGACTCATTATCACAGACCGGGCTAGGCCGCCTTGGATGCTCTCCGGATCGATTCTGGCGAATTTCTCCACAAGCATGGCGAGCTTAGATCTTGCGGCAGGATGCGTAGCCTATCACGCAGACAGGCTTTGGCTCGGAGACATCACGATCGGCTCGACTCGATATCCCCAACGGATTATGTGGAGTAAGACTACCAGCCGGTCAGATTTTGGCTCTATAGGTTCGAGCCAGTTCGTGGATAGGCCTTATAGCCCGGGGAGGCTTCTGAGACTTGTTCCCTTAGGGGCATATTTAGTGGCCTATTTTGAAGATGCTGTTGACATTGGCCGGCCTACAAATATTGCGGGAGACTCTCTGCCGATTGCTTTTCAAGAGCGACTTCCCACAGGAGGCTTAGGTCTCCTAGGGCCGAGAGCTGTCTGTGCGTGGCTAGATGGGCATTTTTTCTTGGCTCAAAACGGAGCGTATTACTTGAGTCTTTCGAAGGGAATCGAACGGGTTGACTATGGGATTCTAGAGAAGCCTATCCGGAGTTGTCTATATCCGGGGAGGGCTTATGTAGAATATGACCGGAAGAATAACCGGATTGTCTTCGGCCTGCCCCAAAGCTCTGACCGAATCGAAGTGATCTACTCGTTTAATCTGCTTACGAAGGCTTGGTCTAGAGAGCCTGTAGATGCGTCTTGCATCGCTAAGGACTTGCCTTATCTAGTCACTATCGAGGGCTTGGATTCGTTAAGTTCTACAATCAGCGGCCTAGACTCGGTAGCTGTAACGATTGAGACGTTGGGAATTCAAGGAAAAGACTCCTCGATCTTACTCGGGTCACATGACGGCAAAAGCTACCAAGTTAGCCGAGATTCAAATCTAGATACGACAGGTAATTTGAAGCAAGTCTTGCTGGAGACAGGAGATCTCGACTTTGACTCGACGGATAAGCTTAAATCGGCCTATAGGCTTTCTATCCGGCTAGATCAGCCCGTAGCTTCTGATGCGCAGATAACTGTTCTCGGCTCGACAAACTCGGGGGACTCTTGGAGAACGCTGGGAGTTCTTCGAATTGAAGCCGGCAAGAGAGAAGGCTTTATCGGTTTTAGCCTAACAAGCTCGGTCTTACGATTTAGGCTTGTCTCCTCAAGTCTACCGCAGTCGGCTCGGATTATTGAATATACCCTTCGTGTCCGAGGCCGAGGTGTAGAGTCCTATTTCACACCGCAGGGAGGCTGAAAAGAGATGATCTTGTTTGGAGTCTTGCAAGAAGCGCTTCCTCCTGAGGTCTCGCTTAAAAGTCCAATCCTAACGAATCCTTGGGAGATCTATACCAGGATTGAGAAGTCTCCGCTCATCCGGAGAGTCTATCTCAATAAGGAGACCTTTATTCGGGCTATGGAAAGCTTCTGGTTTGCGTTAGAATCTGAGCGGTTTGTGCTTTTCTTTGAGCAGACTCCGGAGGGCTTCGGTCTGAGAGTGCATGGGTTTTTCTTTAAGAATCCTTTTCAAGACATCCAGACCTTGCAAGAAATTTCTCAGGCTTTGTTCAAGGCTTCTTCCATTGAGCGGATTGAAGTAGTTCTACTAGATCGAGCTAGCCGAGGCATACAGAGGCTTCTAAAAGCCATCGGATTTGTCTACGAAGGTCGGCTTCGGAGAGCTTTCCGGGCTCTATCCGGCCGATTGCTCGACGGAGAGATTTTTAGTATGATTCGAGAAGGATAAGAAGAAAAAGGAGAAGAAGGAGGAAAACCTATGGGAGCTACCGAGAAAGTTAAAACTCATCAAGTTGGCCAAGAATACACCCAGGCCGGCCTAGGAGCACTGAATAAAGCTATGGACTTTGGCATGGGTGGCTTGCAGAATACGATCAACCAAATTGGATCTGCCCAGAGTCTTGGCAATGTCGTGGCCGCTCAAAATCCCCAGGCCTATTGGAATGCTTTTATGTCGCAAGCTCCGCAGCTCCAGGGCCTGATCCAAGGAGCTCAGAGCCCTCTGGAGCAAGGCCTTCGAGAACGGGCTAGCCGATTAAGCCAGGAAGCGATAAACAATGTAGCTTCGAACTTGTCCGGTCTGGGGAGTCTTTATTCAGGGGCGACGCTGGAGCAGGCTTCGAAAGCAGCTAGTCAAGCCTTCGGGGATGTAGCTAGCCAGTTGGGGTCTCAGCAGATTGGTCTTTTTGGGAATCTTGCGGGGCAGGCTTTAGGACAAGCCGGATCGGCCTATCAAGATCTTTTTAGGAATCAACTGCAAGCGGCTTCGGGAGATATAGGCAATTTGTTCAACCTGGCCGGGCTTTATGGAGGAATCTATGGGCAAGGCTTACAAGGTATTACGCAATATGGAACGCCCACTTATTACCAGGAGCGCCAGCAGACCCCCTGGGGGCAGTTTATGCAGTATGTCGTGGGCCCGGCTGTGGGAGCCGGGGCTTCTGCGGCCGGAGCAGCGCTTGCAAAGAAAATATAGCGTCTAAAAAGGAGGCTTTTCTATGGCGGTAATCTATCAAGCTCCTCCTCCGTTGGGGCGAGAGCCTAATCCGATGGACTGGGTAGAGCTCGCTCTCAAAGGCTTTCAGATTGGAATGGCCAAAAGGCAGCAGGATTTCGTGAACTGGACGAAGCACTTAGCCGAATCGGCTGAATCGGCCGGTGTGAGTCTGCCCCAGTATCTGGTTGAGAACCCTGAACAGGCTAAGAGCTATTTCAAGCTCATGGGGATGAATGAAAAAGAGGCCGAGAGTTATTACAAGAATCTCTCTGAGAACCCCGCAGATTTCAGGACTCTGATCAATCGGTTCTTACAAGCTCCTGGTCAAGAGAAGCCTACCCCGCAAGTGCAGACCCAGACTCCGGCTCAAGCTCCCGCACAAACTAGACCTCCAGAGCCGGCCCCAACTCCGCAAACTCCAGTTGCTCCGAGAGAATCAACTGCTACTCAAGCTCAAAGCCCAGCTCCTCAAGCTCCCCCTGTGCGAGCTCCAACAGGGCAGCCTGAAAAGCAAGTCCGGGTTTTTTATTGGCTCAACAAAGGGCCGATATTGGGAAGGCAGAAAATCTACCTCCCGCAAACAGTTCCAATTTCTGAAGTTGGACAGGCTATGCAAGCAATCTTAGGAAAAGTCTCGGTAGATCCTACGCAAAAGCCGTTCTTTGAAGGAATAAGCTATGAGCCTGTAGAAGAGCCGGCTTCTACTACTCCAGGCGTAGGAGGACAACCACCAGCTTCTTCAAGTCCGACACCTACTATGCAGGGCCTTAGAAAGCTTGAGTCTACTTCGCAAGTCCCTATGACTCCCCAAGACTGGCAGGCTTTTATGGAGTCTCAGCCTAGCATGCAACTGGCCACAGCTCCGACAGATCTGCAGCAGACTTTCCCAAGCCCGGAGGAGTATGCGAGAGCAACCGAAGGAAAAGGAGTCAAGCCACCTAAGCCAACCGAGCCGGCTAAGCCTGCCGAACTGACCAACACCGTTAAAACTCAAGCCTCTCAAGCTCCGGAGCCTTCTCCAGCCTATCCGGGAGATCCTGTGGAAGAAATCATCCAGGCTAAGGCACAGAGTTTTAAGCCCGTAGCTGTAGCTGAGGAGAAAGCCTCCCAGGCTTTGGAAGCTGCCTCAAGCTTTCTGGCTCAAGCTTCGGAAGACAGCCGGGCTGCAAGAAGTGCTCTAAAGAGCCTTCAAGACTATGATCTATTTAAGCGGCGTGTGCTTAGCCGACGGGACTTGGCCGAGGTCGCAAAAGACCCTGAGAAGCTCTCTCAGTTCTCCGAGCGACTTCGGACGAAGCTAGAAGATCCTTTCACATGGCAGGCTCTTTCGGCGCTCAATCCGGCTTACCAGGAAGCCTATCAAGCCCTCAAGAATATGTCCGATGAGAATGTTTTGGAGATCACCCGGCTGACGCTGGAAGGGAAGAAAAAAGCTGCTGAAGCAGAGATCATGAAGGCTTTGGCAAGCATTGAAGAAGCCGGAATCCGGAAAGAAATCGCTCAGCTTGCCCTCAAGAAAGCAGAGCTAGATTTGCTTCGGCCTGCTAAAGATGACTCTATGTTGAAGGATATGTATAAGACTAATCTAAATTCCTTAGTAGATCTCCTGAAAGCAAAGGACATTGAAAAACTCCCTCCCGGCTACATGCAGCAAATCAAAACACTTACCACAACGCTACGGATGATAGAATCACAAATATTCTCTCGGCCGATTACGAAGGAGATCACAGAAAAGGACCTCAAGAATCCTAATGCATTGGAAAAATTCCTCAACTGGGCATCGAGAATTTTTGGAGGAGAACAGCCCACTGAAACGAATCCTTTTGCCGATGAGAAGCTAACGCCCTTGATCAATAGCTATCTTATCAAATAGCGGGAGGAGAAAGCCGCCATGCAGGAGAAGCTTCAAGCCTTAGAGCAAGATCCCCGGTTTCTTGAGCTCTCTTTCCCTGAGCAGGCTAAAGTCCGGGCGGCAGTCTTTGCAGATGTGTTGAGCCGAGACCCTCGAGCCAAGGACTTGTCCGAGGATCAGTTCATGAGTCTTGTAGATGTCTATGCGAAGCAACCGCCCCGGTTTAAGAATCCTGCCGTGCAAGCTCTGGCAGATAGCCTATGGTCTCGGTACAAGACCGATCCGAGCGGAGTGGTGAAATTTGCAGATGCCTTCACAAGCGATAACTTGCTCTATCAGACAAGTCTCTGGGCAGCTACGCAGGTTGAGAAGCTTCTTGGCCGGCAGCCTGTAGCCGGTCAGAGCTATGAAGCTCTCTACGGAGAAGAATCTGCGAAATTCAAAGACTGGCTCCGGTCGATTCACAGCCCCGGAGGTTTGAGCTCGTTCTTAGGGGGAGCAACTCAAGTCATGATAACACTCCCTATGATCCGGTCGAATCCAGCTATAGGAGGCTTGCTTGATAAGATCGAAACGGGGCTTGCTTCGAAGGCTCTGAGTTCTGGCCTCCGAAGTCAGATCTATAAAGGCCTTGTCTGGAGCTTTGCCCAGAACACGATCGAAGACATTTCTTTGACAGGTCTTCAGCTTGTCAGTAAAGCCTGGCAAGGGGAAGACGTGGCAGATCTGGGCACAGTTGTGAGGCTATATAAAGATAATGCTATATTAGATTATCTTATTGGTTTTGCTAGCTCTGTAGTCTGGCCGATTGCTAAGCTCTCTGGAAAGGCTATGAAGGCTTGGCTCAAAGGCCGGAAAGACTATATGGCTGAGGCCATGAGCCGAGTGCCTATAGAAGATAGCATTAAGAAATATATCTCCGGAGAGCTACCAGAGGAGATCTCTAGCCGGCTTCCTGAGTACTATGCCGACAATGCACGGCTTCTTAAGAAAGTCCAAGACATCCAGTCTGGAACAAAGCGGTCTGCGTCGCTTCTAGAAGAGCACCCGACGTATCGAGTAGCCGTGGAAGCCCGGATGGCCGGTTTTGACCCCGGCTTAGATAAATACGGAAGTTTTATCTTGCGCAAGGTCAAAGACATCCAAGATAACAAAGACCTGCCAGAGGTTTTCTTTTCGCCTCTACAAGCCCATGAAGAGATAGCTCTCCAAATTGCCAAGAATATTGAAAAAGACCCTAAGACCTATAGTCTGGACATGTTCGGACCTTCGAAGCCTATAATTCATCGACTCTCAGAGGTCTACAAGTCTCTAGAGCCTGCGGTAGAGGCTGGGAAGAAAGCCCCTCCGAATCCTATGGATGTGGGGCATATTGCAGAGCTAGAGGCTTCCAAGTTTGTCTCAGACGGAAAAGGAGCAGTCTACCGAGTCATAGAGATCTCAGAGGAGGGCTTACCCGTTCTGGGCAAAGATCCTAAGGGAGAAGTCTTGGGGATTTTTTCTAAGACAGCCAGCCCCGAAGACTTCAAGAGATCCTTGGACTTTGCTACGAAGCTTGCTCAGGAGGGATCTCTCCTAGACCCTCCGAGACTGCAAGCTCTAGACAGCCTTCGCCGACAAGGCTTTGATTCTGTAGACTTAGGCGAGGGAAAGATCCTAGGGCTCTATAGTCGGACAGTCATACCCCTGCAGGAAAAGCTCTCGCAGGTTTCTTTTAAGCCGAGGACGTTGAAAGCCCCCGAAACTACGGATGCTTATATCAAAATGACTGTTTCAAAAGCCGTGGAGACAGACCAGCTCCTGCAAGATCCTAAGAAGATCTCGCTCCTCCTGAGCTCCTCGGGGGAAGTACCTTCTAAGCAAGCTCAGGTCTTCGCAGAGAGCTTACTAGAGCCGGCCAAAGCAAAAGGCTTCCAAGTAGAATTCTTGCAGGCCTCCGAAAAGCTCACTCGGCGAGTTCGAATAGAAACAGATCTGGAGGCTAAAAAGATCTCCGTCTCACTACCGGAGAAACTGGAACTCTCTGACCGGCAGGCTCTGGTCAATGGTCTACGGAAGACTTTGAAAAAGACCTTAGAAGCTAAAGACTTACCGGAGTTTTCTCGGATCGCTCTCCGTAAGACCGGTTCTGAGCTCAAGACCCTGAAGCTCCCCTTTGAGACGTTTGCAGAGAATGCCCAGTTCGTAGCAGATTCCTATGAGAAGTTCTTCGGCCGAAAGGCTCAGGTTAACCCGGATGGATCTTTCTCGGCTCGAGGAAAGACCTATCCGTCTCTGGAAGCGGCCACTCAAGACCTGATCATCTCAAGTCTCCGAGGAGAAGGCCTCAAGGTTGCCCTTGCCGAAGATGGCCTAAAGCTTGTTAAAGATGCCGGAGTCTATAAGATCCTATCAACCTCAGGGGAGATCCTGGGAACAGGGAGAACTCCCACAGAGGCTTTAAAAGTCTCCGGCCATGTTCCTAGCAAAATACCGCATGATTTCTTGCCCCAGGTAATCATCCAAGACGCTAACCAGACAAAGATCACCTATACAAAGACCATCACGGCCGGTTCGTATAATGATCTTATTCGATTCTTAGCTAAGTTCGGAAACCCTCGGCTGGATTCGATGAAACAGGTCTTGGAGCAGACTCCTGAAGCTTTCCGAGTTAGACTTCCTGATAGATCCTTTGAAATCCATCTACCTAAGGCTGGAGTGATCGAAAAATTCACCGACCCACGGGAAGCGATTGAGTTCCTGCGAGGCGGGTGGGCTCGAGCAGAGGGAATCCGCCGAGTGCTAGATCGCCGAGGCTTGCCATTCAGAATCGAAGACGGCAGTTATGTGACCTTTATCGACGGCAAGAAAGTCTCTGCAAAGATCGGAGACAAGAAACAGATCGAGAAGCTCTTGGCAAGCTTACCAGATCTCTCCACAGCCCCGGCGCTCTTGGGCGAAGAAATGGAAGACATCTTGACTAAGCACGGCTACTACCTACCGGCCGTCGGGCCTCTAGCTGATCCATTCTATCCGCCCAAGATCAAGGAACGGATTGGAGCTCTGGAGATAGCTTCTAAGCTTTATCCGACACCCTTAAGCTCCTGGATATCAGACAAACTCGCCAAGACCGGACAGACAGAGCTTTCAAAGAGCTTTTCAGACCTACTAGACCGCTATCGGGTCTATCAGAAAGAGCTCCAGCATTGGCGCCGGCAGGCTCGGGCGATTCTGTCTCCGGAAGGAAAGACTCTCTCGGCTAAGCAGCGAGAAGGCTTACGGTGGTGGCTGGAGGCCAAGAGTGAGCCAGAGAAGCTAGCCCTAGCAAAAGAATTCGACCTTGATGAGAAAGCCCTCGAAGTCGGCCGGAATATTCGGAGACTTTTTGGAGAGAATCCGGGAGACGGGCTCTTTGCACTCTTTGGAATTGACCCGATCAAATTCTTACGAGACTATGTTCCTAGAATCCGGCAGTCTGTAGAAGAGCTGGCTGCTAAAAAGATCTCGCTGACACCAGAGAATATCTTTGCGCAGGCTTTTCCTAAAGGTGTGCCTCGAGAGATTAAGTTCTTTGCGGAGATGGACAGAATCGAAGAGCTCCTAAGCTTTGACGCCGAGAAAGATATCGGAATTATCCTAGACCGGTATCTTGCGCAAGGCTTGAAGAAAAAGTTCTTGAATCCTGTCTGGCGGGAGCTTGATAGCCTACGGCGAAAGCAGGCTAAGGCAGGAATGCTTGATCCTCAAATCGGCATTGCTCTAGATGAGTTCCGAGAGACCATCATGGGCTACAAGACCGTGGGTGAGAAGAGCCTAGAAGAATTCTCTAGCCGGTTCTTTTCAAAACTGGGGCTCGGTGACTCGGTCTTGGCTAAGGACTTTGCAAGAGTTCTTTTTACGGTGCATACGTTTTCGTCTATGGCCTGGAGACCCTGGGCGGCGATTAGAAATATCGTAGACATCTATCGAACCCTGGCTGCTCCTTATGGAACTCAATATGTTGCGAAGGCTATCCAGAAAGTAGCTAAGAACCCAGATGTTTTTATTGCGAAAGGCCGAGAGCTAGGAATCCTTCTCGACATGCCACCGTTGATTCATTCTATCATAGATGAAGCAAATCTAGCGGGTAGACTCACACATAGAGGACTAGCGGCCTATGGAACTTCGGATGCTCTCACCCGGTCGGTAGCTATGGCAACGGCTCAGGAAATCTTCAAAGAAGGCTTCGACAAGTTCAAGCGAGGAGTCTTGAAGAGGCCTGAAGACCTGATCACCTATGTCAAAGCTTATCGATTCCCTGATATTGAACAGGCTAAGATTGTTGAGCTTGTGAAACAGGGAAAATATCTTGCCGCCCGAGATTACTACTCTAGGCTCGTAGTGGAAGACTCCCTTTTTGCCTATGAGAAGATCCATAATCCTCGGCTCTATGCCGGGCTAATGGGAAGACTTCTAGGACAATTTGGAGTCTACCCCGTTCAATATATCCAGAACGTCCGGCGAGGATTGACGAAAGGACCTCTAGCAGATCGGATTGCGTATGCAAGTCGCCTGGTGGCAAGCTCCACGGTTTTGCTAGGAGTCTTCTCAGCTCTAGGAATCGATGCCAGCCGGGACTTCACAATCTGGGGGCCAGCGCAGTTCGGAGGAGGGCCGGTTTTTAACTTGATTCTAAATGCCTACCGGTCTATGGGGGAAGGCTATGAAGCCGAGATAGCCCGGGGGAACTTGGCTTATCAGGCGAAGAGTTTGCCTCTTCGAACGGTTAAGCTCAACCAAGTCTTAGATTTCCTGGAATATCTTGATAAGGGCGACGGTTGGGCGGCCTGGCTAAGCCTAACGGGAGCGCCTCTAAAAGAAGAGCTTAGGCAATAAGACTAGACTACTCCAGCTGGCTTGAGTCTTGAGAATTTTCTTCTTTTTCTTCTGCAAAAGCTCCCAGGCCTTTCCATGCATGCGCAAAGAGCCTTCGGTCTTGGATAGGAACGATAAAGACATCTCCTAAGAAGGTCTTGATTTCTAAGACGGCCTTGTTAGAAATCGGGTTATAGAACCACGAGAATTCTTTGCAGGCTTTCCAGAAGATCCTCTTTCCGTCGATAGTCTCAAAGAATAACTTTGGATTCTTGATCTCTCCAAGCTGAATGACCCAATTCTGGAATCGTGCTTGTCGGTAGTGCAAGCACCGGTAGACCGTAGGCAGAGGAATGCCGGTTATGACTGAGACTTCTTTAGCAGATTCGGGGAGCTGGATCTCAGGATGCAACGTCTGCCATGTGTCTAAGGCCAGGAGTCTCTGCCCCGTTTTCCGCCGAGGCCGACCAGAAGAACCCGGTCGAGAAGTAGCTTTCTTGACTTCGGCCAGACTCAGACCGAGCTTCTCCGAGATCTCTATATCTGACAAGCCCAGTTGCTTGAGTTTTCTAGCTTTGATTGTCGTTGCTTCCTGAGTCAGGCTTCTAGAGCCGAGAAGAAGATTTTTAACCTTCTCAGGAGCTTCTCGGCCAGAGAAGATTTCTTTAATCTTCGTCCAGAGGGTCTTATACTCAGAGATTTTCTTTTTTCTTGCGGCCATGGCTAGAAGATCCTCCTACAGAGTTCTTAGATTTTCTGGGCTTAGCCTGGGATTTCTCAGGCTCTTCGGTTTCTTCAGACTCTTCCTCGTCCAGGATCTCGAAGCTTGTATCCTGGACATAGCTATAGGACTCCGTGAAGCTCAGGCTCGGCGGATAGATCCCTAGGGGCTTAAAGAGCTCTCTCCAACCCGCAGGCCGGGCAGGGTCATCCACGATCTGAATCGAGCCGTCGACAAGAAGCTTCCCCAAGACTAGATCTATCGTAGCCTCCGAGTAGTTGATACTTCGCCGTAAGTCTTCTCGGGTCTTGGGTTTTCGAGCAAGCTTGAAGACCTGTAAGACTGCTTGGATAATCTTAGGTTGCAGCGCCTTTGACCAGACGCCTGAGGAGCTCATGAGCGTGGCTTCTAGAAGTCTGATTGCATCTAGCAGGTCTAAAAGCGTAATCGTATTATCGAAGATCTTCACATAACGCTGGGCTTTGATGAGAAGAGAAAGCTTCAGCGCATGCGTGTCTGCGCGGCTTAGGAAGAACTCTCGATCTGGCCGAGCATGAATTCGATAGACAAGATCCTGATACCAGGCCTTCGCAAAGTCTCTGGCTTCTTGGTCTAGGCAATGCTCGCCTAGAGTATTCTCGGCAATCCAGGCTAGTCGAGAGGCCAGATCATCTACTCCCGGCAAGAACGGATACTCTGGAGGCGGAAAGAATCTCTGATACCGGCCAGATTGATGCGCTATAATTGTCCGGCTTAGAAAACCGTCTCCTTTGGCCGAGTCTGAGATAGCTTCTCGGAAAGAGACCGGAGTTGTCCCGGCCAGGAGATTTGTGCAAAGACCTCGCATTTTGATTACCCCATACATAGCTGTCCGGTCTTCCCGCTCCAAGTCTGTGGAGTAGATTCCTAGCAACAATTGCACTAGGCCTTCGTTGTATTGCTGACGGCCTAGGAGCATAGAAAGCTCTTCAGCGACAATTCCGATCTCGGAGGTCTTGGTGTAGATTATCTCTCGGCCGGATTCGTCTGTCCAGAGTCGGCCATCCGAGAAGGCCAGAGGAAATTCTAAGCCGAACTCATGGCCATAGTATTTGCGGTCTTTGTAGTTGAGAGCGTCTTTCAAAGGCCTTGTCGTGGAGGAGTCTGTCAGGATCGGGACGTGGGTTTTGGTTACTAAAGCCCAGGGCTCCCGAAGCCGGCCCGTATAAGCCGGGCGTTCTTCTTTCACGTGCCGGCCGATCGGCCCGATCGCTTCTTTATAGACTCGGACTGCCCGGCCGATGGCTTTTCCTTTCTTGTTTGAAGGCGGCCCAGAGAGAATGATATAGAAATTTGCGAAAAGTGGATCGTCTTCAAACCAGCGGATGAAGGCTTCCCGCTTGATAGCTAGAGCCAGCGTCCAGATCCCCGCCCAGGTTGTATAGATCAAAGGACTCTCGGAGTTGAATAGCCCGGCTACAAAGTCTGTGATAAAGCCGGCCTGGGAGGGCAAGAACGCCTCGAAGGGCTCGGGGACTCGATCCACACAGCGCTCTCGAAGGGCTTTCCAATCATAGGGAATCGGTTGAGAGGACTTCGGTGAGCTCGACACAAGAGGCCTCCTCTATTTCAACTTGGCAGAATTTCGCAAGATATCTTCATACCACCTAGGCGAGAATGAGCCGGAGAAAGCATTCGCTATGGAGATCGCCAAGGCCTTCTCTACGGTCAAGATTGCCTTGACTTCGAAGACTCTGAAGGCTGCAAGAAAACTCTCCCCATCCCACCAGAGCTGCATGTGCTGTTCCCGAGTCTCTACGTCTTCTACTAAGACTAGAAAGGGCTCTATCCCAAAAGCCGTCCGAAGGAAAACAGCCGTAAAGATTGCCAGGTCTTCGCAGTCTCCCCCGCCGTCCCAGAGAGTCTGCCAGGGAGTTTTCCAGTATTCGAATTCTTCGTCCATGTAGACAAAATGCTTCTCAAAATACTTCACGAGCTCCTGCACTGCACGATGCTTAAGCTCTCGGGGAAGCTGGGAGAACTCTTCCCGCTTGTTCCACTTCTTGGTCGGGTCGGCGGGCTTCACAGGCCGTGGAGGAAAGAATCCATCCGAGTCGGAGTAGACTTGAGAGGCCAAGACGACTAGAAAGACTAAGACTAGACAGAGCATTTTTCTATTTCTTTGCATAAGACTTTCTCCTTTTAGCGGAAGTCTTCTTATCGACAAGCTCTTGCCATTCTTCGGGAAGCGAGAAAGACTCCTTGGCCAGGAGCTCTCGAAGACCGGCTAAGCTTGAGGGGCAATCTTGCCAGCTCTTGATCTCGACCATCTCCCCCCAGGAAGCGCCGACTTTGAGTTCTACCGGGAAAGAGACGGCTTTGTAGTCCAGAATATCTACAGGCCTTTCCATTTCTTCTTGCAAGATCCGGGCAGCGGCTTGGGCTTCTTGCAAAGGCGCTTCTAGATACATCGCATCATGAAGCTGCAAAACTATCCCGGCTTGAGAGGTTTCGTCTAAAAGCCTCTGATCTATTCGAATCATGGCTTGGTTTACAAGATCTGCTCCAGAGCTTTGCGGGCCGTAGTCTAAGGCTTCCCGAATGATGTTCTTAGAATCTCCGAGAAAGACTCTTCTTCTGCCAAAAGCATTCCGAAGAACCCGAGTCTCGGTAACAGTTTTCACCAGCTCATCATAGTAGGCTTTATATGCTGGGTGCAAGGCAAGCCGCTTCCGGTGGATTTCTTCTACGTCTTTGAATGAAAACGGCAGGTCTTTGCATTTCAGCTTCATATTCCGATAGACTGTCTGCAGACTTCCTCCGTAGTTTGTGGCTAAGACGTAGACTTTCACTGCATCCCGGATGGCCTTGTAAGCAGGATCTGATTTCTCTAGGCCTAAAACATCTCGGATAATTCCGTCATAGATCTTCACACCTGCGGCAAAGTCTCGGATCAGGGGCTCATCCTGACTGAGATAAGCGAGCATCCGAGGCTCTAGGCTTGCATAGTCTGCTCCGATCAAAACCCAGCCGGGAGGAGCAATGAAAAGCCTCCGAGCCTCATCGGGGATATTTTGAGCATTCCCCACGTTGAGATTTTTCTTGTCTCCTGAGCTAAGCCGGCCTGTGACTGTGCCGGTGATTTTATAGGGAAAGTGCACTCGGCCGTCTGGCCAGACAGAGAACTCTCCATAGGTCGAAAGAAGCTTTGAGACAGCTCGATAGGCCAACAGATCTTCCAAGAAGCCTTCCAGATTTGAGAATTTCTTTCGTCTAGCCGGATCAGAGCGAATCCAGATAAGCAGACTTTCTAAGGCTGTCTCATCGAGGGCTAAGCCATTCTTATCGGTCTTGTGCCGAGGAGCTTGAGACGGAAGATGCGAGATCTTGCAAGCTTTGAAAAGCTCATAGGTTTGTTTAAGACCCGAATACTTCTTCGTGGCTTTCTTGCGGGAGACCTTTTCCTCAGAGAGATCCTTAAAAGAATCCTCCAATGCTTCGAAGGTCTCGATGTCTACTTGGACTCGAGAAGGAATCTCTCCATACAGAACCCAGGCTAAGTGCTGAGGGCTTGAAGGATTGAATGCATCCGGTAGGCCTAGGCGAGACCTTAGCCGGGCAAGAAGCTCCGCAGATTGATCCGTTAGGTCTTGATTCCAGGCTTTTAGCCGGGCTTGAGAAAGCAAAACTCCTCGCTGATACATGCGCAAGACTGGCCGGATGAGAGCCAAGCCTAGAGCTTTGTAGGGCTCATAGACTTCTAAGATCTCAGCGTCTTGGATGAGCCCGGGCAGGATTCTTAAGAGCTCGATGGAGTCTTTCGCATTGTATTCTCGGAAGGCTTGATCAGGCAAGTTCATAGAAGCCGTTTCTTTGTCTTCTAGGGTGTCTTTCCAATAGGGCACATTGTCATAGATCGAGGCTACAAAAGAAAGTCTCGAAAACATCTCCGGATGGATAAAGTGATGCAAGATCATCGTATCGTGCTCGATAGTCTGGATAGAGAAGCCTTTTGCTTCCAAGAAGCCTACATCAAACAGCGCATTATGGAAAACTAGCCGGCAAGAAGAGAAGATCTTCTGCAGGAGATCTATAGCTTCTTTTTCTTCTCTAGCAGACCAATAGGGCCGATAGCCTTGCCCGAGAAAGGGAACAACCAGAGCAGATTCCGCAGAATCTGCTAAACCCACGACGGCCAGAGCTCCCTTGTGCGGAAGCAGGCTGGTTGTTTCAATATCAACGCCTAGGAGAGCTTTCTGAGACACAACTCGCCGGGAGAACTCTCGCAAGTCCTTAATCGAAGGAAACAAATTCATCTGGAAGCGGGGCTCTTTCCAACCGGTCTTGGCAATTTCGAGGGCTTTTTGCATATCTGAGACTACGACCGGGGCTTTGTCTGCATTGCCTCGCAGTACAAACGCCGGATGATAGCTGGGCACGACGGGCAGGCCAAACCGGGAGCTATAGACGTAGCCTCGGCGAGTCGTGATAGAACCCCGCACACCACAAGCGTCTAAAGCCGTCTGGCCAAGAGCTAAAATAGCCCGAGCGCCCAAGGCTTTGAGCTTCCGGATCTCGGCTTCGAAAGCTGGCCGGCAGAGCTGGAGAGCTTCCTGAGCTTGCGGAGAGGAGATCTCGTTCTTCTCTGGCCGGCAAGGCAAGACATTTGTGATCCAGCAGGCTTCTCGGATAGATCCTGCCTGCCGGAGAAGCCGGTTTAGTAGACCTCCTGCCGGGCCGACGAAGGGCTCTCCTTGGCGGTCTTCCTGCTCACCGGGGGCTTCCCCTAAGATCACTAAGCCAGACAGGAATGACCGAGGCGCCGGGCCGCAGGCTTTTACAACCTGCCGGTCTTGGAGGGGGCATTTTTTGCAGGGAGGCTTGAAGTCCAGTCGGCTAAGACGCATAGAGCTAAGCCTCCTTAGTCTCGATATAGATAGATGATCATTAGAATTCCTAGGACCATCACAATTCCAATGCCTAAGACTTCCACGGCTAGATCCAGCGTGCTCACTAGACTGCTCATCTTGAAACCTCCTTAGAGCTCTTCAACAGAGAGCTTGATGGCTTGGTCGGGGCTATTGCCAAGAGCATAGCCTTTCAAGAATAGATCAAATGAGACAAACTCACCTTCAAGAATCTTCTTCCCGGCGAAGATAAAGACCACATAGAGATCTCCCTGATCTGTAGAGCTTATGCAGACAGGACTTGAACAAATAGCCGGGGATTCTTCTCCGGAAGGCCACAGGAGACAGACGGCATAGACTTGCTTCAGGACTTGATAGATCTTCTTCTCAAGAGTCTTGTAGACAGGATTGCCTTCTAAGCCTAGCCAGGGAGAATCCGGCTTAGAGAGGCTTAGTTTGATCGTCTCAGAGAGAATTGCCTGAGAGAACTTTTTCAAGTCTCTTCGTGTCTGGTAGGAAAGAAAAAAACTGAACCAGAATCCGATAAACAAACCGAGATAGTCTCGGATATCTCGAATAAGTCTTTTCATAGATAGCTCCTTTTAGGATAAAGCTGTCTTGGCGTCTTCCTCAAGCTTTCGGAGGCTTGAGGAGAGGTCTTTCTTGAGAAGAACTCCTCCGAGCCGGAGTCGCCAATGTATCCGACTAGACCGGAGGAAACCTAAGACTGCCTCTGGATCAAAAGCGGCCGGATTCGGATCAAGTACAAAGGCCGTCTTGGCGTGCAAGGCTGGGTCGGTCTGGGGATCTTCTAGATTTGCCGGTCTGTAGATAATCTCGGCGGCTGGATAGAGAAGCCACTTTGGAGATCTCAAATGGACAATTCTCGTGGGGACTAGACTCATCCAGACAGGGGCTTCTTGACCGGATAGCTCTACAACGGGCACAAGGCCTTGATTCAGGCAGGCTTGGATGAGCTCACCGGAGTCTAAGTTCTCATCGGCCGAAACAGCTCCGGTTAGAACTACGATCGGAGTCTTGAAGGATCTGGCTGCCTTGAGGAGCTCCTCGGCAAGTTTTAGTGCTGATACTCGCCAGGCACCTTCGGCTAGAGATACTTCGATATAGAGCTCTCCAGGGAAGACGGAAAACTGGCTTGTCTTGGCTAGGATTGATTTGACATTCATGACTAGGACTCCTTGGAAAACCTAGACGAGGCTGGGGGGCTCTCGTCTAGGCAGGATACTAGAATTCTTCGCTTCTGGGCTGCTTCTACTCCGCATCTTCTTGAGGAGCTTTGTAGAAGTAGTAGTTCTTCAGCGGCCGGCCACGGCTATTTTTGCGGATCTCTCCAGACTCTCGGTCTATGACATATTTGCAGACAAGCCGGCTGTGCTTACCGACGAATTCATCCGGATCCCAGATGTCATAGCCAGATTTGTCCTTCGAGACTTTGACTCCGGCGGCTTCAAAGATGCTCTTGACTTGGCTTAAGGCCATCCGGCGCCAGCGGCTAGAAGAGTTGTCTTCGTCGTCTTCGTCACCGGGAGCTGGAATGAAGATCGAATACGTCCATGTTCGGCCCGTAGGATCTTCGGCAGACTCGTCTTCCAGCTCGGCTTCCAAGATCCGGAGCTTAAACGTAAACCGCTCGCTTGTCTCGGCTTCTTCATCGGCCGGCTGATAGACTGGAGGTGCTGTGAATTCGACTAGATAGCGGCCGGGGTCTGGTTCATAGAATGCCATGACTTGGGCATCCGCAAGACCGATAGACTGAGGGCTTTTCAGTTTTGGTTTTCCTTGAGCCATAAGGCTCTCCTTTGAAAGAGGCTAAAGTGGGAGAACAAGATCTCCCTGTCTAGGTCTGCTTGAGCTAGACCTTTCTTTAGCCCGTTTTTAGTTGATTAGCTCTAACAGAGCTTTTTGTCTTGAATGGCTGGCTAGGCCTTCGAAAGCCGGCGAGGTTTTCCTCCTTCGCTTTCTCAGCGGCTCACGGGGACAAGCCTGGTAAAGACTCGCACGCCGGGGATCTCCGTGGCAAGGCCCTTTTCTCGGACGACTGCAGAGATCTTGGCTCGATTCGGCTGGCGAAGGATGAATTCATCCGGTAGTAGAGTCTCATCAAAGATCTCGTAAGAAATCTCTTCTCGGAAGGTCAAGTCTTCGGTTTTGGCTTTGTCGGCCAAAAAGGTCTTGGGCTGGACGGTCTCCGCAAGGGCTACTAGGCCTTCTGCAGAGAGCTCTTGGCCTTTGGATTCAAGCTTCTCCGCTTTGGCCAGAAGCTTAGCTTTCTCGGCTTGGGCTTTCTTCTCGGCCTCTAAGCGGGCCCGTTCGAGGTAGTCTTGGATAGCCGAGTCGAGCCTTTCTAAGGCCTCCTCCACAGGCTTGAGATAGAAAGCCTTCATCTTCTTCGCATGGTCTATGATCGGCTTGAAGGCTTGATCGATCTCTTTGGCGAGGTCTTTGAGTTTCTTACGGATCTCACCGGCTCGCTGCAGGTCTTCTTTGGTCTTGATCTTGACGAGCTGGCCTTGGGAAAGAGCCGACTGGATAGACTTCTCGTCGATCTGGGGAATCGGCCAAGAAGCTTGCGAGTTAGACTGGGTCGAGGTTTTAGAAGCTTGGATAGATTTTATTATAGACATAGAATTCTCCTATTAGGTCTTATTCTTGAAGCCTTGACAAGGCTTTTGTTTAAGGGCTCTTTAAGCATCCTCCACATATTTGATAACAACTTCAGATAGGCTATGGAATCTGAACTCTATAGGCTCAATTTTTCCTGAGCCTATATGGATAGTTAGGCTTTCTCCAGGCTTAATATCTTCTATAAGCTTATCGAGATATATATTCTCAGGGTGGTCATAGAAAGTTATGACCGAAGAAAACGTCTCGATATCATCTATGCATTGCTCGAAAATTACTCTTGTCTCGACAAGCGGAATATTGATCTGCTGTACACTGGTATAGACGTGAAACGGGCGCATAGAGACCAATACATATACATCATTGTGCTGAGCTTTAACTCTAATGAGCGCTGGGGGTTCTTTTGACAAAAAGGGCTGATAGAAATTCTTCTCTGGATTATTCATTCTAATCTCCTCATTATATCTCTTCTTCAAGCCAAGCCTTGATCCGGGCTTGGGCTTGAGGATCTTCGGAGTCGATCTCAAAGCCGAGACTGTCTAAGAACTTGATGATTATTCTCTCAGAGCCACTATAGACAACTAGACGACTTCGAGAAGAGCAGGGCAGATCGGCCGCAAAGGGGCGGCAGTGCTCTAGAAGAGCCTGCTCAAAACGCCGGCTGGCTTGAGGGCTCACAAAGCGAGGCAAGCTTAAAAGCTCCCGCAAATAGTCTATCCGTTTCATAGCTAGGAGTCTCCTTTCTCTTAAGACCATTCTTCTAGGATCTGCTTGAATTCTGCTTCAAGGTCTTCTTTCTTAATCACGTAGCCTATAACTCGAAGGCCTTCCAGGAAAGTCTGCAGGACTACAGGCCAGCTCTCCAGAGAGCATCGGATCTCTACGGAGAGATCATTCGGAATGTTGTTGAATCTCTCGATCTCCTGCACAAGCCGGAAGACATACCGGTCTCGGCGAGGGATCTCTTGATAGACTTCTTTCTGCATCTTAAGCCTCCTCAGTTAGATCGACTTCATCGACGTCTTTAAGATTCTGGATATATTCGGAGAGCCGGTGGGCTATCCAGAAGGGCTTCCATCGGCCGAAGAGTCTCTTGCCGTAGAGCCGGCCTCTGCGCCACGGTGTGAGTAGAGGGACAATATCTCCCCGGTTTCGGTAGGACAGGTTGAGCATTCCGGCAATGGGTTTCTTATAGCCTAAGCCAGTTGTGGAGATTTCTAGATCGGGGCAGGCTTCCAGGAGCTCTTCATGGACAATAGCCGCAATCGCTCCTCCCCAGCTATGGCCATACAGATAAAGCCTCTTTATCCCGGCTTCTTCGATCAACTTTCGGATTCGATACCCTAGGGCTACGGCATAGGAAATCTCGATCCAGTCTCCCCATCCAGGCAAGAAATGCAAAATCCAGTCAAAGGCTGAGTCTGTTCCATAGACTAAGACCCAGGCAGTCTCGGTTATTGGATTCAAGAAGACTTTGGCCTCTACACCGGCTTTCCCTGAGGGAAACAGGTCAATCTTGAGGCCATGTTCTCGAATAAGCTCAAGGGATTTTCCGACTTTCATAGGTTAATCCTCCTAAGAATTAGGTTCTTGCAAAGATCACTATATTAACTAGCTTTGCTTGCTTGCTTATTGATCTATCCAGGTCCAAGACTGCCGGGGAATCCAGATGAGCTTGTTGCCGTCGTCTTGGGCAATCTCGGGGAATCGATAGCTTAGATCGACTAAGCTCATCTTGACTGTCTGACTTGAACGGTGAAGCTCCCGAGAGAGCTCTGGAATCGAGATCTCCTGCCGAGATCTCAAGAGCTCGATAATCTGGGCTTGTAGGGCTAAGTCTCCTTTAGGCTTGCGCTTATAGTGGAGTCTTTTTCCTGTAGGCATCCTAGACCTCCTGGTTAAATCTCTTGGGCTTTGAGAATCCCTATTCGATAGCTCTGGCAACGGCCAGAAGGGGATTCTTCCTCATAGATCGGAAATCGATAGGTCAACTCGTCTAGGATCGTATAGAGCTGCCGATAGCCGATACCTAGACGGCGCATGATTTCTGTGCGAGGGATTGTGTTAGGGTATGCCTGGCTTAGGAGTCTTATGAGCTCTCGGGCTTGCTTGTCGTAGGTTGCAAAGTCTCGAACGCAGGTCTTGGTAACTTGGACGATAGGGGGAAATTCGTGCACAGGAACTCTTGGTCGTTGAGACTTCCGGCTAAGCCAGGGCCGGGAGGCTTTTAAAGCGATCTTCATAGTTGGCTCCTTATGTGCTCGACGAGATCTCGGTAGAAGTCCTCGTAGACTTCAAGAAGACTCATCAAGCTTGCTCGGGATCGAAGAATAACATCTAAGACCTCAAGCTCTTCGGTCTCAGGATTCCATACGTAGTAAACTCGGCAAGGAATATCTAAGAAGACTGTGTCTAAGAACTTCTCGTCTTCGAAATCTGCGGATACTTCTTTCTTCTTCATGCTAGGCTCCTTTGCTGAATCGGCCAGGACTGGAGAGCTTCGTAGCCTTGGCCTCGGCGGGTTTGGCTTTCTCAATGCGGGCTTCCTCTGACTCAGGCACTGCATCGGGGATGTCCTGGATCTCGCTCTCGTCGAGGACTCCGGGGCAGGACATAGAGAGGATAGCTCGCCTATGGGCTTGCGTCTCGGCCTTCTTGTGGGCATTTGCGAGTTCTAGGCCTTGTAAGCCGGGCGGAACGACACCTATTCCGAACCTCCGGCGGCCTTTTTTTCCGCCAGACTCGATCCAGTCTTGGTCGACTACGGAGACTTTGTAGATCGCTCCTCCGCCGGGGAGGTCTATGATCTCCATAGACTCATCGGCAAGTTTTTGGCTCTTAGCGATTCCATCGGCGGCAGACTTGTAGGCATAGAGAACCACTCGAGCTTTGCCAGTTTTCTTGTCAAGGAGATTTAGAAAACCGAATGGTCGAGTGGAAGGATCCAGGCCGTTTTGATTGCAGAGATAGACTAAAAGAGCTTGCTTCTGATCTTTGTCGAGCTTGCTATAGTCGCCATGCTCGATTAAGGCGGCCTTGATAGAGTCGATGTCTGCCGGTTGCGAGATAGCCGGTTGAGATGGATTTGCCTCAACAGGCAAGCTAGGCTTTTCTTTTTCTTTTTCTTTCATGGCTAGACTCCTTTTTAGATGTCTGGGTCTGGGTCTTAGTCTTGTTTTGGTCTCTTGGCTTCCGACGGAAGCCCAGCTGGTTGATAGAGCTGAATGCCCGGAATAGGCAAATATCGAAGAACTCACAAGGATGATTATAGGCTAGACAGACTCCGGGCTCTCGACTTCGAGGGAAGGCTTCCCAGGGTTTAGCCTGGCCGGACTCCAGAGCCTGGGCTCTTTCCGAGATGTCTAAGATCGTGGAGAGGGCTTCCTCAGCCCAGTCTTGGAGACTAGAGTCAGAGTGCTCAATATCTCGGCCACGTTCGAGTAGAATCGACCGAGCTGAGCCGGCTTTGGTCATAAAGAGAACGTCTGGGACTAGAACAATCTTCTTGCCTGGCCAGAGCTTCTTGGCGGCATAGAGATACGCAAAGCCTTGACCGCCAGTGAAAACAGAATACTGTGTGGCTAGGCTCGAATAAGAACTTGTCTTGTGTTCGAGGATTTCTAAAACTCCGTCGGGCCGCTTCAAGACGGCATCTAGGCGGACTGTGTAAAAATGCCCGGAGCTGGAGAGCTTGATCTTGTGCTCAGTCTCGACTTCGAGAACGGTCTTGGGTTTGTCGACTTTGAACCACTTCTCGGCATAGGCGGCCAGAAGTGGAGAGATTCTCGCAGAGTCTTGAGCGTAGTCTTCGTAGGACTGGTAACGATCTTGAGAAGCTTCGAGGGCTTTCTTAGCGGCCTTGACTAGGACATCACTCCAAGCCGAGACGGTCTTGCAAGAGGAGAGCTTCCGAAAACCTTCGGCCAGGCCTTCATGGCAGGCAGAGCCGAAGAGAAGGGCTCTAGGTAGTGTCTTCGGTTCGATAGATTCTACATGTGAGAGATAGAACTTCCATTTGCAGAGTTGAAACGTGCTTAAGAAGTGCCAGCCGACGGGGCTAGGGCCTTTCATGTCAAGACTCCTTAGAGAGGCTAGCTTCTTTCAAGTTCCGGATATCGCTTAGAACTGCTTCCTGGAGAATGTCTAGGTGAATTCCCGTTGCCTGCGAGAGTCTTCTCAAAAAAGAGATCTTTTGAGGAATCCGGCGACCCCGAGTGATGAGCGAGATATAGCTCTCATCGACACCTAAGAACTCGGCGAAGTCCTTGTTTGTCAGCTTGTTCTTGATGAGAAATCGCAAGAGCAAATCGCCGATAGCAGTTTTCTTGTAGAAGCCATTCTTACTAGGGTCTTTGCGGGATTTTTTCTTTCTCATAGCCATAGCATAACATAGTTTTCATAATTTGTCAATACTGTAAAGCATGATTTTTAGGGGTTTTGGATGGATTTTTGTGACTTCTGTGCTAGGTCTTGAACGGCTTCCAGGCGGAGCATTTCGGCTTGATGAGCTAAGAGGGCTTCATCTTGGATACCATAGAATCCTTGGAGCTTTTCGAGAGGGACTAGTCTATAGTCTTGGGGGATTCCGGTCTGCTGTTGATCTCGGAGATAGGTCTTGTAGAGACTGAGGGCATAGGCTTTTGACCAAGGCTGGCTTCTGGGCTCTTTCCAACTAGACAGGCTTGGGAGCTCTTCGAGAATTCCTTGCTTGCCGATTCGGAAGAGCCGGAGGCCTTCTAAGCCGGGAGTTGTCCAGCTAAGAACTAGCCAGGCTAGAAGAGCCCGCTTATAGATAAGCTGATTCTTCTCGGTTAAGGTGATCTTCTTGCCGTCTAGGCTTATGTGTTCAACAAGAGTGCTAGAGACTGTTAGGCCAAGGTCTTCGGTCTGGGGATCTAGCCAGCGGGGGCAACGGAATCGGATTTGGCCAGCCGAGTCTGGCAAGAAGGCCATATCGTAGCCGTAGAGATAAACGGGGCAGTCCGGGGGAACTAAACCGACTCTTTCCTGCCAGCTTGAGGGCAGGAGTGGGTCTAGCGGTCGGCCTAGGTAGCTATCTCCGCCGACTTGCAGGCGGTTGATTAACTGTACGGCCGTAGAGCCTACGGAGCCGGCTTGTAGAACATAAGCCGTTATTTCTGGCCAGAGAAGCCGGAAGAAGTTATTCAGGCTATAGCTTTCTGGTTGGGGGTATGTCTCGGCATATTCTAAGCCGCACTTAGGGCAAGAGCGATAATCCGAAACGTCGAGATATGCTTGCGTGAAAAAGACTCTTTCCGGTGAGAAAGCTTCGAGAACGGCCTTATCTACGAAAGGAGCGGCTAGGAGGTCTACGGACTGGGCTTGGAAGGCTTCCTTGAAGCCTTGAGCTATTCGGCCAAGAACAGGACTGGTATCCATGGCGAGAACTGCCGAGATCTTAACACCGGCTTTGAGTAAAAAGCCAGCATTCGTCAAACCGGCGATGACTAAACCGGGGAAGTGGGCTAGATCTTGAGCGGTCTGGGCTAGACTTGAACCGGAAGCGACTAGAGCAATCATGCTTCGGGACTCTTTCCGGTTATCAAGCCAGGAGAGAATGCCTGGGTCTGGGCGAGATGCCAAGACGGCTTCAAGAATCGGCAAATTCCTGCGCATATTTCGAATCCAGACTGGCAAAAGCCTCTGGATTGTCGACTCGTTTAGTCTCCATGTTTCCTTAGACGGGACTATGACTGGCTTCGGAAGACTCAAATCTTCTCTAGATACTCTTTCCGTTTTATCCATACGGAGATTTTAGCATTTCTTTAAACTTCTCACCATGCGGCTGAGACGAAAAAGCCCTAGCTTGCTAGGCTAGGGCTTCAGAAGGTTCTTTTACTTCTTGACCGGTGTGGGGTATCTTGATTCAAGTTCATCTAGATAAGCTTGAATCAGCCGCAACGTCTCGTTTATCGAGTGAAGAGCCCTCTCCGCTAAGACTAAATGCCGGATCATACGGAAGTGAAGCTCTTCCATTTCAAGAAAATATTCTTTTCGCTTGTTCATA
>Ga0078972_1006046_pt1 | contig 29500 bp, 18 predicted proteins | sample YelNatPaOPGAMG01_FD_67568 | JGI IMG/M metagenome (GOLD analysis project Ga0078972, IMG submission 67568) | Hot spring thermophilic microbial communities from Obsidian Pool, Yellowstone National Park, USA - OP-RAMG-01 (SPADES assembly) (version 2) | ecosystem: Environmental > Aquatic > Thermal... | reverse complement strand
CGGATGTAACGTCAAGAATGATCTGCGCGTTCCTGGATGTCACTATCCATCGCGGAATCTAGCATCCCTAGTCCATACAAGCATTCTGTCCAATAAACGATAATCTTCGATCAGCGCCGAGTACCCGCCTTGCGGAACCCGCAATAGCGCCTAATTCGCTGATGCAGGTGCATCATAGAGACAGGACGGCTTTGCCGTACCACAGAGGGCGTCGGCTCAAGCAATGCTTCACCTGAAACGGAGTCGGAGTACCTAATCATTCTGGGAGCCTCCAAACTGTACAGACAGGCCTACTGCTTGCGGCAGCGCGATGCGATGTATACTAGGAGAGCACCACGACCAGGACGACGTCCAGACGGATTCTCCCCAATGCGAGCCCCAGAATAAACTGCGTATCGGAGAGTCTGCTCAGATTTCACTACAACACCAGGCACTGGTGGCGGAGGCACATGAAGCACAAGTCTAGCAGAAACGTGCGGCTCGCGGCAACTTCCACCCAGAGGGTAACCGTTCACCAATATGAAAACCTTTACCCCCTTTCAACGCTTATCATACAAGCCGAACGACATTGTTATCTCGTCACTAGTTAGCGCTTGCCTTCTCTTCTACCATGTATTCGAGCCTGCTTATCGATCCGGATGCTTCTGTGCTGTAGTAGCGCTGCATCCTTCGTCGCTGCTTCGCGGCGATCTTTCAAGCTTTGCAGCGAGCTTTGCAGGTACGGCGTGGCGTTGCGCTCGAGTATTTTGGTATCGTGACGATGTTTGTGGTGTCTGGACACACTACAGTAAAGAGCTTTCGAAAACCCTTGGTAGGTAGTCGCTATGCTGGTGCTCCCCTAGAAAGAAGACTCTGGAACAAACGAAAGTGCGCTCGGCTCTGGATGCAACAAACGAGTAGCGCGGGAACTGCCGGAACTGGAACGGCGGACGCTTCATCCACGGACTCGAAACCAACCGCAGGGGTAGGTACGGTTGCCGTTTTTGGGGCAAGCGGTCGGACCGGTAAGCAGCTTCTGCGGCAACTCTGTTCACAGCGGGCTTGCCGCCAGGTACGAGCCATTGTACGTGACGCGAGTCGACTGCGGAACGAGCTTGCATCCTGGAAGCAAGACCCGTCCCTCAATGGTGTGCATGTTGACGTCAGGGCCGTTGGTGACTTAACCAGACTTGACTCCAATGCGTTGAGTGAACTCGTACGAGGCGTCGACGCGATCATATGGAGTGCGGGAGCTTCCGGTGGTCGTGACGGGTTCCAGACGTCGCCAGCTGCGCTCGATGAGGCCACGCTACAGCGTTTATGTAGTGTGCTCGCCACGGAGTCGACCGCAAACGGTGTGACGTTCCGTTCTCCGGATGAAATGGTACGCGTGCTGGACTTTGGACGCGGGCCGCTAGTACCTGCAGCCTTCACAGCAGTTGACGACGTCATTATGGGTGGCCAGTCGAAAAGCAGCTTTCACTTCGACAGCAACGACTCGGTAGGGCTTTTCACAGGGCTCGTGACGACCGATGGAGGCGGTGGCTTCTGCCACGTTCGCTGCGACGCGTCTGCGGTGATGCCAGCGGAGCGCTTCGGAGACGCACCTCTGGTCAACGTTGACGAAAACGGTCGAAGCGTCCCTCACTGGGACTTGGCGGCATACGATGGTATCGCGCTAGTCGTACGCGGCGATGGACGTCGCTACAAAGTCAACCTCAAGACATCATCTGAGCCAGAATTGGTTTTCCAACAGGAGTTTGTGACAAGTGATGACTTACCGCCGGGCACCTTCGAAACGCACTTCCTCCCGTTCGCGGACTTTGTTCCCGTACGACGCGGAGAGCCCGTGTACAGCACCGGCAGTGCACAGTTATACGCCATGAAGCTTGATCCGAATCGTATCCGTTCTGTGGGGCTCGTCTACTCGAAAGTAGCCATCGGTGGTGGACCCGCCATCGACTTTAGACCCGGAAGGTTCCATCTGGCCTGTCGTCGCATCTGCGCATATCGTCAGGTGCCGCCACGCTTCCTTGCGTTGTCGTCGGCAGCGGTCACCCGTCCGTACTGGCCACCGTTGAAACGCCAAGCGTACCCGGAGCTCGCGCAGGTACCGATTGTGAAGCTCAACCCCGCCGGAGTTCTTGGTCACAAACTCGCTGGCGAAGACGCTGTACGGACACTGGTGAGTCATCGCTCGAGTTTGGGAGCACCCTACGCTATCGTGCGGGCAGTGGGACTCAACGACGGCGATGATCCGGATTTTCCGGGAGCTGCCCAGGGCGAGCTACGGTTCGGCCAAGGTGATCTTATGGTTGGGAAAATCTCGCGGACGGTTCTGGCGGAGCTTCTTGTGAACCTGTTGAATGAACCCGAAGGTTTCTGCAAGACCTTTGAAGTGAAGCAGGAACCCAAGACGATGTCGCGTAATGGCACAGGGGCATCCGCTGCAACGCTTTCGCTCGCGGAGAAACTGCGACAACTGCGTACCGACGTGGCGCGTGCCCTGAAGCCCTGGAACCCGCCTCCCTCGCTATCATGAGCGCAACTTTTGGGGCGCATTAAAAACGCAGTTGCGTATGGTGTGGTTTCTTTCCTCGGCGGCGGGTTTATGTCGGTGTAGAGCATTGTAAAGGTTTGGTAAGCATGAAGCGATAGGGCATCGAGTTGGCCTCGAAATGCGATCGTGAAAAGTCGTGAGACGTGTCGGCAAACGCTGTGGCGCCAGCGTAGCACGCGTGGTGACGAGAGCGAACCTTGTGGGGGCAACCGCTCCTGATCGAGGTGTGCCAGGAGAAGCTGAAACCGATAGCATGCGGTCGGTCGAAAAACAAAAGGCTGGGAGGCGTCTCCATGTCGGTGCAGAGACGTGCACTCTATGGGTGTCATAGGGAGCGCATGCTGCTCGAAGGAGGCCGCTGTAGCGGAAAGCAACGCGTAACACCGGCAGTACGCGTGGTGCTTGACGATGCAGGGATACACACACGGGGGCATGCTTGTGTCGAGGCCGCTTCGCATCCGAAAGCTAAGACAAAGACTGGTGCTGCGCTAGCGGACAAGGAAGAGAGAGACGGATTACCGCATCCGCGCGCTCCGAAAGGCAAACGTATTGCCGCAGAGACCTGCTGTCGTTCAAATCTCGCAAAGCAGGAAAGCCAGTATAGCGTATGGAAACAATGCTTGATCTGTGCGGTGAGTGTGCATCTCGACGCTGACCGCCGCAAAGGGGACTCGTGTACGACTCGTTGGGTGCAGCTGGCGCCGGCAACGGCATCACGCGACAGGTACCGTCACCAACACGGCCAAATCATTCGTCGAGCTGCTCAGCCGGGCTCAGATACGTTCGAGCGAAAGAATGCCCCCTTCGAGATCCAGGCTTTGACGCGTGCCCGCCGTCGCTCCCGGCACCGTCGGAGCAAATGACCCAACGCCTGCCCGTGTGCAATGCGGCTCGCTATACAGGCGATATCCTCAAATGCAACGCATGCAGCGCAGGCGTCTGCATCGTTCTCTGGGCTGGCGTGCCAAGTGGTGTAGGGCGTCGCGTCGACGACATGCGCATCCAGTGCGCTCTCGTAGCATCGATACTGGCAATGTTCAAAGTGAATGAGCGGATATACCGGGCTAATGCGTGCATCGGTGCCATTCGATGACCGCGAATCTAGTGCCAGACAACGAGGTGGATGCACTGCGTCCTCGTAGCGCAGCCTGATGACAAGGAGCGGTCCGTCCGGGTCGTCGGCAGCGTATGCGTACCGCTGCGCCTGGCGTATATCGCCGCCGCGCAGCGCACCCACGTACAGCAGGCGCAAGCCAGGTGCTGCGTCAAACGTATCGAACGGGGTTAGCGTTTCCAGCCCCGATACCCGGATGCGTTGCCGAGGCCAGTGGACATATACGCGACGCGTGAACACACGAGCACCCAACTTGCCGTCAGTCTCGAGTGGAACGATATTCACACCGAATTTGGCGGAGCCTAGTAGCCGCCACACCCCGGGCTGTGCAGATACCGGCACGACACAACAGAGACGCACGAGCGAGCCCTCGTATTTGGTTCGCAGGAGCTGTGCTAGGTCCAGTGGACAATCCCAAACCTCTACCTTGGCTAAATGTTTGCCCAGCGGGTCCGCCACGCCAAGCGTTAACAAGGAGCCTATTTTTGGCGGGAATTTGTCTACGTGTCCTGATGCGTGCACCGCATCCGTGCACGCATCGCTTTCGAGATGCTCAGGGTGCCCGCACGCAGACCAGGCGCCAGGCGTACGAGGCGCCGCATCTGGGCTCCACGAAAATATGGGTACAGGGCAGGCATGGAGTTGCCCGTGTTCAGCATCTGCGACGATCTGTGCGGTGTAGGTTGCGCTCAGAAGGTATCTTGGCTTTCCGGGGAGAGTTCCCGGCTGACGGGGTGAAACATAGGCCCCATTTTTGTCCAACTGTCGTTGTTGTTGGTGGTGGTGTAGCGTTTCCGCGACGAACCTTAGTGGATGGACTCGGTGCAGGACGACGTCCAGGGCGGGAACGGTGCCGCCCAAGGGATCGGTCTGTGGCAGGGTCACCGCCATGAATGCGGATTGCACACGACCTATTGCCTGATGAACGGAATCGCCGATACGTTTCATCGACCAGCGCTGCTTCTGGAACAGTGGCGCTGGATGGACGCTGTTCAGGGACAGGGTTAAAGAGATTCGCTCGATCTGTGCAGCCGCTGTACGGATGGAGCGCCTGCTGGCATGGTGCGATGCCGCAGCGCTGCACTCTACCCGAGCCGCACCGATGTGAAGACAACCTGCCCTGGTCCATAGGCGATGAGGTGCAGAAACCGATCTGTAGCCAATGTGCGGTCGATATTGTAACGCTCGCTCCGTTGCTGCGAATACGCGCAGGTGATGCAGCCACGCTTCAACGGGCTGGGTACCTTTCGCAAAAACCAAGTAATGCCCGTCGCAAAGCAATAAGCATACATGCTCAGTCTCGATGCTCGTTTCGCAATCGTAGCCTGGAACGAGGAGGAGTCTCACCGGGGGCAGATAACTAAAAGCGTCTGGAGCTCGAGCAATCGCTTCAAATATGGAACTAGAGCGTTGCTGTTCCATGCGACGATGGCAACGCCAGAAGCGCCCGATGAGTTGATACAGCACTTGCCATACGGTTAAGACGCGACCGAATAGTGCTTGCGGCACAGCGAGCTCTATGAGACTCATCTCGTAAATAACCAAGCACCAGTAACGACGAAACCAAGCAAGGGAACCTACTCGATTGACAACCTGGGAGGCATTAACAGTCGGCTCGAAATCTTGCTGAGACACCAGCCAAAAGGTGTCCGTTGGATCCGGCTTTGGGATTTCTTGAACGGTATCGTCAACGCAGAAGAAACAGAAGAAATCCCACGCATCTAGGACTGCACCTTGGGCACGCAGTTTTGTAACAAGGCGCTCAGTGGCAGTGTCGTCGCGCCCAGTCGCATGCAGCGACTCGAGTTTCGTGATCAGGGCATCCGCATCGTTGCGAGAGCACTTGAACCGGAAACGTATGCTTTCCCAGGGCGCAAACGCCGCACGAATCGCATGCACGGAAGGATGTTCCAGGTCGATATCACATGGAGGGCGCGGAAAACACTTTGGAACCAAAGCTGGCGACCAGTATCCCGTGCGGCGTGCCGCATCGCCGCGGAAGGCAGCATGTGCACCAGCCTTTGGGTCATGTTCAGGGCAGACAGGCAGTGACTGGATCTCTGGTGCATCCCCTGCTCCATGAGCATCGGTACCTGTCTTGCTTCGATGGATGCTTGTCATTGGTGCCTCAGCCTTTGACGGTGGCGTGAAGCGTCGGGCCCGCGAACTGAGCGGTCTTGCAGGCGCTTCTACCGAAGTCACGTCTGCAAACGGTGGTCGAGCGTGACAAACGGATATTCCATTGTCTTGATCGTTGATGTTTCCCGCCCGTTTCGAATTGTCCATGGAGCACGGCGGCCTTTTTCGTGGAAGATTACTATTTGAAGCGTGCCAGATGCATCGCTTGCTGGGAGCTGCGTATGCATTGACGCACGAGCTCGGGCCCATATGCGCTACTTGTGGCTCATTCATTCCACAATCAATAGACATAGATGAAGCGTCTTGGTTGCGGAACTCGCATGGAAAAGCTCGCGAATGTGCAAACTCTTGCCGTATGTGACAATCCTCTATGGATTTGATCTCCGAAAACGGCGATGCATCACAAGCGACTGGTGGACGATTCTCTGCCTCCTCGCTAAAGAGTCGCGCGACTCGGGCGAGAGAAGCGCTCGATGCGACTTGCAGCTGCTGACCGTGACCCGTTGAGAAACCAGTTGCAGCGGCTGTAGCTCGATGTGATGCAGCTCGGGCATCCTTGTCTGCGCCACCTGGAGCGGGATCTTCATGAAAGAGTCGCGCGACTCGGGCGAGAGAAGCGCTCGATGCGACTCGCAGCTGCTGACCGTGACCCGTTGAGAAACCAGTCCTCATTGCAGACTTTGCTTTGTCAAAGTTCATTGCCTCTGCCCGTGTCCCCATGTGCTGTAAATCACCGACACGTTCGACTCCGGTTGCTTCTGTTGATCGGGTAAACACGCGCAACAGTTTCTCATTAGCAGGGCACGTACCCGTCGCTTTGTCATCGATGCGAGCGCGCCCTGGAGACGCGTTCGGTGCGTGAACTAGCGATAATGCTGCACAACCAGCACCATATCGTTCCTTATCTCCTAAAGGTGTGTCAAAAATAGCACTAGTTTCTAGGAACCTGGTCGGTTTTCTACTAAACGCGACATCCGCTGTACTGCCTTCCTCATCGGATACCTGCGACTTGAAGTCACAGTGGTTGGTTTCCACGTTCCAGCTGTGTATTCCATCGTGTCGGAGATCAGCGTCGCTCCGACCGAGTTCCTGCGTTATGCTCGTCGGTGTGCAGGTATCTACGCGGTCGACGATAAGCGACTGGGGCCGGTTTTCCATAGGCGCCGACCCAGCCCCCGTTTGCGCCGCTGCGTGCGGGAAACGGCTATGTTCTCCCAAGGCGACAAGATAGCAAGCCAACAAACCACTATTCAGGGCACTTTCGCTCTTCTTGAGACGTTCCGCTCGAGTCTCACACCGCAGTCGAAGCAGACAACCGACGTTCTGCTGGCCTTCAGCGCGACACACCGTTTCTCAGCCACGGGGATTCGAACGAGAGCGCCGAGCGCCAGGCGTAGCGCGGGGGTGGCCCTGGGCGCCGCACACGCATCGGCATGCATTCTGAATGGGCAGAATTATATAATAATGATTCATAAGGTGCATGATGCATGCATGCCCCCCTCTGATCACGACTCGTCTACGGACGCGACAACATGAAAACATCATCGATTCATATGATCCTTGCAATAGGCAGTGTGCGTACCCTATGGCGTTCTACAGCTCTTTATCGCGTCCGCATTGGTATCGACTACTACGGGTGCAGGTGCTGAGGCTTTCGATCGAAAATCGACAGGAAACGTGCAGGTTGGCGTTTCATGAGCAGAAAAGGAACTGGCGGCAGTTTGCGTCTGCAAACGGCAATGCTGCTGGTGCTGCTGACGGGAACGCTGTACCCAACGTAGAGCCTTCGGGAACGGAGCAGAGCTCGAAGGAACCTAATGATCTTTGGACGCTAGAATCTCAGAGGAAAGCGGCTCTAGATCGGATGATTCGTGTAGATCACGCAGGCGAGATCGGTGCTCGCCGCATCTACGACGGGCAGTTACGCGTCCTCGGAGGTACGCCCGCAGCCCCAATCATACACCACATGGCGGAGCAGGAACGACGGCACGCAGAAGTCTTCGATGAGCTCGTAAAGCGGTACCGGGTGCGGCCGACAGCGCTACTACCGCTTTGGAACTTGGCCGGCTTCTTACTGGGTGCTGGTACAGCGTTATTGGGGCGCGAGTCCGCCATGGCCTGCACCGTTGCCGTCGAAGAGGTCGTGGCACAACACTACGATGATCAGCTGCGGGAGCTCATTGCTTTGGAGAAACAGCACGCCCCGGTAGACGGAGATGTTGGACCCGCAGGAGCAGCCAAATCGCCTGAAGCGCAGCTGCGTCACTACATCCGACAGTTTCGTGACGAGGAGCTAGAACACAAGGATACTGGTCTGGAACACGGCGCCGAGCTGGCTCCGGCATATCGTTTACTTTCTTTCGCTGTGCGAACAGCATGCCGCGCAGCTATATTCGTTAGCGAACGGATCTAAGTACGAAGCGTGTTTCACCAATGCGGGGGCGTGTCGGTCTCGCATGGAGCGCGAGCTGAAGTGCGACTGAGCTCCATGTTTTGACGAAAGACCCAGACACGACCGCACGGACTTTATTGTGCATGAGACCCAAACTCACGGCTGTACCGACGTTAACCGCGTGTTCTTTGGAGAGTCACGTTGCACAGAGCGGAGATGCTGCATGGGCTAGCCAGCCGTCTTTATAGCCTTTTATTTCGGTTGTGTTTTACACCCAGGTGCGAGCAATGAAATGCGATTTCGCGGTTCATAGCAGGTACGTTCCAAGTGCGTTCTTTTTCAAGAATAAATAATCCAAGGGAGAGGTATGCGCATGGAATCGGGGATCTTAGAGGCCTGTCAGCATCGGGTGACTGAAAAAAGACGAGGAAAAAATCCTCGTCTTGCCGCGCATTGCGCAAGGAAGAGCAAATACGGAAGAAGAAGAGTGGTGATAGTCGAGAAACGGAATTCGCCCGACGCTACGTTGCCGAGACTCTAGTGGAAGACAAAGCACGAGTGCTAGCCATTTTCGCAATGGTGCGTTCCACTTGCGTCAATGCATGCAAGGAGTTCATCAATCGACACTTCAGTGGCACCATCAACATAAGACGATGTGTCGTGCTGAAGACGGGACACGAGAAGCTGATGTGATACAACTTCGTTGGACAGCCTCTCAGTCTCGAAACATGCCTGGATAAACTGAAGCCGATAGCAGGCCGCTGGTCAAAATAGGCTGGGAGGCGTCACTGGATGGTTATCGGTTTACCGTCCATGGTCGTGGGTCAGTTTTTTTGTTTCATCGACATGTACATATAATCTGCATGCAGTATCTGCTGCACCAGACAGATCATCAAGCGAACAGTGGCAGATAAATCACTGCTGGACACTCGTGCGAGATTTTGGGGAATATCGGCAACATGCACGTTGCCATGGAAAGGACCTCCCATCATCGGAACTGAAAGACATAGAAACGCGCCTCAGAAGAACCCTAGACTACCATTTCCGTCTCGGTTTGTAGCCAGACGAACGGTACTTGGTATCATCTCTTCACCGTTACGGAATGGCAATCCCTATCGCCCAAGCGCTATCCACAAATATGTGTCTCGATCAGCGCCACCGCATCCGCGTGGTTCTTTAGTTCGCTTCTGGTGCCGACTTCTGTCAGTGCGGCGCCCGAAGAGACTTGATGCATTGTCCACGACCTAAAGGCGTCCGAATCATCGTAGCGACTGACCCAGAATACGACGTCATCGATCTGAGCGTGCAACATGTGGTGCAAAATTCGCAGTGGAGTTTTCGCATCTGATCCATGCACTTTGTTCCAGCGCACCGTTTGAGACCCCGAACTACACTTACCGTGTGACGTACCTGATCCACAACACGGAACGAACGCCTATGACCGGCTCTAGGGGTCCCAAAATGCACAAATCTCCAGAACCAGAGGCAGTGCGTTCCATTCTGTGTGAGGAGGAAGCCGTCTCTCCTGCACGGGATGGAGGCACGAGAGTGCGAGCACCCGCACGCTCATCAGCCGCAGAATCCCATATTCAGCACTGGTCTAGGAAGAGCGCCGCTTCTATGTGGTCCAGATATGCGCTGAGAAGCACGACACTGAAAGTGTACGCGCAGATCCTCGATCAAGGTTGGAACGAGGTTCACCGCGACACTGCGCATCTACTTGGTGTCGAACGGACATCGCGTGCGAACATCCCTCGGACAGCGTCTCTATCAAAGTCAGCGATCCATTGTGTCTATACAGTTAAGAGCCCTGTCGTAGCAAGTTCAAGTGGTGCCGCATATCCATTCTTCGCAGAGCACGGAGTTGATCTGTTTAGCAGCAAGGCAGCTGGCGAGACGCAGAGCCTCCCAGGCACCTGTTCTCTGATTCACGGATACTATACCGAATCTATTTTGAGCGCCGGATGCAGACAAGGTACATATCGTTGGAACGCGAACCATCGACCGGAAACGCGACGCGCAAAGTGGCACCAAGCCTGCCCTCGTCTGAAGCGAGGCTCACAAATGCCTTGGAGCTGCGGCATCGAAACCATCTACCCACACCTGTCCCGTATAAAGATCGAAAACACCCTTGAAACCCTTGTCTGTCAAGGGTGCATGCCGGATCCGACCAACTGCCATGTGAGTAGGTCAGTGCATCGCGTCTGTGGTGAAGAGAGCGTACGGAGGCGTGTAGCGGGCTGGGCGCTCCCCCAGGAGCCATGGCGATATCGGGAGCATCGCGCTTTCAGCATCTCGACGGAAGGGTTGTAGAGAGCTGCCACCGTCCGCTCTAAAGCGTAGATCTTTCGCAACTTCTTCTGGAGCAACGCTCTACAATTTTCTGTGCTGTCTGGAACGAAGATCCATACTGCAATCGTCTAGCACGTGCGCTCCGCTCGGGTTGCCGGCAGGTGCATGCACGAGTCTCCATTAGCTGTGCCCCTGTGCTTTGTCATAACGCTATATATGTACTTTCCCAGTCTGTACAGCGTCGGAGCTACCGCGAATTCGAGTGTAACCGCCAGAGACGCGCAGTTTCGCTCAGTGGCAACGAATAGCTCCTGCCGCGCAATCTTACCTCTTTTCCCGAGGAATCAGTAGGTACTGCTTCCCGAACTGCTCCTCTGGTTCACATCCCTGTTCCGAGGCGTCAAGGCCCTGCGATTCGCAAGGCAGTAGCGCCACCGTCCGTTGCAGAGCTCCACTGGACTGGGTGTACCCAGCGCTTCGGCCTGAAGGCAGATAACTCGACACGTTGGCCTCGTACAGCGGCCCTGCAGCGCTTATGCACTGCTTAAACCCAGTGGACTGGAGTTATCCAACTCTGACTCCAGAAAGAAGAACAACACTTTACCAGTTGGCGGTAAAACAAAAGCCACTCCTGGAACGCTTTTCGGGCAACGATCGCCTGTGCAGCGCGTCAACGCGAACTCGTTGCCGTTTCCCCAGACTGGAGCGCCTTTCCTGCGTCGTGCGTTGCTAGCTACGAGTCAAGTCGGCACAAAGCCGGACTTTAGCAGAGGTAGTGGTCCAGTCTAGCACGTACGTCGCTATGGCCGTCGTTTTCCAGGGCAGCAACAGTGGCTTCAGTAGCGGTACCGTCTTTTGAGTGTGTAGAGGTCCTCAGCATGCCTTCGTTGGTGTCACGCGTCTCGAGGCTTCCAGTCGAAAACGACGACGAGCACTTGACGGACGCTAGCAACGATGATGCGCTTACAAATGAAACAAAAAGCGAGTACTCCGAAGCTCTCTCGACAGCTATGAGTGCATCTTTGAGTCTCGATACAACCAAGGAGCTTCCCGTGGTGTACGCAGAGCCGTACCGCGCTATGCTCGTGGATCAGTTGCTTCTCGAGTCGACGCGGACCCGGTCGACTTCCGTCAGCTTCACGAGAGGGATAGGCGCTGAGCTGGACGATTCTATGGGCAACCAAAACGGATCCGTTTGCGAACTTGCAGCGCAGCCGGAAACCAACCTCACACCGAGCGGCACACCGAACTTGGCCGGCAGTTGGCAACGCCCTAGCCGCTTTGAGACACCGCACGGCTCGTTGGACACCATTGTTCACTATTTGGAGAATGTCCGCCAAGATATTCGCGCAGAAAACATATCAGAAAAGTACGTTCCCGGGACGCCAGCGGCAACACTCGAGGTACTGGACCCCACCCAGATTCTCAGGTCCTGGCGAGTTCGAGATCGATTCAAGACAGCAGCAGTCGCGTTGGTGCTCTGCCTCAATGTAGGCGTGGATCCACCTGATGTCATCAAACCGACACCATGTGCTCGGGTCGAGTGCTGGATCGACCCCTTCAGTATGTCACCGCAGAAAGCATTGGACTCGATCGGCAAAGCGCTGCAGCTACAATACGAACGATGGCAACCACGTGCTCGGTATCGGGTGCTCACAGATCCGGTCGCGGATGAGGTCAAGAAACTCTGCCTAGGTCTGCGTCGAACTGCGCGTGAGGAGCGGGTGCTGTTCCACTTCAACGGCCACGGGGTACCGAGACCAACCGCCAACGGCGAGATCTGGGTCTTCAATAGAAACTATACGCAGTACATCCCGCTGAGCCTCTATGACTTGCAGAGTTGGCTGGGAGCTCCAGCGGTCTATGTTTTTGATTGTCCTGCTGCTGGACTGGCGATACGTGCCTACCTCCAGTTTGCCGAGCAGCGCGAGCATGAACAGCCGTACCAGCAGCACCAGACGGGAGCGTCGCATCCCCATATGGGTGCAGAGGACGTTCCAGTGCAGAGTGCCGCGTTGGCTAGTAGTAGTAGCGGCGGCGGCGCCAACGCTCGAACAAGTCGTGCTAGTTTGGCAGGCGAGTCACTCGCAGCGGGTGAACGTGCGGCAGCTGCTTCCAGCGCATCGAGCTATGCCTCCTTCGTGCGTGACTCGTTCCTGCTGGGCGCTTGCCAGGCCGATGAATCGTTACCGACTACCCCGGACTTGCCGGCGGATTTGTTCACAGCCTGCTTGACGACGCCCATCAAGATTGCACTGCGGTGGCAGGCACTGCGCTCTGCAGGGAGAAGCATCACGATGGACATGATTGATCGCATACCTGGACGTTTGAATGATCGAAAAACCATGCTCGGTGAGTTGAACTGGATCTTCACGGCGGTTACCGACACGATAGCGTGGAACACATTCCCACGAGCAACGTTCAAGCGACTCTATCGCCAGGATCTGCTGGTTGCGAGCCTTTTCCGCAATTTCCTTCTGGCTGATCGCTTAATGCGGCAGTTTAACTGTACACCGGTGAGCTATCCCCCGTTACAGGCAACACATCAGCACCCGCTTTGGCAGGCCTGGGATCATGCTGTCGAAGAGTGCTTCGCACGGTTGCCGTCCTTGTTGCAGCAGGACGCATCGGAAGGTCGCGTTTCGGGAACGGGAGCAACAACTTGCCTGGCAATGCGCACCGTGGCTGCCGCTGGTGCTGGACGAATGGCACCTGCTGGTCCGTTGCTGAACAACGCGAACCCGCTCCACCAGGGTTACGGCGGCATGGGAGGCGTCGCCGTCCCTGCTGCTGCTGCTGCTGCGAATACGACAGTAGCGCAGGCGCCTATCCACTTGCTTCCTAATGCACCGCCGGATCCTGGCGCTCCACTGAGCGCGGCGAATCATCTGATGCGTCCAGAGCCGCGTGGGAATCTGGAAGTGCTCCACGACCTCTACGACTATCGTGAGGCCGGCACCACCTCGTGCCGAACGCACGACACAGTGCAAGCGCAGACACACCATGTCGGAGGAATGCATCGAGTGCAGGGGCCTGGTGTCACCAATCCAGCGGCACAGCCGACGCTGGACCTCTCGGCAGCGACTGGAGCCGGATCGAACGAGACGGGTTTGACGGCCCCGCTGTACGCTCACTCGCCCAGCGAAGGAGACGTATCGCTGCCGAGTCCGTTCTTTGAGAACCAGATGGCTGCGTTCGAGGTGTGGTTGGACTTGCCCGCACATCGGCGAAGTCCTCCAGAGCAGCTACCAATCGTCCTGCAGGTGCTCTTGTCACAGGCGCATCGTCTACGTGCGCTTCAGCTTCTCTCTCGCTTCCTGGATACCGGCCCCTGGGCCGTTGACCTGGCGCTCTCGGTAGGCATCTTTCCGTACGTCTTGCGGCTACTCCAGAGTCCAGCTGCAGAGCTTCGCGCGGAGCTCGTGTTCATCTGGGCGAAGATCTTGGCCGTTGATCCGGCGTGCACAGAGGAACTATTCAAAGAGAGTGGCGAGCGTTACTTTCTCACCAGCTACGCTGCTGAGGACGCGAGCGCTGTGCACCTGGCTTGTGCGGCCTTCGTGCTCTGCCATGTGTTGAACAAAGCCGTGGACGCATTCGGGGATGCGAATCTCCTCGCACTCTTCCTTCAGCGCCTGGAGCATGCCTCTGAACCGGTCCGCCGCTGGACGCTCTTCTGCCTAACAGCCTGGATGGAGTCAAGTCGAAAAGTGCCTTCCACGGGGACCGTCTCGACAGTGCTGGAGCTGTTGCGCACGGACCTGTCGCCCAAGGTGCGCGCTGCCGCAGCACAGACGCTAGCAACGATGTTGCGCTTCGATTATTGCACCGCTGATATCATCGAGGCGTTCCAGCAGAGCGCATTGAATGAAGTATCTGCAGTGGTGAGAAAGGAGATAGCGCTGGTGACACTGCCTGCGAACCGGCCGGCACAGACAGTGCTGGTGCGTGACCCACACCCCGTTGTTGCCGCTCTCGCGGAGCACTTTTGGGCAACGCTAGCGGATGCGGGCGCTGAAACCGCCCCAGTGCACGTGCCAGGATCGCCTCCGAGAGCTGCCCAGATGCCGGCGGCAGCAGCAGCAGCAGCAGCAGCAGCCGATAACGATATTGACGACGATGAAGAAGACGCAACAAACGCGGGCGCATCCCAAGTGCCTGCAGTTTCCGAACGATGGACCGCTAGCCGGCCGCCTGAGGCCATGCAGTTGCGACCTGCATCCGCGACGGGCACGTCCTCGAGTGATCCAGTGCAACAGCAGCAACAGCAGCAACAGCAGCAGCATGGACCGAGGCAAATCCTGCGACGTGCCTCGGCCTCGTGGAGCAACCTAAGGCGATACGCGTGGAGCAGTACTACTGCTGCGGCTGCGGCTGCTACTGCGCTTGCCGCGGAAGCACCGCGCACGACCGGCGACCGCTCACAAACGTCGTCAGCATTTCCAACGGACGCTCACACTGAAGCAGCCAAAGCCCAGAAGCACATCATGGGCGAAAGAGGTTCCAGTGACGCGGAAACTCGTACCAGCACCGCAATAGCCGTTCGACTGGCACGTCCACAGAGTCAACCCGAGTTGCGTGCCGCAGCGACCCTGGAGCTGGAGGAGCGTCGTGCGAGTCGCAGTCGCCACGGTCGACTCGATACTTACCAGCCTCGCGATTTGTTTCGATTCCCGCATGAGGCGTTTACGTTCTCCCGTCGACGTCGCATGATGCATATTCGCGACTACAGCTACCAGGAAGTGCTGCAGAGCCAGACCCGAGAGCGATGGTCAGGTCACGAGCCCATGGAACCAACCCGGTTGCAGCAGCGGATGGAACGGCGCTCAGAGGCTGCCGCTGCCGCCGCTGCCTTGACGCGGCTCAGAGAGCGCTGGGTCACGCGTTTGCAGGCAGAGCAGATTTCGGCATTGTGCTTCCATCCGTCTCAGCAGCTCGTGCTATCTGGCGATGCCTCTGGCAATGTCGTAGCACTGCAGCAGGAAAACGGTGAACGCTGCTGGCGCCTTGGGGTTGGGTCGAACGCCAGCGCTATTGCCGCGCTGCGTGTGGTGAATGCACACACGACCTGGCCTCTGCTGCTCGTTGCGACTGCCGACGGGATTGTACGCTTCTATGAGTCACAACAGCAGGTGTTGGCAGCGTTCTCCGCAATATCACAAGCGAGTCGAATGCCTGGCATGACGGACGCGACTCCTGCTAGCCCGGGTACGACAAGCAGGCGGGTATCTGCGACAACACCGGGTGCCAGCACGCCTCGTGATCGGGAACTCGTATGCTGCACCACCACCACCACCACCACTGCGTATTCGAACACTGCGGGATCGAGACAATGTCGGTCACCGTCAGCACCAGCGATATCACAGACGCCAAACGCGAACTCGCATGCAACGATGCCTGCAGATGTAGCGGGTCTTGCTTCTCCTCCATGGCGGGTGTCATCGGCGGGAGGTGCTGGAGAAGCAGCAGCGCTTTCGCCGGTAGATCGAGCGAGATACGACGAAAGCATGGCAACTGGTCGAGCGTTTGTCTGTGACTGGAGCCCCTGGCACGGTTGGCTGCTAACCGGCGGCCTCGAGCAGGGCACCATTCGACTCTTTGACGCGGAACGCGAGATGTGTATCTGGAGCTGTATTGCCTCGTCGTATCGAGTGACGGCGGTAGCGCACCTGGGATCCAGCCTCTTCGCGGCAGGCTGTGCGGATGGTAGTGTCTACACATACGATACGCGCACGGGAGCGATTGAAACGGAACTCTTGGAGCACTCCAGTCCGGTTATATCCATTGCCGGTCGATGGAGTCCGACGCCCGCCCTGGTGACTGCCGCTGCCGCCGGTGACATTCGTGTCTGGCCCTTGGCCGCTGCCTCCAGTTCGGTGTGTGTGGTTGCTCATCGACGCGATCTGACGGCAGCAGCTGCGCATCAGGGGATGCCCTGGATCGCAACTGGTTGTGCAAGTCGCTGTATCAAACTCTTTGGCGAACAGGGTCAGTTGTTGCAGTTGATTCGGCACCATGATGGAGCCGAGAATCCTCGTATTGGTTCGATTAGTTGCCTCGAGTTCGCAGCGCAGGATCTGATGCTAGCAGCCGGAGATGTCGACTCGTCGGTGACACTGTACACCGCAAGCAGCAACTAGCTGGTACCGATGCAAACGTGTCTCTGGATGGATCTGGATCCTGGCTTGCTCTGTTCTGAAGCGCTGCTGTTTCAGCTCGTGTGACGCGGTGTAAGCGGGTGCTGGTCCTTGGAGATGACGCGTTGGAGGCTGTGGATCAGGGTCCAGAGCTGCTCTGGCATACTTTGCTGTCGGTGCCGTTGCCGCTGTTTTCCAGGTAACCAATGGATGCCCCTGATGTAGAAACCAGCAGCAGGTATAGTCGTAGGTTTGCTTCATTTGATACTGCTTCACGCGTTTGGCTCCCCCGTTGACTCGACCATGTCTCTGGGGAGGTCGCTTGCTCGCCTCACTTCATCATCATCCTCATCATCAACCAGTCTAGACTAGACCACGGGATTATCCGCGTGCAATACAGTCTGAAACTCGTTGTACCGCGTTCGGTTTTCTGGCGACAAGCATGCTGTTCGCTTGACGTTCCAGCGTTGCATCGGGTACCATGCCGTGCAACGACTTCATTACAGTGCTCACTCGCAAATGCGCACTTGCGGATTCCACCGCAACACAGACACTGGTCGCATCTCCTCGATGGATCGTTCAAATTGCTGCGTCGCGCACCGCAGGGACTCACTCACTGCATACGGCACTCGCGGCGCTGACCGCTGAGCGTACCACCGCTACTACTACTACTACTCCGATAGCGCAGCGCAAACTGCCGAACACAGAGCGCGATCAGATCCCGCTGTTCCGCACTGTTCGCTCGAAAGGCAAAGGTATGTTTCAGGGTGAGGCTGAACGCATGCGCATCCGTCTCATCGAGGGCGACTTTGATGAAGGACGTCCAAGACTTCTTCTCTTCCGTAATCCAGTGACCCTCGCGGGGGTCAAAGTCATCCGTCGCATGATAAAGGGATTCAGTCCAAGGATCAGCGGCACCAGCACCAGCACCAGCACCGGATGCTTGGTACGACTGCGCCGGGCGCTGAACGCTCAGATAGCGCTTGTGGACGAGGATACAGCGTGGAGCGCCCGACGCCTCGTCGCGAACCAGAAAAGCAGCGCGACCTTCGAGCATCCACACCGAGAGGCGTTCCTCCATGGTCGGATCTACCTCGATTGGTGCAGTGAACGCTTGCAGCGCGGGTAGCCCCGCGGTTGCCTCGGTAACCGCGGCAAGTCGCATACCCACATCATCCGCTGTCGTTCGATAGCGATAGCCTTCAGCGCGGTAGGCGTATGGTGTAATGGACGCTGTTCGACGCGACAAATGATACCAGCGCACTCTTGGACCGGAACTCGATTCGAGACCGTTCATCACTGCTGTCAGCGTACGATTATTGAAACATTCACCCTGGATGACCAGACGGGCATCCGCTTGGATGCGATCACTGGGAATCTCGGTACGTTCGGAGCGCTCTGGTCGAGTACCCTGCGAATGTTCATGCAACGTTGCTGTTGCTGTTGCTGCTGCTGCTTCTGCTGCAGATGCTCCGCCTCGCGACAAGCTCCCTGCTACGGTTGGTGAGAGATGTTGTGAGGTTTCGTGTCCATGCGGCTGCGCTTGGCATCCTAGTTTGCGAGAAGGAGTTAGCGGCTCAATCTGGTCTTCGTGGAGCGTTTCGATGTCCTCGGGAACGCGTTCATCGCCGCGTCCACCGGGGGTGTCGGCAGCACGCCAGGCACTGAGCCCGGCAGACGATGTGGCTGGTTGCGCCTCTACAGCAGCGAGATCAAGCGGTGCGACCGTCTCTATCGGTTGTTTGCTCCAGCTCGATGCTAGCCTAGCAGCGGCTGGGCGTGCCCTTCGAACGGAAGCGCCGCTTTCCAGGCGTGTACTGCGAGAAGCTGACGGTGTCTGTGACAAGCGCATCTCACGAAGCGGCACGCCTGGGGCATCGTTCTCGGAAAGCTCGCGGGGATGCGTCCATGGCATCTCTGGTATTTGGGCGTTATTCTTCAAGGAGACGGATCCCGAGGTGCGTTCTGGGGAAACACCACTGGCAACCGCGCAGATGCTGAGGTCCGAAGTACCACCGGACGACCCTGGCACGGATTCCGGTACCGCAGGTTCAGCACCCGCACGTGAAACGATGCCTATCGGGTGTCGCTGTGCTGGTGCGGTGGCATCGGGACTTGCAGGTAACGCACTGGTAACGAGTGCTTGTTTTTGTGCACGCAAAACCTGAACCAAGTCTGCCTGGATCGCATTCTCCTCATCAAGGCCCTGGAGACGTTGCAGCTGTTGATCTCGCTGAGTTTTCAGCTTGTGAAACTCCTGCTCTCCTGCTTGAATTTCATTTTCTAAAGAAGAAAGCTCGGCAGCCAGACGTGTCCTCTCGCTTTCGCCGGCGGCAATCTGAGCAGTTCGTTCAGCGTTCTCTCGACGCAGTCGCTCGATCTCAGACTGAAGATGCTCCAGTCTTCGGCGCAGTGGTTCAGTCATTCGCGTGACCTGTTGCCAGGCACCAATACGCGTCTGGAGGAGTTCGCGTTCGCGCAGGTATCGTTGTCGCATAGCCTCGCGCTCGCTGAGCTGATGTAACAGCGCTCGTAGCGTTTCATCTTCGCGTGGATCCTCACCACCAGCTAGCTCTAAACGCTGCCGTGTCAGGTCCAAAACCTCTTCATACGCTGCATTGAGTCGCTCTAAAGCAGCGTTTGTATTCTGGAGGAGACAAAGCACCGAGCTCTCCAGAGCGCGTTTTGTTGTTGCCGCTGATCGTACAGAGCTTGTTCGACGCTGGTTCACTGCAACCTGCACTTGAGACAGACTTCGTTCCCGTTCCGTCAAAAGTTGTTCCAAGTTCGCTAGACGTGTACGCTCCGCGGCGATTTGGGGCTCCAGGGTTTCTACGCTCGGGTCGAGAAGGCGACTGGGCTCCGCGCTCGTCTCTGCTTCTGAGCGCAGCGGCGGATGCTTCAAGGAAGCGTCCCAGCTTGCATCCATGCAACTTGTGGCTGTCGTTGCCTATCGTCTATTCTTCTACTCTCAAATTGATGTGGCAAAGCGTGCCAGTAGCCGCAAGTCGCGCAGCACCACAGAAACCTATCAGAAGGAGAAAAAAGCTTCAGCCCGCCGGCGAGATACCGACACGGCAGTCGTACCCGCAGCAGGGCAACGCGTAACGGTCGCTTCTTGTTTGGCGTTCGGCATTCGCTGAGCGAGGGAGCTCCACGGAGACTAGGCTGGCGGTGTGTAAACAAGTTTTATAGGATGTTTGTTAGTGGTTGCAAGTTTTGGTGGTGTTCCTTGACGGATGCGCGCGCCAGGTCAACAACAGAGTGGTCGATGCCGGTGCGCTGGCGAGCGTCTACGTCGGAGCGGACCCGCAGCCGCACCTCAGCCGGGGACCTGAATGCTATAGAGCGACGACGCTTTTTCACCCCTGTGTGGTCTTTTAGGACAGCTGTTACCTCGTGTATGGCTTTGGACGAAACAACACCTACCCAGAGGGAACGACGCGAGAGCAGCGGAGCGCATCGACTGGACGGCTGGTTTGCGCTGCGGAAACGGGTACTGCCTCGGGACACGGACTACGCTGGTGTGGTATGGCACGGTCGTTACGTGGACTGGTTAGAGGAGGCGCGAGTGGAGTTTCTAGCTGCGCGCGGCTTTACATACGAACAGCTGGTGCGGGAGTGTCAGTGCGAAACACCTGTGATTCAGCTGTCGCTGAGCTACAAACGGCCAGTGCGGTTTGGTGAAGTCGCCGACGTTCTTCTCCGAGTCTGCCCGAGACAGCGAACGAGTGTGCGTATTATTTTCGAGTGCCGCATCGTTGCGGCAGCGGCGACAGTTGTCTTACCTGAAAACGAACAAACGCCTGTCGGCACCGTTTATGTTGACGGACGCGTCGAACTGACGATCGTGGATCGCAACACCGGGCGGGTATTACGGAAACTCCCGCCCCAGCTGGAGAAGTCGCTTTACGGCTAGGTGCTGTGGCTGTCCTGCGCGTGTACTGGCTCTGGGTGCGTTTCTTCCGTGTTTCCGGGACAGGACGCCGTGGAAGATACATCCATGAACATTCGTTTGAGGCAATGCGCGAAGCAGACCGGTTCTTTCGCCTGCTATACAAGCTGCCTCGAACACAGATGCATGGTATTGCTGGCAACGCAAATGCATTGCGAGAACGTTTGTATTCCGTGCTCGAGGATGGGCGAGATGTCCACGTTCACAGCAGTCCGGGTTGTTTCTGGTGCAGCTTTCCATGCGCACGCTTGTGCGGGACTCGAAGTGTACCCTGTATTTTCTATATTATCCAAATAATTGTCAGCCTGCTCTGGTGTAGCTGGCACGGAGACGTGTTCTGCTCTGCACTCGAGGCTGTTGCGATCATCTCCAATGAAATATTCGAGATCCTACGTGCTTGCTTCAAATGGCGCGCGGATAATGCACTACGGAAAAAAAAGTCACGGTTTTATACCATGCGCATCGTGGTGTAAAAGCAAGTGCTTGGTGCACGTTTTTGCGCACACGCGTTTGCCGCTGGATAGTCATAGGACAAGTGTGGGCGAGCCCCAGCGCATGCGATATTCCTCTCATTATGATCCTTCACGTCGACGGTGCTTCACCTCTAGGTGCACGTCATCAAATGCGTTTTCGCGGTATATAGGAGATGCATTCGAAGTGCGTTCATTTGAACAAATAAAAAATCCAGGGGAAAGGGAAACGCATAAAAGTTAGGGAACCTGGAGGGCCGGTGTCGTTGGGTCCCACAAAAAACACGAATAAAATCCCCGTCTCGTGGACGATGGAGAGACGAAGAGCGGAGATAGGCGGGGAAAGGGCATTCGCCTGACGGGACGATGACGAGACTGTGGTGGCCTAGAGGGCACGAGCTCCAGCAATTCTTGTATTGATGAGTTCCGCCAGATGCAATAAAAGTACGGCGTTCGTGAACGGAGAATTCAACGCCTCCATCAATACAAGATGATGTGCGGTGCCGAAGACGAGACCCGGGGAGCTAACACGAGCTACCTTTATGGGGCAGCCTCTCAGGCTCGTACTCTGCCTGGATAAACGGAAACCAGGAGCAGTCGGCCGGTCAAAAAAGGCCGGGAGGCGTCTGTGCATGGGTATGTACTTACGCTCCGTGGTCGTGGGACATTTTTTGTTTCATTGACATGTACATATTCTAAGAACTGTGAGTTCCGGAACACCTGTACTATCACACTCTTATGTTTTTGTTTGATTTTCTGCAGGTATGCAAAGAAAGGGTTTGTATCCTGTAAATTGGAGAAATGTTGCGTCAAATCCTGGTGCTGGCACTGCTTGCTTGGGAAGAGCAGCTCAAGTCGTAAATGCAAGTCCTTCTCCGGTGAGGAGGTGGATGAACCATCGTTCGTATTGCGTTTGCCCGAAACGTCTTGCACCCAAAACATAACTTCATCACGGCTATTTTCACGATCTTCGTATCGTCAATCCACTCCACTCCATATGCTCTATTAGAGAGGCGATCAAGCAAGCCGTAGGATGCGAGAATTCCGCCTCATTGACACCAACGGTCGTGAAGCGACATGGATGGACGAGGTACAAAGCGCGAGTATGCGCTAAAAAACGCCGAGCGCTCGACAACACACTCTCGATTTCGAAGCGAAACACAAACTCGGACTATAGAAGAGACTTTTGCTCATAGAGGAAGAAATGGTAGACCTGTATATAGGTTCTCAAAGAGTGAGGGTAAATCGGTGTTCGTAAAGAAGGGACAAGCGAGTATTCCGACAAAATCTGCGCTGAAGGCGATGCTACCTTGTGGTCGCCTAGGTCACCAGAACGGACGGGTTCGTCAGTATTTCATCCTCCGTCAAAGCAAATTTCATGGATTCTCCATCTGACATTTTTCTGTCCCGGTCGTAGACGATGACGCTTTCCGTCACACAAAAAAGCAGTGACGGAGTACGCAGTTGAGATTGTCGTTGAGCTCGTGCTCGTGCCGGCCTAGGCTGCCTGGTTCAACCCAGTCGATGGCGTCTTATCTGATGTAAAACTCTGTATTTACGTTTACGGGCCCATAGACGGGTCGTTCGCATCAGCGACACCGTTCTCTGACAAACTGTTCCTCGACAAGTCGTTCTCTACTTTCATCGGCACTCCACTAATGTGATGCTCCTCTGTTCTTGCGCTTGAGCGAGTGAACAGGTGTGCTACAGTTCGTGAGGATTCTCGCGGTGGAAAAGGTGACGAAAAAGTGCTTAAATGATGATCGATGCGCTCATGGAAAAGGCGAATTCGAGCCCCACAGTCCACCCGGTACGAGTGCAACACGTAAAAAAGAAGGTATATCGAGTATAGCGAGCATATTCGCGCCGTCCAGTCTGATAAAGAACAAGGAGAAGGAACGCCAGACTAAGAGGAAGAAAATTCCCCCAGAAAGTCGACGAGGGACCATAACGTAAAACCGTCGAAGAGGGACAATCTGCCTGAAACGATGATCAGGTGCTTCGCTTTGAACCACGCCGTCGGGAAGAATTTTCCGAAACGCAAGTTTCAGGAAATCGTTAGGTGTTGCATAGCTTCTTCCAAGAACCGGGTTTCGCTCACGTTGCCCTCGAGTTTCAAGCACTTGGTTACGCAAATGTTTGTACGGGTCCCAGACGCACTGCTGCTAGATATCCACATTCCTCTGGAATTTTTCGATCAAACCCGAGTACGACCATATACCTGATAATCAGGACAGAAGATGAAATGCGGCCAGATCGTAGTATCCACGCTTTGCATACTCGCGTTCCAGAATGCCTTGATGCTTCGCCACTCCTAGGCACTGATCGGAGCATCCACAGCACAGGTACGAACCTGAGTCTAGCAATCTCAAAAACTGTGTGCGTGCCAATGCCGAGCGTTTCATGGGGCACCTCCTATGGGCGTTGTGCGCTCACCGCACTGGTCCAGAAAAACGGGTACTTACGGTAGGAATTCTCGGGATACGCGTGCGAGAAAAAAACGAATCCTTGGCGGCGGAAGCGATCCAGGCGGTCAGGCGCTCGGACTCGATGTCGCATTGATCGCGAGATTCGCTTCAGATCGCCCGAGCTCATTGCGTAGCTCTGGGCCTCAGACCGGAGCACATCGTATCCAAATGATGCTGGAAACGTGACCCATGCAGCGCTTTCATCTTGCGCATCTATGTGTTCCAGAATAGAGCCCTCTAGCGCAAAGCGAATCGTCTTTACGAATACGTCCGCGATAGCCTCCCCGACGATCTATCCAAAGGTGTCCCGACTGGTCTGATCGATGTCCATCATTTCCTAGAAGAAGCTTCTGTTCTGTAAAGGATTTCTGAATCAGTGAGCTACGGCTGGTCTCTGCGAGCGACTCTGAAGCAAGCGAACAACTTGGCGAAGAGCATTGGCAGAGCGCGTCCAAGAGCTCTCGTTTACGGGGAGGAAATGAGACGCAATTTACAGTGACGATCGATATAGACGGCGTATCAAGCAGCATGAACTGGTAGAAACGTTTATCTGCGTCGATCAACGAGGCTCATTTCCAGTCTTTCTAGACAGATGACGAGAATGATTCTATGGTGTGTATGGATGCAGTGCTGGAGGTTTCCAGGTCCATCGCAACCCCTCCAAGTCAAGAGGATAGAGTCAAAGATTCCAACGGGTAGCAGATGAAGCTGCTCAATTTTTCAAAATGCTCTGTATGCTAGGGAGTCGGACGTGATGGACACCAGCAGACACACCAGCAAATAGAATGACGGCTGCAGGGCCCATGTCGAAGCTCCAACCACCATACCGAGTAGAGGCGCATCCTTGATACGCCTCGTTCAGAGCGTACATGAGCGTCCAAATGATGCGTGCGGACGACCATTCGCAGGTGTATGTGACACCGCGCTGGATCGCCGACAGTGTTGTTTTTTTGCTGAAGCCAGCATCGTCCTTTGGTCAATTTTTTTCCAACGAGTTCGAATACGGAATACCCGATATGTCGCATGGTTTCATGGCGGCCAATGGCACTAAACGTGCCGTACACCACAAATACCTCATTCCTGCACCTTCGACGAGCGTGTCCAACGAGCGCATCAATCGGATCTGTTGGATACCTATCGATGCATTCGGAATGGCGTACGCGTATCATGAGCACGGGCACACGCTGGACCCGGTACAGAGGGAGAAGCAAGTGTAATAGACGCATATGCACGAGGTGGTGTCCGGGAAGCGGACCGTCCTTCACCTGGCGAGGAAATCCATGGAATGTGAGACTCGCTCTGGTTTGATGCCAGCAGCGGCTATCCGCGGAATCAGTCTCTGCACCGAGACTTGAACGCCTCGATCAACGTTCGCAAGTGTCTTGGGCTCCTCGACTTCGAGCGGTTTTGTCGAGCGAACATTCGACGGAATCCTTTCGTACTCAACAGGGGCTTGTGCTCCTATGCAGAAGCGTTGCGATTCGAGAAATCAGTGGCCGAGAGAGAGGGCATCGGGTTCTCCTAAGCGCCACGGCACTGGCATGGTACGGTGCAGCAATCAACAAGTCCGAAACGCCGCCTCAGTTCACGGGGAACGCTTTTCGTGGGCTAAAATATCCGGGTTACGCCTTGCACTCCTAGATGCGGATCGTTACCATGACAGAAATTGCATCCAGAGGCGCGTATGCCTCTGATATGACCGCCACGTCCTCGTCATGATACACGCTCGCGCAGACACTCGAGTCGACACTGCTTCATGCGGCCCTAGGATTGGCTTCCTTCTGCTTGACGTGATCAAGTGCGCGGGAGCAATTACATCCTGACGCCTTTTAACGATGAAAGAGTCGCACCATGCAGTGCGCAGTTGCTCCGTGTTGTTCCAGGCAAGGGTTCTCTCGAGTTCCCAGTGTCCATACAACGTCCAGTACAACTGCTGCAGCGAGCTCTGTGTGTTCGAAGCACTGTCGTGGGCACTTGCGACGTCTACCTCGTTGGGCACGGCTCCACCGTACCCACACCGCACTACGAAACGCGTTTCATTTTTCCTCGGACACTGTCTTGACCAGTCGCTAGATCCACCTCTAATCTTTACACTTGAAACCAGTCTTTAGTCCTGGCATGGAGCGACCCCACTTTGCCCCTCGACGTCCAGGAAGCGTCTCGTGTGAGCAGAGCCTCAGCGGAGCGCGGCGTCAGCGGCCCGCAACTAGAAACGCCTGCCCCAGTCAAGCGTCGACGCAGCGTTTTTTCTTTGAAGCGCTGCTTTGCGGTGTTCGTTTCACGAAACGTTCCGACAGCAATGTTCGGCATAGTTCGGGTCGCTTTCTCAATTCACACGAGCGCCAGCTTCAAGGCCGGTAGCAGTGCTTTCAAGTCGCACAACTGCACCGACGTTCGTTTCCAGCACAGGCCGCTGCCTCGGGCAGCGGTTGCTCGGCGTCGGCTATGGCGTTCGCCTCTGGTACTGTGCGATCAAAGGCGTAAAGACGCTTCGTCGAAGGCGGAGACTTTCGGAAGCGCAAATTCAAATGAAAGCACAACGAACGCTGACGCAACCGTGAACCTCGAACGAGGTCAGAGTGCAGAGGCAGCAAACCCGGGGGTGCCAACGTCCGGCGGACCGCGGCGACGTTCCCCGTTTGAGGACTTGGTCGACGGAGCTTCCGATGGTTTCGGGGGACCCACATCCCCAGGGCTTCCTCGACGACGCTCCAACCTATCCGAGCAGAACGAGAGGATTCGAGCACTCCTGGGCCTCGAGAAACGTGACACCTCGGAGCGTACCCAGCAGCGGCCAGCGGCGCCCGTTCCCGAGCGCCCAGCAACCACGGTGACGAGCACGGAGAACGCACCAGGCCTGATCGACCTAACAGGGGACGGTGGTGTGCTCCGCGAGTTGCTCTCCCGAGGGGCACCAGAGAAAGCGGCGAACAAACAGACGCCGGTGCAAAGTACGTCGGGCAGTCGCCTTCGGGTGCACTATGTTGGCAAACTAGCGGAGACTGGCCAGATATTCGATGCATCTCGCGAGCGACAGGAACCTTTTGAGTTTATCCTGGGTGAAGGGAGTGTGATTAAGGGTTGGGAGGCCGGTCTGGTTGGTCTAGCGGCCGGCGATGTCGTGCGTCTGGTATGTGCTCCCGCTTATGCCTATGGACTGCGCGGAGTGCCGCCGGTGATCCCGCCTCGCGCGAAACTTGAGTTCGAGGTTGAGGTGCTGGAGGTGTTACCGGCCGCACCGGGCAACAGCGAAGCCCAGAGCAAATCATCTTTGCGTGCTCTCGACGAAGATGACGTTCCACGTACCCCAGAAGATATTTCTCGCGCCTATATCAAACGTCTCGAGGAGCGCGCCGCGAATCCAAAGAAGGAATCGAAATGGTTTATCATCTCGCCTTTTGCGAGTGCGACTGGAGAGCGACCGCCGTGGTGGTTGAATCCTAACATCACTTTCCTGATCATATTTTCCGTGCTCGGTCTGGCGACGTATGCCGTATATGTGTCGGGTGGCATTCGTCAGGGGTTTCCGCCCTCGTAGGGGGCAAGCCACGGCCGCCCAGGTGCAGACACACACACACTGGGGCGCGCTTACGCTGTATGCTTATAGAGACGTTGAGCGGCAGACATCGCAGCACCTTGGTGCTGCTTTGGTGACGAGTCGAATGCTACAAACGCGAATACTGGCGAGCATGATAGCGGTGGTCTCGTCGACAACGGAAAAAGAGCGGCTCTTGGGAGCATTCATGATCCTCAGGTAATCGACTTGGAGGAGGGCGCAAAAGTCGTTGCGGGTGCCTAGGGTACCGAATCCTGAACCCGAGCGCAATCCGCAAGCGCTACAAGGGCTCGTTCGTTCGTTGGTTCGTTCGTTCGGAGTATTCGAGAAGCAAATGCGTTCCTAGCATTCGTCTCCTGGCATAAATTGGCATCAATGTATAGAGAAACGGTACCCATGCGCTAAGCAAGGGGCAGGACACACGGCTCCGTGGGACGCATTTGTATCGACACATGGTCCCTTGTCATGGTTGACGCAGGCGTTTCCGGGTGCTCGTCTCATACCGCAGCCCGACGCGTTGCCATCCCTTCTGTCTATCCATTGGGATCCGCGCTTTCGATGGACGCAAGTCATGGGCTTTGGGGCATTTGACAGGAAACATAGGCCTAAGGTGAAGTTTTCTAGCGTACAACAGCGCCCTGCGGACCGCTTGCAATCTTGTGCATTGCACTGCATTGCACTGCACTGCGCATACGCATCCATCACGACTCAGGTTTTTCTCGGCAAACCGTTCCTTTCCGCAGCAAAACCAACGCAGCACCCCCTGTAGGCGCCAACACCAACCTCAACATCAAGAGATGCACCATTAGCTGTCACTTCGCCTTGGGATACCTCATTCGCGCTGCAGCGCGCGACGTTGTTCCAAAGTAGCCGATGCCGCAGCCGCAAACCCCATAGTTGTTTCCAGTGACGCTCAGATCGCCTTGGTGGTCCGATGACGGCGCCTACAGCCTTTTCAAACACTGGCCACGATGAGTCTATTGTACAGCTCGCAAAGAAACGGCACGTCGATCAGATATTCTCACATTCCGGATGCGTTCCCTCGATGGCGATCCCGTTCATTTTGCAGCGCTCTCGAATAATCATTTCTGCGAGAATCATATCTTCCGGGGTCGTGATTTTGATATTCGCGTATTCGCCCATAGTAATTTTCACAGGATAATGCTTGTCGTCGAGCAACTCCACGACGCTCACGTCGTCTGTTACGCGTAGGCCCCGGCGCATGGCGTTCTCGAAGCCCTGACGCAGGAGACGAGCCCGAACCACTTGTGGTGTTTGGATCTCCCACAACCTGCTGCGATCGATAGTCCGCCTGACAAACTGTCCATCCTCGCTCTCCTTAATCGTCGCTTTCACTGGCACGCCAATTGCTGCGGCCCCGTAGATCGAGGCGTCCCGCAGGCACGACCGTATGCAGGAGCGTGAAACAAGTGGTCGCGCCGCGTCGTGAACACACACGAGGATGTCGTCTGTTTCATCTTTTTCACGATCCACCGTATCTGGGACGAGGGCGAGTCCAGAGCGAACTGAGTCTTGCCGCTCTAAGCCCGGGTCCGCGAATAAAATCCGCTTGTCGCGCAAAACATAGTTTCCAAAATACGCTTCACGATATCGTTTTTCAACGACGATAATTATCTGAGTCACCTCGGGCAAGCCCAGAAAGAGCAACAGAGAACGTTCGGATACAGTCTTGCCACAGAGCTGCAGAAACTGCTTTGGCCGGTCGGCACGCATGCGGCTGCCCAGGCCCCCTGCCAGCAGAATCACCGACACCGGCTGCCGAACCGGCGGCGGCACCAATCCGTTTCCCAAGTCATCCATCGGCCCGAACGCCGGCAGTATAGACTCTCCATTTTCTAGAAGAGTCATAAACTGCAGACGCTCGCTTGTAAAGTTCCGACGCCGAACAGATCCAACCTGGGTGCACCAGCCTCGCCGTGGTGGCCGTGAGCGCCGCTCTGCGAACGCGCCACTGCTCACTGCGGACGTTGCCACTGAGGCGCGACAACTGCAACGCCCGGGAGCTCTAACTGGTGCCTGCAGACCGTGTACTACGAAGTTCAACGGTGTCATCAACGTAACTTGTGAAATGTGGAGCTTTTCGTCGGTCAAGTCCCCGAGGGAACCCGCGGGACCTCTACCTAACAGCCGGAGCGTGCGTGGCGCATTAATGAGTGCGCTCCGCCGGTCGGAGCGCGCGCGCACGCGTACACCATCCAGGGGGCTGCGATTGGTGCAGGTGCTGGTGCAACGCTTTCTGTAAGCGCGGATGCACATGTCCTTTATGTATAGGAAGGATCCGTTTGGGTGCATGGGTGCGCGCACGCGTACACCATCCAGGGGGCTGCGATTGGTGCAGGTGCTGGTGCAACGCTTTCTGTAAGCGCGGATGCACATGTCCTTTATGTATAGGAAGGATCCGTTTGGGTGCATGGGTG
>Ga0078972_1006044_pt1 | contig 29508 bp, 38 predicted proteins | sample YelNatPaOPGAMG01_FD_67568 | JGI IMG/M metagenome (GOLD analysis project Ga0078972, IMG submission 67568) | Hot spring thermophilic microbial communities from Obsidian Pool, Yellowstone National Park, USA - OP-RAMG-01 (SPADES assembly) (version 2) | ecosystem: Environmental > Aquatic > Thermal... | reverse complement strand
TCCTGCACTTGACTTAAATGGAATATGGGCAAAAACGTCAAATCTTGAAAGTGTTGATGCAAGTGGAACAAATGTGGTAATTTTCAATTTTTCAAAACCAAATGTACCTTTGTTCTATTATGTAGCCCGTACTCTCATCATTCCAGAACATATTTGGTCATCAATAAAAGATCCTGTTAAATTTACCAATGTAGAAAATCCGGTTGGGACAGGTCCATTTTTGTTCAAAGGTATAAATACATCTGCAGATACTGAGACTTTTGTAAAAAATCCAAATTACTGGATGACAGGCAGACCATATGTTGACGGATTTTTAATGAAGGGGTACTTGTCAAATACTTCTGCTTTCTTGGCTCTTTTAAAGGGAGATGTAGATTTCTCTGGTGTTTTAATAATGAATCCACAAAAAGAATTCATTGACAAAAGTCCTACTACAAACAAAATTTATTGGTTTCCTTTAAACGCTAAAATATTGTACTTTAATACACAAAAATATCCGTTTAATAACCCTGTATTTAGACAAGCTATCGATCTTGCAATAAATAAATCTAAGATCGACCAATTAGTATATTCCAACACTCTTGGAGTTGCGAATTCATCAGGGATAATTCCAACACAGTTACAAGAATGGCTCGATCCGACTCTAACAGATATGGCTTCTTCGCTTAACGCTTACAATCCACAAAAAGCACAAGAACTTTTAGCCTCGATAGGCTTTAAAAAGAATTCAGATGGAAATCTTGTTGGACCTGATGGTAAAGTCCTTCCAACTTTTGGAATTCTTAACAACGCTGGTTATACAGATTATACAAGCATAATACAAATATTAGTTCAAGAACTCAAGCAGATAGGTTTGAATGTTAGAGAAGTACCTGAAATGGTTACTTATACAACGGATCTCATGAATGGAAATTTTGACATGGCTATGTGTTGGTCTACTGGTTCAGGGCCAACTCCATATTACATGTATTACAATGAATTCTATCCTAATCTTGTAGGAATTTCCAACTATTCAAGATATACCAATCCACTTGTAACCGCTGCACTTAATGTTTATTCTTCAACATCTGATCCTGTGCTTCAAAAACAGTCGATGTATACCATCGAGAGGATTATGCTTCAAGAAATGCCCTTTGTTAGTTTGGTCAATGGAATTGCCACTAATGATGTCAATGAAATAAGATTTGTAGGATGGCCTTCATATTCAAATCTTTATGCTACAACATTCGTTTGGGGACCAGCCACAGAAATAGCTTTACTGAATATTCATCTTAAATGAAAAAGGCAGTTATCTCTTTTTAAGTAATGACACCTTTCCAGTTTTGAGACTGGAAAGGTGCTCAAAAATTTTGATTTTCAAAATATGCCCGTGTAAAATATAATTATGAGGAAGAACTTAAAAAGGCTGGGCTTTGTCTTTTGAGCTTTGTAAATCTTTTTGTGTAAACTTCATTTTTTGAGCATTCATAAGTATTCAGACACCCTTTCTCCCAAATGCACCTTCAATTGTTGTAAAATCTGATTCCAGTCTTTCATCCTTCGCAAATTCTTTCATGTCCTTAGCCATTAATTTTTTTCCAACTTGAGCCATTTTACTCAAAATAGAGGTTTACAAAATTTATGTTATACTCTCAATGTGAAATAGATATCGAGATAGTTATAAACGAATAACTTGTTGAAAAAGCTGGCAAACATGCCAACATTTAAATGGGATATTTCAGAACTTCCAAACAGATAGCGAATTTGAAAGATTTGCAGATCAAAGTGATAAGGCTTTTGGGAGCAGAATATGAAAAATATTATTTTTGAACAAAGATATGTTGAATTGATAATAGTCTTTTTATTCATAATAGCTTTAGGATTCTACGAAGGGTACGTTAATTTTATCGGAGAAGCACAAAGTCATCTCGGCTACATCTCTTCAAGTATGACACATGAAATAGATGATACGATAGATATGATGTCCGTGATGAATTTATCAAAAGGATTAAAAGCCCTGCCATACAATTTAACTGGAATGATCGAGATCTCGCCTTTTGGTACTCCAATTGCTTGGGCAGGTAATTTCGATCACGAAATCAATTATGCTAATTCTACTATATACCATTTTGTCTCATTGAATGGAAGATACATCTCTCCATTCTCGAGATCGAATGGTCATTTTCAAATAACATTAGCAACAAGAGCCCAAAATGGAAATATAATGGCCGCCAATCTTGTGCCCACGGCCATAAAGCCTTTCGATGGTGCTCAAATTTTTTTGGTCGATCCAACAGGATTCGCCGTCAGAGTTTCAAATATCAACGAGTACAAAGTTCAAAATATGACGGTTATGTTGGCACGTTATCGAAAGGGACCGATCATTGAAAATGGAAGCATTTTCTTTTTGAATCTTTTGAAGGATGGAAACTACTTCGTCATTTTGAAGCTCCCCATTTCTTACTTGTTAATGTGGATCTTTTGGAAAACAATACCACTTTATCTTCTTGCTTTTCTTGCGATGCTTATAATGGCGCTGATTATTTATTTTGATTATCAGAAGCGACAAAAGCCTATTGGAGATTTTGCCGAATTCATAGGTTCGATCGAAACTTTCAAAAAATATAATGTACAGGATCGTAAAACAAAAACCTTTCAAAATTACAACAGGCTTGTAGATCAATTCGATAAAATTTCAAAAGATTACACTCAAAGTATCGGAGAAATTGGAGAGATCAATTCAAATCTTATGAGATTGAACGAGTTTTACATCGAGCTTCCGATGCTTTTCGAAAAAATTCAGAATTCAGAGGATCTTTCAAACGTATTGAAGATCGTTTCAAGAAAAATTTTCGATCTCTCAAAGGCTATCAATGGAGTAGGGATTAAGTACAAAGAGATACTCACAACTGTCGGAACCGTTTCTGCCCATAACTTTGAGGCCGAAAATAATTCGAAATTTTCTTTGAAATCTAAAACGCAAAACGATATCATTTCATTCATAATCGACTTCGATAAATTCTCGACAAAACCACTTTTCAAAGAAATGCTGGTATCATTGTTAAACCATATTTCAACCGTTATCTCAACGTACGAGCTCAAAGAGCAGATGAAAGAGTTCATAAGGTACGATCCTTTGACAAACCTTTTAACCCATCAGGAGTTCATAACTTTATCTAAAAGAGAACTTGAGGTATCGAAAAGGAGTAAACAACCTATGTCCTTCCTTCTCTTTGACATAAAAAATTTCAGGGAATTCAACAACAAAAATGGAACCTTAACTGGCGATGTGTTTTTGAAATTCATGGCAAAAGTTATACTAACGAACACAAGGATCACAGACATATCGTGCAGATGGGGAGAAGATTCATTTGCGATATGCTTTCCAGAAATATCAAAGCAGGAGCTCAATTCCAAAGAGCAAGAAATCCTCATGAAAACAAGAGAGTTCAAATACGAGGTTACATTCAAAACGGGATACGCATCATACCCACAGGATGGAGAATCATTTGACACTTTGATCAAAATCGCAGAAGAAAGAACTAATGAGGATTCGATGTATACTTGATCAACTTTAAATATGAAATATAATTGGCTCCGGCATTCGCCTTTCGTGACAGCAAATAAGTATTTGTCATTTACCGCTTACTTCTCACTATTCACTGTTTTTTCTACGCGCCACTTGCCATGAGCCACGTGCTACGTGCTGTTCATTCATTTCACTTTTAAAAGAGATTTAGTATATTGACTAAATGAGTTTGTATGGTGTACAATATCAAAGTGTTAATTTGCATATTTTGAAGGAGGCAGGGATTTGTAAGATGCCTACGATAAACCAGTTAATCAGAAAAGGTAGAGAGCAATTGAAACGAAAGAGTAAGTCTCCGGCGCTTGGCGGAAATCCACAAAAGCGCGGGGTCTGTATACGTGTTTCTACGATGACACCTAAGAAACCAAACTCGGCTTTGCGAAAAATAGCGAGGGTAAGGTTAACGAATGGATCTGAAGTCACTTCTTATATTCCTGGTGAAGGACACAATCTTCAGGAGCATTCTGTCGTTCTCGTGAGAGGTGGAAGGGTTAAGGATCTACCAGGTATAAGGTACAAGATAATAAGAGGAACCTTGGATGCACAGGGGGTTGAAAACAGGAAAAAGGCAAGAAGTCGTTACGGTGTCAAGCGCCCCAAGAAAAGCGCATGATCTTTGGAGGTATGAAATATGAGAAGAAGAAGAGCTGAAGTCAGAGGTGTTACCCCCGATCCAGTTTATCGCGATGAACTTGTGACAAGGTTCATCAACAAGATAATGTGGGACGGAAAGAAGACCGTTGCTCAAAAAGATTTTTATACGGCTCTCGAAATAGTGAAAGAAAAAAGTGGGAAAGAGCCAATTGAAGTGCTGAGAAAAGCTTTTGAAAATGTCGCACCAGTACTCGAAGTTAAACCAAGAAGAGTAGGTGGAGCGACGTATCAGGTTCCTATTGAAGTGCAGGAACCAAGGAAAACATCTCTTGGCATCAGATGGATAGTTGATGCTGCAAGAGCAAGAAAGGGAAGGCCAATAAGCGAAAAGCTTGCCGAAGAAATTTTGAATGCGTACAATAATACAGGCACGGCTGTCAAAAAGCGTGAAGATGTTCAAAAGATGGCAGAATCCAACAGGGCTTTCGCACATTACAGATGGTGATGGTGCAAAAAATGCCTGAAAGTGTTCTTCAACTTGAAAAATTAAGAAATATAGGGATAATGGCCCATATAGACGCCGGAAAAACTACGACAACAGAGCGAATACTTTTTTATTCCGGAAGAAAACATGCGATTGGCAATGTTGATGATGGTAACACGACCACGGACTGGATGGTTCAGGAAAGAGAACGTGGAATCACCATAACGTCTGCTTCTATTTCTTTTGACTGGAAGGGGCATCGTGTTAATCTTATCGATACGCCCGGACACGTGGACTTCACAATTGAGGTGGAGCGCTCACTTAGAGTACTTGATGGAGCCGTTGCAGTTTTTGATTCATCGGCAGGAGTTGAACCACAATCCGAAACTGTTTGGCGCCAAGCATCGAAATACAAGGTACCAAGAATTGCTTTCATGAATAAGATGGACAAAATGGGTGCAGATTTTGAAATGTCTGTCAAATCCATGATAGATAAACTTGGTGCTAATCCTCTTGTTGTAGAATATCCGATAGGAGCTGAAAGCGATTTTTCCGGAGTCGTTGATATCGTGAACATGAGAGCGATAAGATGGAATGATGAATCCGGAACGGAAATAGAATATTTTGATATCCCAGAAAATCTTACCGATAAGGTTGAGGAGTTAAGGGATGAGATGATCACTCAGCTTGCAGATCTCGATGATGAGATTCTTCAAATGTACCTTGAGGGAGAAAAGATTCCTGTCGATAAAATAAAAAGTGTGATAAGAAAAGGTACGATAGAATCTAAATTCGTTCCTGTTCTATGCGGCTCTTCGTTCAAAAACAGGGGCGTTCAACCTTTGATGGATGCGATAGTGGATTACCTTCCATCTCCTATGGATCTGCCTCCCGTCGTTGGAAAAGATCCTGACGGTGCCGATGTTGTTAGATCTCCGTCACCGGATGAACCGTTCTGCGCTTTAGCATTTAAAATAATATCCGATCCTTACGTTGGTAAGTTAACATATTTCAGGATATATTCGGGTGTTATTGAGAAAGGGAGCTATGTTTACAATCCCATCAAAAGAACGAAGGAAAGAGTTTCCCGTTTACTTTTGATGTTTGCTGATAAAAGAGAAGATCTCGAATATGCCGGCCCTGGAGATATAGTTGCTGGGATAGGATTAAGGGTGACAACGACAGGAAATACTCTCTGTGATGAGGAACATCCTGTTATACTTGAAGAGATGACGTTCCCCGCTCCTGTCATATCAATAGCCGTTGAACCCCAGACAAAAGATGAAGAACAAAAATTGAAAGATGCTTTGATCCGTTTGATGGACGAAGATCCTACGTTCAAAGTTTCTGTTGATGAGGAGAGCGGTGAAACTATCCTTTCGGGGATGGGTGAACTGCACCTTGAGATAATAATAGACAGGCTGTTAAGGGAGTTCAACGTAAAAACGCGCGTTGGAAAGCCTCAGGTTGCTTACAGAGAAACTATTTCCGTTCCTGTCGATGCCGAGGGCAAATACATACGTCAAAGCGGTGGTAGAGGTCAGTACGGACATGTCAGAGTCAAATTCGAGCCTCTTGAAAGAGGGCAGGGTTTTGTCTTTGAAAATAAGATAGTAGGCGGAATAATTCCAAAGGAATACATACCCGCCGTTGAATCTGGAATACGTGAAGCGATCACTTCTGGTTCTCTTGGTGGATACCCGGTCGTTGACATAAAAGCATCACTTTACGATGGGTCTTACCACGAAGTAGATTCTTCGGAAATAGCCTTTAAAATAGCAGGATCTCTTGCAACAAAAGAGGCGCTCTCTAAGGGTAAACCAAAACTTATGGAACCTATAATGGAACTTGAAATAACTACACCCACTGAGTATATGGGTGATATAGTTGCGGATTTGAACTCAAAAAGGGCTCAAATCACTGGATTTGATTCGCGCGGGAACGCAAGGATAATAAAAGCTTTAATCCCCCTTGGAGAACTTTTTGGCTATGCGACTATTTTGAGATCGTTGAGCCAGGGACGCGGGATATACTCTATGCGCTTTTCACATTATTCTGAAGTTCCTCAAAATTTTGTCGATAAAATTTTAAAAGTGAAATAATTTTTCAAGGAGGTAGAAGTTAATGGCAAAGGAGAAATTTGTAAGGAACAAGCCACATCTTAACATCGGAACGATAGGACATATAGATCATGGTAAGACAACGTTGACTGCCGCTATAACGAAGGTTCTTTCGCTGAAAGGAGAGTCTGATTTCGTACCATTCGATCAGATAGATAAAGCTCCTGAGGAAAAGGCAAGAGGTATAACTATAAACGTCTCCCACGTTGAATACGAAACGGATCACAGGCATTACGCGCACATAGACTGCCCAGGACACGCTGACTACATAAAGAACATGATAACTGGTGCAGCACAGATGGATGGAGCTATCCTCGTTGTCTCCGCCGTCGATGGCCCGATGCCACAGACAAGGGAACATATATTGCTTGCACGTCAGGTTAACGTTCCAGCGATGATCGTGTTTTTGAACAAAATTGACGCGGTTGATGATCCCGAACTCATTGATCTTGTAGAAATGGAAGTTAGAGAATTACTTTCGAAGTATCAGTACCCGGGCGATGAAATTCCTGTCATCCGTGGAAGCGCTCTTAAAGCTCTTGATGCAACAAGTCTTGATGATAAATGGGCCAAAGGGATCCTTGATCTCATGAACGCAGCAGATACTTATATTCCTGAACCAAAGAGAGAAACAGAAAAGCCATTCTTGATGCCGGTTGAGGATATCTTCACGATAACGGGCCGTGGTACGGTTGTAACGGGAAGAGTTGAACGTGGAAAGGTTCACATAAATGATGAAGTTGAACTTGTAGGACTCAGGCCAACACAGAAGACAGTCGTAACAGGCGTCGAAATGTTCAGAAAACTTCTCGATGAAGGTATGGCTGGAGACAATATAGGTGCGCTTTTGAGAGGGATAAAAAAGGAAGAGGTTGAAAGGGGACAAGTGCTTGCAAAACCAGGTACGATAACCCCACATACCAAATTTGAAGCCAACGTTTACGTTCTTAAAAAGGAAGAAGGGGGACGCCACACGGCTTTCATTCCCGGATACAGACCTCAGTTCTTCATAAGAACGGCAGATGTAACTGGTACAATAGCGAAATTGCCTGAAGGTGTAGAAATGGTTATGCCTGGCGATAACACCGTCATGACAGTCGAACTCATCAAACCAGTTGCCCTTGAAGAGAGTATGAGATTCGCCATTCGTGAAGGTGGAAAAACTGTTGGTGCAGGTGTTGTTTCTAAGATAATTGAATGAGTTTGCCAAAGGGGAATTTTCCCCTTGGCTTTTGAAGGAGGTTTTTACGAATGGCAAAATCCAAGATTAGAATAAAGCTTAAATCTTACGATTATGAATTGCTGGATCAATCGGCCAGAAAGATCGTGGAAACGGTTAAAAAGACAAATGCAAAGGTCTCCGGACCTATACCTCTTCCTTCGGAGAGGACAATTTATTGTGTTTTGAGATCTCCTCACACGGATAAAGACTCGAGAGAGCAATTCGAAAAGATCGTTCATAAGAGATTGATCGATATAGTTGAAATGCAACCTCAAACGGTAGAGTCTTTGATGAAGATGGATTTACCGGCCGGTGTGGAAGTCGAATTGAAACTTTGAAGACGGCTGGAGGTGTTTTATAGATGAAAGCATTACTCGGTAAAAAAGTTGGCATGACCATGATATTCAAAGAAGGTCATTCTGTGCCCGTGACAGTTCTTAAGGCGGGGCCATGCGTTGTTGTGCAGAAAAAAACAGTTGAAAATGATGGGTACAATTCCATTCAGATAGGGTTCGAACCCCTTCCGGCAAAGAAGGTAACGAAACCAATGGCTGGTCATTTCAAGAAGAACAACGTTGCACCTTTGCGCCATTTAAAAGAAGTTAGAACGGACGAAGCGGTGAACTATCAAATAGGTCAAAATCTTGATGTTTCACTTTTCACCGAAGGTGATTACGTCGACATTTCAGGTAAAACAAAAGGAAAAGGATTTGAAGGTGCCGTTAAGAGATGGAATTTCGGTGGTCACGATAAAACTCACGGTACAAAATTTCCAAGGCACGGATCGACTGGAATGCACACCGAACCGGCAAAGGTCATGAAAGGGATGCATATGGCCGGTCACATGGGAGACGTGAATAGAACGATTTCCAATCTTCAGATCGTGAGAATTGACAAAGACAATTCCCTGATAGCTGTCAGAGGTGCTGTACCCGGTGCCCGTGGATCTTTGATTTACATAAGATCTGCGAAAACTAAGAAAGAAAAGAAGTGATTCCGATGGCAGAAATCAAAGTCATGAATCTTGAGGGTAAAGAAGTCGAAAAGATCTCTTTGGTACCGGAAATTTTCGAAGTTGAACCGAGCAAAGATTTACTTTTCAGATACATTCACAAGCAGCTTGCAGATGCAAGAAGTGGAACTGCTTCAACTAAGGTAAGAGGAGAGGTCTCCGGTGGAGGCAGAAAGCCATGGGCTCAAAAGCATACGGGTCGTGCAAGAGCCGGATCGATAAGATCGCCTTTGTGGAGACACGGTGCAGTTGTTTTTGGACCACGCCCAAGAGACTGGTCAGAAGACATGAACAAGAAGATGAAGGCTGGAGCAATAAAGTCAGCACTTTCAGAAAAACTTAAAGAGGGTAAGATCATCGTAATCGATAAATTCGAAATGGATGCTCCAAAAATAAAAGAATTTTCTAATTCGCTGAAGACTCTCGTTCCTTCGATGAATGCTTTTTGTGTACTCGATACGAAATCTGAAAAGCAGATCAACGTTAAGCTTTCTTCAAGAAATCTTAAGGAAACAAAAGTTATAATAGCGGATAATCCAAATAAAGGTAAGGTTAACGTTGACGGATTGAACGTTTACGATATGATCAAATTTGATTGGCTCATACTCACGAAACGTACCGTTGAAAAGATAACGGAGGTGTATGGACATGGGAATTGAGCTCACATCTCATGACGTCCTTGTTAGGCCTATGATAACAGAAAAAGCTGTTGGAAAGATAAAAAATGCAACGTACACTTTTGAAGTTGATTCGAGGGCAAACAAATATATGGTAAGGGACGCAGTTGAAAAATTGTACAATGTCCAGGTTTCCGAAATAAGGATCATGAACGTGAAAGGGAAACCTAAGAGATACGGAAGATCTGAAGGCTATTCGAGATCTTACAAGAAAGCCGTTGTACAATTGAAACAGGGGTTTAAGATCCAGGAATTTGAAGGGTTGATATGATCTGATGGATCGAAAGGAGAATTTTTATGGGACTTAAAAGCTTTAATCCTACCTCTCCGGGGTTACGTCACAAGATAATATCTGACTTCTCCGAGATAACACGAGATAAGCCGGAAAAATCTCTTACGAGAGGTAAAAAATCTACTGCTGGCAGGAATGCTTATGGTAGAATAACTATGAGACACCGCGGAAGCGGTAATAAGAATAGATACAGGATCATAGACTTTAAGAGAGACAAAATCGGAGTTCCAGCGAATGTTTTTTCGATAGAATATGATCCCAACAGAAGTGCGCGTATTGCTTTGCTTCATTACGCTGACGGAGAAAAAAGATACATACTTGCTCCGCAGGGTTTAAACGTTGGCGATACGGTTGTTTCGGGGCCTGAGGCCGATATAAAACCAGGGAATGCACTTCCACTTTCAAAAATTCCTGTCGGAGTTTTTGTTCATAACGTTGAATTCTTACCAGGTGAGGGTGGTAAAATAGCCAGAAGTGCTGGTAACGCAGTTCAGCTTATGGCGCGGGAAGCTGGTTATGCACTTTTGAAAATGCCTTCCGGAGAACTCAGAAGAGTAAGAGAAAATTGTATGGCAACGGTTGGAACTGTTGGAAATGAACAGCACATGAACGAGTCTTTTGGTAAAGCTGGAAGAAGCAGATGGCTTGGTATAAGACCTTCAGTTAGAGGAATGACCATGAATGCCGTCGATCATCCAATGGGTGGTGGAGAAGGAAAAACAAAGGGTGGAAATGTTCCTCAAAGCCCGTGGGGCACACCAGCTAAGGGATATAAAACTCGTCGCGGTAAACAGAGAACGGACAAGTTCATAGTTAGAAGAAGAGTTTCTGGTAAGGCAAAAGGTTAATTCGATGAAAGGAGGAAGAAAGCGTGAGTCGCTCAACTAAGAAAGGTCCTTATGTCGATCTTAAATTGATTAAAAAAATACAGAATTTGAATGAGATAGGACAGAAAAAAGTTATAAAAACGTGGTCAAGAGCGTCTATGATCCTTCCTGATATGATAGGTCATACGATAGCCGTTCACAATGGAAGAAAGCATATTCCGGTTTACGTAACTGAGGCTATGGTTGGTCATAGACTTGGTGAATTTTCTCCAACGAGGCGTTTCGGTGGGCATACTGAGAAAAAGGCCATAAAGGGAGAAGTCAAGAAATGACAGAGGTGAAATCGATGGCTGAAGATAAGAAAAGGGTTAAAAGATCAATTTTTCATAAAGAAAGAAAAGAATCTGCTGCGATGCCTATCGAAGCGGTTGCCCGTGGGATGCATCTTAGAATAAGCCCTTACAAGGTTAGATCTATACTTAACACGATAAGAGGCAAAAATGTTAGCGAGGCTCTTCAAATATTGAGCTTTGCCAACACGAAGAGTGCCCGTCTCGTTGAAAAAATTTTGAACAGTGCTGTGGCGAATGCGCAGAACAATTTCAAACTTGATGTTGATTCACTTTACGTTTCCCGTTGCATGGCTGATGATGCTCCAAGACTCAAGAGATTGAATGCAATGGCCCGTGGACGCGCTTCAATGATGGCGAAAAGACTTTCACACATCACTGTGGCCGTGAAGGATAGATCAAAAGAAAGCACGGAGACAAAGGTTAAGAGATCAAATGAATTGAGTACAACGGGCGAACAAAGTGTCCAACCCAACGAGAGCGAGGTGCAATGAAATGGGCCAGAAAACGCATCCAACCGGTTTCAGGCTTGGCGTTTCATCTGAATGGCAGGCTAAATGGTTCAATGAAAAGCATTATTCTCAATATCTTTTAGAGGATGAACAGATAAGAAAGGCTGTTAAGAATGCTTATTTTCATGCCGGTATTTCCAAGATCAAAATAGAAAGATCCGGAAATAAGGTCAATGTTATAATAGTGACCGGCAGACCCGGAATATTGATAGGAAAGAAAGGCGCTGAAATAAACAATATAAGGTCTCTCATAAAATCAAAGGTTGCACCGGAAAGAGAGATAAGTGTCAGTATAGAAGAAGTAAAAACGCCCGAGTTAGATGCACAACTTACGGCTGAATTCATAGCTGGTAGGATTGAGAAAAGGGCTTCTTACAAAAGGACGATGAAGCGCAGCATCCAGTTTGCACAGAAAAAAGGTGCTCTTGGAGTAAAAGCCATGGTAAGTGGCAGAATAAATGGTGCTGAAATAGCTCGAACAGAGTGGTACAGAGAAGGACGTGTTCCACTTCAAACGTTGAGGGCGAACGTTGATTATGGTTTTGCGGTAGCCAAGACCAAATATGGAGTACTTGGCGTCAAGATCTGGATCTTCATAAAAGAAAATTCACCAGTGAAATCCGCTTGACTCGTTGATAAGGAGGTTTGCAGTTATGCTTATCCCAAAAAGGGTTAAATATAGAAAACAACAGCGAGGAAGAATGAGAGGACTTGCCAAAGGTGGGAGCGAGATCAATTTTGGTGAGTGGGGTCTTAAGGCTTTAGAGCCGGCATGGATAACGAACAAGCAAATTGAATCATGCCGTGTCGCGATAATGAGAAGTCTTAAAAAAACAGGAATGTTATGGATAAGGGTTTTTCCAGACAAACCGATAAGCATCCATCCAGCTGAAAGCAGGATGGGACGTGGTAAGGGTGCACCTGAAAAATGGGTTGCCGTTGTTAAACCTGGCAGAATAATGTTTGAAATTGGTGGAGTTAACAAAGAAGTTGCAGAAGAAGCTCTTAAATTGGCTTCGGCCAAATTGCCTATAAAGGTTAAGATAGTTCAAAGATCTACTTTCGGAGGTGAGTCGTTATGAAAGTAAAAGACCTCAGAGAGATGACGATTGATGAATTAAGTTCTCTTGTGTCAGACCAAAAAGAGAAACTTTATAAATTGAGATTTCAGCTTGAACTTTCTCAGCTTCAGGACACTTCGCAGATTCTTCAAACTAAAAGAGACATAGCAAGGATAAAAACCCTTATACGTGAAAGAGAACTTGGTCTTGCACCGACCAATTCTGACAAGAAGGGGAATCAGAAATGAAAAAGCGTTTAATTGGTGAAGTTGTAAGCAATAAGATGAAAAAAACGATAGTTGTATCCGTTAAAAGAACTATTCAGGAACCTAAATTTGGAAAGATCATAACCAAAACTTCGAAGTTCAAGGTTCACGATGAAAAGAACGAATGTAATGTTGGCGATCTCATAGAAATCGAAGAAACAAGGCCATTGAGTAAAGAGAAAAACTGGATACTTGTCTCGATAGTCAGAAAGAATATCCTCAGAGCTGAAGAACAGCAGGTCAGCAAGGGAGAGGGTGTTTCTCAATGATCCAGCAGGAGAGTATTTTGAATGTGGCGGACAATTCCGGTGCAAAACGCATTCTCGTCATAAGGGTTTTAGGCGGTTCTAACAGAAAACGTGGAAGCGTTGGCGATATCGTAATCGGTGCGGTCAAAGAAGCCGTTCCTCACACCGACATAAAAAAAAGTGAAATAGTCAGGGCCGTTGTGGTAAGAACGAGGAAAGAAATACGAAGAGCCGATGGTTCATTCATAAGATTCGATGACAATGCAGCTGTAATAATAGATAAAGAGAATGAACCTCGTGGAACGAGAATATTTGGCCCTGTTGCGAGAGAGCTTAGAGAAAAAGGTTACATGAAGATCATCTCCTTGGCTCCCGAAGTTTTGTGAGGTGATAATATGAAAAGACATACTTTAAACATAAGAAAAGATGATACGATAGTTGTTTTGAGTGGCAAGGATAAGAACAAAAAAGGAAAAGTGTTGAGAGTCGTACCCGAAGATGACAAAGTTATAGTTCAGGGTATTCATATGATCAAGAAGCATCAAAGACCGAGTGCAAGCGTTAGAGAAGGTGGAATCGTTGAAAGAGAAGCACCTCTTTACGCATCGAAGGTCATGGTCGTATGTCCGAATTGCGGTGAACCAACAAGAGTTGCGCATAAGAGAGTCGAAGGCGGCAAAAGTGTGAGAGTTTGCAAGAAGTGTGGAGAACTCATCGATAAGGTGTGATCACGCACGAAGGGAGGAATTTTTGAATGGCCGTTGTTCTAAAAGAAATTTACGAGGAAGAAGTTGTACCTTTTTTTGCTAAAGAACTTGGTTACGAAAATAAATTGGCTGTTCCAAAGATCAACAAGGTGATTTTGAACATGGGCATAGGCGAGGGATCTCGTAATCAGGCTATAATAGATAAACATCTTCAGGAATTAACGAATATAGCTGGTCAAAAAGCTGTTGTCACTAAGGCTAAGAAAAGTATATCTAATTTCAAAATAAGACAAGGTATGCCCGTTGGGGTGAAAGTTACTCTTCGCGGAGAACGGATGTACAATTTTCTGTACAAACTTTTCAACATAGTGCTACCAAAAGTCCGTGACTTCAGAGGCGTAAGCCCGAGCTCTTTTGATGGAAGAGGGAACTTTTCAATGGGATTATCAGAACAGGCTATATTCCCAGAAGTAAGCGGAGAAAATGTAAGAACTCAAGGAATGGACATAGTCATAGTTACAACAGCTAAAAATGACAAAGAAGCAAGGTATCTTTTGGAAAAATTGGGAATGCCTTTCAGTAGGAATTCCTGAAGGAGAGTGATGAAATGGCCCGTAAATCGCTTATAAATAAAAGTAACGCCCAGCCAAAGTACAAAACTCGTCAATATACCCGATGTAAAATATGTGGAAGGCCACATTCCGTTTACAGAGAATTCGGTATTTGCAGGCTTTGTTTCAGAAAGTTGGCTCTTGAGGGAAAACTTCCTGGCATCAGAAAAGCCAGCTGGTAAGGATGTGATAAAATGTATACAGATACGATAGCAGATATGCTTACAAGGATAAGAAATGCGAATATGGTTTACAAAGAAGTTGTCGATGTTCCCTCTTCGAATGTGAAGAAGACCGTTCTTGAGATTCTGAAAAGGGAAGGATTCATAAAAGATTACAAATACATCGAGGATGGGAAACAGGGCATTTTAAGAATTTATATGAAGTACGTTGGACAGAAAAGAACTAAGATAAGGACTATAAGCTCGATAGTCAGAGTTTCTCATGCTGGAAGAAGGGTTTACGTTTCAAAGGAGAAAATTCCTGTGGTCAACAGTGGCCTTGGAATAGCTATCATCTCCACTTCCAATCCAAGCAAGCCCGTTATGACCGATAAAGAGGCAAGGGCTTTTGGAATTGGTGGAGAAGTAATAGCTTACGTATGGTAACGGAGGTATGACATGTCGAGATTGATCAAGAAACCTATAGAAGTACCTAAAGGTGTGGATGTTAAAATTGAACCGGGCAAGGTCACGGTCAAAGGACCTCTTGGTCAGCTTTCTATGGACTACGTTTTCGTTAATCTCACTTTAGATGGAAACAAAGTCTGGGTTAGCAGAAACGAAGAGGTTGATGTTCCACCGAGAATATCTAAAACAGTTAAGGCGATACTCGGAACGAGATGGTCATTGCTCAATAACATGGTTAAAGGCGTAACGGAAGGATTTAAAAAAGAATTAGAGGTGGAAGGTGTTGGTTATAGGGCACAACTTCAGGGAAAATCTCTTATTTTAAACCTTGGATACATTCAGCCCGTAAGGATAGATCCTCCGCAGGGAATAACTATAGAAGTTCCAAAGCCAACGCAGATAATAGTTAAAGGCATTGATAAAGAACTCGTTGGTCAGGTTGCAGCCAACATACGTAAGACCCGCGAACCGATGGTCTTTGCGAAGGGCAAGGGAGTAAGGTATGCTGGAGAAGTTATAAGGCTTAAAGAAGTTAAGAAAGTTTAAGGAGGTAATCCGTTGTGATCGAACCTTTCGATAGGAAAGCTAAGAGGAATTCAAGGCATCTTGCCATAAGAAGAAGAGTCTATGGAACCCACACCGTTCCGAGACTTTCTATCTTTGTGAGTGACAAACATGCTTACGCTCAAATAATAGATGACGAAAATTCAACCACACTTGTTAGTGCTTCAACTTCTCAGAAATCCATAAAAGAAGCGTTGAAGAATAAGACATGGAACAAGATGGCTGCAAGACTTGTTGGGAAAGAGATAGGTACCCGCGCGATCGAAGCCGGCATAAAAGAGGTTGTCTTTGACAGGGGTGGGTTCCGTTACCACGGTAGAATCAAAGAACTGGCCGATGGAGCCCGTGAAAGCGGATTGAAATTTTAAGGAGGCAAACAATGCCAAGAGATCTTAAAGACGAAGATAGATCTTTTCAAAAAAACACTAAAAATAAACAAGTTTTAGAAACTCCTGTCGAAGAGGGCGGAGAGTTTGAAGAAAATGTTGTTGAGATAAGACGTGTTGCTAAAGTCGTTAAAGGTGGAAAGAATTTGAGCTTTAGGGCCATCGTTGTCGTTGGAAACAGAAATGGTAAGGTTGGTCTTGGAGTTGCGAGTGGTAGAGAGGTCGTTGACGCAATAAGAAAAGCATCCAACCTTGCGAGACGCAGTCTCGTTGAAGTCAACGTTGTCAATGACACGATTCCACATGCAGTTGAAGTTAAATTCGATGCTGCGAGATTGCTTCTGAAACCGGCAGCTCCTGGTACCGGTATAATAGCGAGCACAACTGCAAGACCGGCACTTGAACTTGCTGGAATAAAGAATGTGCTTTGTAAATCGCTTGGATCAACAACACCTTTAAGCGTTTTGAGAACGGTTTTCAAAGCCTTTGATGAGATCAAACCGCCTGAATATTATGCCAAAATTCGTGGAATAACATTGGGCCAACTTTTTCATGGAAGTGTTAACGAGGTTGAAAAATCATGAAAGTAAGAATAGAACTCATTAAAAGTCCGATAGGGTACAGATACGATCAAAGGGCAACCGCGAAAGCTTTAGGTTTGCGTAAATTGCATGATTCGGTAGTAGTTGAAGGAAATCCTCAAATTCTTGGTATGACCCGTAAAATCTCACATCTCGTGAGCGTTGAGGAAGAGAAGTAAGGAGGAGTTTGAATGAGAATTGAAGACATAACCCCAACACCTGGCTCGAGAAGGAAGTCCAAGTTACTTGGAAGAGGAAAAGGTTCCGGGCACGGTAAAACTTCAACGCGTGGTATGAACGGCCAGGGGTCGAGAAAAAGTGGAAATGTAAGAACAGGTTTTGAAGGTGGACAGACGCCACTTTACAGAAGACTTCCTAAAGGTGGTTTTAAAAACATCAACCATAAAGATTATGTTCCTATAAATGTCGGGGAACTTGAAGAACTTTTTGATGCCAATGCCAGTGTAAGTGCAGAAGTGCTTCTTCAAAAAAGGATCATCAAAAATCTTAAAGACGGCATAAAAATTCTTGGAAATGGAGAATTGAAAAAACCTTTGAACGTGAAGGCAAAAGCCTTCAGTGTCTCTGCAAAGGAGAAAATTGAATCTGCCGGTGGGCAAGCAGAGGTGATATGAATGTGGGAAGCCATTAAGAACTCCTTCAAAATACCGGAACTCAGGGATAGAATAATCTTCACCTTCCTCATGCTGGCAGTTTTCAGACTTGGGGTTTACATACCTGTTCCAGGAATAAGTTTGTCAAGCTGGGCGAATTTCTTCAACAGCGTTTCCGCAGGAGCTGGAGGAGGATTTTTTACACTCCTAAACGCATTCGCAGGTGGAGCTTTGAGTAACATGTCCATCTTCGCTATGAGTGTTACCCCATACATAAACGCATCCATCATACTTCAACTTTTGATGGCCGTTGTTCCAAGCTTGAAAGAACTTGCAAAAGAAGGAGAACAGGGGCGACAGAAGATAGAAAAATACACAAGGGAATTAACACTTGTGCTCGCTGCTGTTGAATCCGTGGCTTTAACCGTTGTTGTGATATTACCTCATTCAACTCCATCGTTGAACAAATTCGCTTTCATAATACTTTCTTCAGTTTCGCTTATGGCCGGAAGCATGTTCCTGCAATGGATAGGCGAAATGATAACAGACAGAGGTATAGGAAATGGAATATCTATAATCATCTTCGCCGGAGTAGTCGCTACTTATCCTTTCTATCTTGGACAGATGATAATTTCCAACCTTTCCGTTACCTCATGGGCACTTTTCTTCCTCATCTTCGTTGTAACTATCTTCGGATTGATCTACATAATGCAGGGTGAAAGAAGAATAATGGTTCAGTACGCGAAAAAGGTTGTTGGACGTAAAATGTACGGTGGACAATCAAGTTATATTCCTATGAAAGTCAATCAGGGTGGAGTTTTGCCTATAATTTTTGCCGTTGCCATTCTCATGATCCCTTCAATGATCGCTCAATTCACCCATAACTACACGTTGCAAAGTATCTTTGGGTTTAACTCCGTCTTCTACATAGTGATCTACGCTTTGATGGTTTTCTTCTTCACTTACTTTTACAGTGCGATAACATTCGATGTTCATGATGTATCCGATAACATAAAGGAGTACGGTGGATTCATTCCAGGTATAAGACCCGGAATGCCAACCGAACAGTACCTTGCAAAAGTTTTGAGCCGTATCACCTTTCTTGGAGCACTTGCGCTTGTCATCATAGCTTTACTTCCAAATCTTTCCGCTGCGATAGTTGGAAGCAATTCCGGTCAAATAGTCGGTGGTGTGGGCATGATGATCGCCGTTGGTGTGGCACTTGACGTTGTACAGCAGATGGAAGCCCATCTCATAATGCGCCATTACGAAGGATTCATAAAGCGTGGTAAATTGAAAGGACGAATCTGATGAACATCATATTCATAGGCCCTCCCGGAGCAGGCAAAGGCACACAGGCTCAATTCGTTTCAAAAAAATTTGGAATCCCCCATATATCAACGGGAGAGATGCTTCGTGCACAGATGGAATCGGGGACTGCTCTTGGCAATAAGGTCAAAGATGTTATAAATGCTGGCAAACTTGTCGATGATGAATTGATGAACGAGATAGTCAAAGAAAGACTTTCTCAAAAAGATGCACAGAAAGGGTTCATACTTGACGGTTTTCCGAGAACTTTGAATCAGTCAAAAGCACTTGACAAGATCCTTGAATCCATGGGCAAAAAAGTTGAATATGCTATTTACGTTAAAGTCCCTGAAAGTGTTATAATTGAACGTTTGTCAGCAAGGCGTCTCTGTCCGAAGTGCGGTCGGAATTACAACATGATAACCGATCCTCCGAAAGAAGATGAAACGTGTGATGTGTGTCACGTTCATCTCATAACGAGGGAAGACGACAGACCGGAAACGATAAAAAAGCGCTACGAAGTTTATCTTTCTCTAACAGAACCCGTCATAGGGTACTATGAAATTAAAGGCACGCTTTTTAACATTGATGGTACGTTGCCCGTTGAAACGATAGAAAAAAATATACAAAAAGTGATAAAAGGCGATAAATGATGATAAAATTGAAATCGGAGTCTGATATAGAGGCGATGAGATATCCGAACAGGATCGTGGGAGAAGTTTTGAATTACATAAAGCCTTACGTCGTTGAAGGAATTTCAACTTACGATCTTGATAGAATGATAGAAGAATATTTTTCAAAAAAAGGTGTTTTACCAGCTTTCAAAGGATATGAGGGTTATCCGGCAGCTTCATGCATCAGTCCTAATGAAATAGTCGTACATGGAATACCTTCGAAAAAGATCATACTTAAAAAGGGAGATCTTGTTTCGATAGATGTAGGCACGATTCATGATGGCTGGTATGGTGATGGTGCAAGAACATACATAGTTGGGGATACTGATGAGCAAAGAAAAAAGCTCGTTGAGGTCACACAGCAATCATTTTTCGAAGGCATAAAAAAGTTTAAGGCAGGAAATAAACTTGGAGATATATCTAATGCCGTACAAACTTTTGTCGAATCTAACGGTTTTTCTGTCATACGTGATTATGTCGGTCATGGAATAGGAAGGGCACTTCACGAAGATCCGCAAATACCGAATTTCGGTAAACCTTCCCGTGGAATAACTTTAATGGAAGGCATGGTCTTTGCGATAGAGCCCATGGTAAGTATGGGAAAGTGGGAAGTGGATCTTCTTGATGACGGATGGGGTGTCATAACCCAAGATAGATCACCGAGTGCTCATTATGAAAATACCGTTGTACTTCATAAAGGAGAGGTTGAAATTTTGACTATGCCGGAGGAAATTGATGTCTGAAGAAAAGGAAATGATAAGAATAGAAGGCCGTGTGACAGACTCTTTACCTAATACGATGTTCAAAGTACTTTTAGATAACGACCTTGAAGTGCTTGCACATATATCTGGAAAGATGAGACAGAACTTCATAAAAATCGTACCGGGTGATAAAGTGATAGTTGAATTATCACCTTACGATCTTAAAAAAGGAAGAATAGTTTACAGAAAAAAATAGATTTAAAAGGAGGTTTACATCATGAAAGTTCAAGCTTCGGTCAAGAAGCGCTGCGATTCATGTAAAATTGTAAAAAGAAATGGCGTTGTGCGGGTTATATGTTCCAAAAATCCAAAGCACAATCAAAGACAAGGTTAAGGAGGGGTTGAAAAGTAAATGGCCCGTATCCTTGGAGTTGATTTGCCAAACGAAAAACACGCTTTTATAGGTCTCACATACCTTTACGGTGTTGGAAGAACGAGATCGATTGAAATTTTGAATGCTACCGGTGTTCCTTTGAACAAAAAGATAAAAGAATTAAGCGATGATGAAGTCCGAAAGATCACGCAATACATAAACGATCACTACAAAGTTGAAGGTGATCTCAAGATGGAGATACAGAGAAATATAAAGCGTCTTATAGAGATAGGCTCTTACAGAGGAACAAGGCACAGACTTGGATTACCTGTAAGAGGGCAGAGGACGAAAACCAATGCCAGAACCCGCAAAGGGCCTTCTCATGGTGTGGGCGCAAAAAAATCTTCTTAAAGGGAGAGGTCTGTTGAATGGCTGAAAAGAAAAAGAAGGTAAGTTCTAAAAAGAGAATTCATTTTGATTACGGTGTTGCGCATATTCTTTCGAGTTTCAACAACACTATGATAACTATATCGGATAAAGACGGTAACGTAGTCAGCTGGTCAAGTGGTGGAGATGTTGGATTTACAGGATCGAAAAAATCAACTCCTTACGCTGCTCAGATGGCTGCAGATAAAGTTGCCAAAGAATCCTTGAATTTCGGCGTTAGAAAGGTAGATGTCCTTGTCAGTGGACCGGGTCCCGGACGTGAATCCGCGGTCAGAGGCCTTCAGGCTGCCGGACTTGAAGTTCAAAACATAAGAGATATAACACCGATTCCACATAACGGTTGCCGTCCCAAAAAGAAGAGGAGAATGTAAGGAGGTTTTGATAAATGGCAAGGTATATAAATCCTGTTTGCAAATTGTGCAGACGGGAAGGCAAAAAACTTTTCCTAAAAGGGGAAAAGTGTTATACGCCTAAATGTCCGATCGAAAAAAGGCCGTATGCTCCGGGTCAACATGGTAAAGACCGTATCAAGCTCACCCAGTACGCAAAACAGTTGAGATCGAAGCAAACGATGAAAAGAACTTACGGTGTGCTCGAACGGCAGTTCAGAAGGTATTTTGATGAGGCTGCCAAAACTAAGGGAGTCACGGGAACGATGTTAGTGAGAGAGGTTGAATCAAGGCTTGATAACGTTGTTTTCAGGCTTGGTTTTGCTATCTCGAGATCGCAGGCCCGTCAGCTTGTCAACCATGGGCATATACTGGTCAACGGTAAAAGGGTAGATATTCCATCCTACGAACTAAGACCGGGAGAAGAAATAGAGCTGGCCGAGAGGGTGAGAAGTAACGTTGAAGTAAAAAAAGCCATAGAAGCTGGTTCTTCACACACAGTGGCACCATGGCTTGAGATCAATTACGACCTTTTCAAGGGAAAATTTGTGAGGATGCCTGAGAAGGAAGAGATAGAACTTCCGATGGATGTCCAGGACATCGTTGAACTTTATTCAAAGTGAGAATTCACGTGAGGTGGTTTAATGCTCAATTACGTTAAACCCGAGAAGTTTATCGTAGAGGAAGAAAAAGAAGACAGAGGATATCTTTACGCGAGATATTCCGTTCAACCGCTCGAACGAGGTTATGGTGTGATGATCGGAAATTCTTTGAGAAGGATCTTGCTATCTTCTATACCTTCGATGGCAATTACCCGTGTGAAGATAAAAGATGTTTATCACGAGTATGACGCTCTTAAAGGCGTAAAAGAAGACATACTTCAAATACTTATGAACATAAAGCAAATCCAGATAAAAGAAGTAATTCCTATCCATGACGAGCCGATCGTTTTCACCGTTCAGAAAAAAGGTGCAGGTGTACTCAAAGCGAAAGATATAAAGTGTCCACTCGAGGCAAAAATAGCGAATCCTGAATTGAAAATTGCCACGCTGAACGAAGAAGCGGACGTTTATATCGAACTATTCGCCGAAAAAGGAAAGGGATACGTTCCTATCTCCGAAATGGAAACAGACAATGATGTTCAAATTCTGCCGATAGACGGAATTTTTACGCCTGTTGTCAGAGTTAATTTTCGCACTGAAGATTTCAGAGTTGGTAAAAAGATAGACTATGACAGACTTATTTTAGAAATATGGACGAAGAGATCTGTTGAACCTTCATCTGCTTTGAAGAGTGCGATAGAGATATTGATCGATCATTTCGGATTTCTGATGAAAAATTTGCCAGGTGAAATGGCCGAAGAGCCGGAAGAACTTCCAGTTAAAGAACCCAATATTCAAGAAAACATTCAACAACAAGAAACCAAAGAACCAGTAAAGGGGAATACTTCCAATTCGCTCACCATTTATGAAAACATGAAGATAGAAGATCTTGAGCTTTCTGTCCGAGCCCTTAATTCTCTCAAACGTGGTAAAATAGAAACGGTAGGGGAGCTTTTGAGCAAAGATGAAAAATCTCTTTTAAAGATAAAAAATTTCGGTGAAAAATCTCTCGAAGAGATAAATGAAAAGTTGGCGAAACTCGGGCTTAAGCTCAAAGCTGAATAACGGAGGATTGAAATGAGACACAGAGTAAGCATAAAGGCACTTGGTAGACCAAGTGACGAACGCAAAGCGTTGATGAAAAGTCTCGTGCGCGAGCTTTTTCTCCATGGCACGATAGTTACAACAACCCAGAAGGCAAAAGCTGCAGCGCCTTTCGCAGAAAGATTGATAACGCATGCCATTGCCAAAGATGTATCTGCAAGAAGATACGTTAACACCTTTCTTAACGATGAGAAGCTGACAAACAAAGTTGTCGATGAAATAGCCCCAAAATATTCGAACAGAAAAGGTGGATACACAAGAATAATAAAGATGCAGAAAAGGCATGGCGATGATGCGGAACTCGCTATTTTCCAGCTTGTCAAGGAAGAATGATAAGACTACCCAAAATGGGTAGTCTTTTTGAGATATGTGGCAGATCATAGTTTTTTTTGCAGTTGTTAATTTAATCTCCTCGATAATCACCTGGTTTGAAACTAAAGAAACTTCTTTTAAAGTGAGTAAAATCAACAAGAGGATTTATACTTTTTTTGGAGGAGCATTTGGAATTCTCCTGCTTTCTGCGTTGACAAAGCGCTGGGAATACAGAATCACAACGGTAATTTTGATAATTGCCGAAAATGTTGGTATTTATATCTTGCTTTACGAACTTGCAATTCACGTTGCAGATTAAAATAAGAGGTGGTAAAAATGAAGATCTTTCTTGATACTGCTAACATCGAAGAGATTAAAAAAGCAGCATCGTGGGGAATTTTGGATGGTGTGACAACCAACCCGACACTCGTTTCAAGGGAAGGAAAAATTGACTTCAAAACGAGAATCGGAGAGATATGCAAGGTTGTTAAAGGGCCAGTTAGCGCTGAAGTAGTTTCAATGGATTACAACGGGATGGTCAAAGAAGCCAAAGACCTTGCGAAAATAGCGGAAAATGTTACTGTAAAAATCCCGATGACCGAAGATGGGATAAAAGCCGTTTGCACGCTCACAGGAATCGGAATAAAGACAAATGTGACGCTCGTTTTCAGCCCAACACAGGCACTTTTAGCGGCTAAGGCAGGTGCAACATTCGTCAGTCCTTTCATAGGACGTCTCGACGACATAGGAAACAATGGAATGAATATACTTAACGAAATACTCCAGATCTATTCGACTTATGATTTCAAAACGGAAGTCATAGCCGCAAGTATCAGGAATCCTGAACATGTCAGAATTGCCGCTTTGATGGGTGCTCACATATCGACCGTTCCTTTTGATGTCCTCGAAAAATTGTTCAAGCATCCCCTAACCGATGCAGGTCTCGAAAGATTTCTAAGCGATTGGAAAAAATATCAGGAAAATTTGAAATGAGAAAGGAGAGTTTCGTGACTGAAGAGAAAGAAAGGGAACACAGCAGATTTTCAAAAGATGCAGATATAAAAAAACTTGAAGATCTGAAGATCAAAGAACTTTACGAAATAGCAAAAAGCCTTGGAATACAGCGATTCGCTCAGTACAGAAAAGAAGATCTCATCTTCGAAATCCTTAAAGCCCAATCGGAATCAAACGGATATAAGTTCAAAGAAGGAGTTTTAAAAATTCAAGATGGGGGAGGATATGGACTCTTAAGAGTTGACAGCTACACTTCGACCGCCAACGATATCTATGTTTCTCCTTCACAGATAAAAAGGTTCGGCCTCATGGACGGTGACACAGTCTCCGGTCAGACAAGGCCTCCGAAAGAAGGAGAAAAATATTTTGCCCTCCTGAAAATTGAAGCGATAAATTACCAGCCAATCGAACTTTCGAATGACAGAATTAACTTTGAAAATCTTACACCACTTTATCCGCAGGACCGTTTTGTACTTGAAACCGAACCACAGTTTTACGATACCCGTTTGATCGACATCTTTGCGCCAATAGGAAAAGGTCAGAGAGGATTGATAGTTTCTCCGCCTAAAGCTGGAAAAACAACGATACTCAAACACATAGCAAACGGCATCGCTAAAAATCATCCATCTACAAAAAGAATGGTTTTGCTGATTGACGAGCGTCCCGAAGAAGTAACTGATATGAAAAGATCCGTGAATGCCGAAGTCATTGCGGCTCCATTCGACATGCCATCGGACAAGCAGATAGAGATAGCGGAATTCGCGATCGAGAAAGCCAAAAGACTTGTAGAATATAAATACGATGTAGTTATACTTCTTGACAGCATAACGAGACTTGCGCGCGCTTACAATCTTTACCTACCTCCGTCCGGCAAACTTCTATCCGGTGGTGTTGATGCTTCGGCTCTGTACAAGCCCAAACACTTCTTTGGTGCGGCGAGAAACATTGAAGAAGGTGGTAGCCTGACGATAATAGCAACCGCGCTTGTTGAAACCGGATCAAAGATGGATGATGTTATCTTCGAGGAATTCAAAGGAACTGGAAACATGGAGCTTGTCCTCTCAAGACAACTCGCAAACAAAAGGATCTTTCCAGCAATCGATCTGAACCTTTCAGGTACGAGAAAAGAAGAATTACTTTTGAACGAACGGACGATAAAAAATGTCTGGCTTTTGAGACGATTCATAGGCTCAATGAACCCCGAAGAAGCGATAAATTTGATGATCTCGAAACTCAAGGAGACAAAGACAAATGATGATTTCTTTGATCTCCTCAAAAACGAGAAAGACTCTGTTAGATAATTCTTGACATTTACTTGCTTAGATAGTATAATTTTTAATAATCGATCCTCTGTTCGCCCGCAGGGGGGAGTGAGATTTTTTTAATGAAAATTTTGTAAAGGAGGTGTTTCCTGGTGCTCAATGAGTAACCAGGATTGCCCATGAGTAAAAAGGGGAAACTGGGTTTACTCCTCATGTCGGTAGTAGTCATGGCATTGGTGCTTTCGAGCTGTTTCTTACCTCAAGCTCCTAAAGTTGCGCCAACTTTATCGATCTCTCCGACGACCATAACCGCTGTTCCCGGACAGCCATTCAATGTTGTGGTTAATGCCAGCAGTAACAGTGGAATATCGCAAATCGTTGCAACCTTCTTCGCAAGTCCGACTGTAACGTATACAGCGACTTCGAATCCAGCGTCATTTACATTTATGGCACCGAATGTCATAGGGCAGAGCTATTACTATTTGCGTATAACGGCAACTGCTAAGAACGGCCTGTCTGCAGTCTCGACTGAAACCGTTGATGTCTCGCCGGTAACAACTGCTGGATCTATAACTTACGCCGTTCAGCTTAACAACCCATCTCCACACGTTTATCTGTATCCAGTGGGACCTGCAGAAAATGGTGCTGTTATATTCACAGTTAATGTTTACAACGGTGCATCATCGATCGGTGGTGTCAGCGTTTTCGTTGATGGTAGTCAAATTCCAGCGACACCGGTAAGCGCATCTTCGTTGAATTTAAAAGCTAAACTGAGTTCATCTTCAACTCCTTTGATAATTGAAAAAACTTACGGAGCAAACTACTACATAACTGCTAACCATGCAGGGCCTCATACGTATTATGTGGTCTTTTACGGGAATAACGGACAACCCATAGCTCAATCTAAAACTGGATACTTCTACATAACCTATCCAAGCGCACAGAGTGTAACACTTAGCGCGGCTACACCGCTTTACAACGCGAAATACATAAATGGTCTAACCGGCGTTTCATTCACAGCGAAAGCTACCGATTACACGTCTCAATATGAAGGCTTCTTGATAAACGGCACGCCATTTGCAACGTATCTTAACATTGCAACGGCAGTTAAGGTTCTTAACGCCGTATATCCGATATCCGTTCCAGCCAATGCTTTGACCTCTGCCGGAACGACGACCTTCACATTCAAAGATGTTTCAATAGGTGGAAATGCCGTAGCGGCAAACCAATCTTACGTTGTCGTAAAAGCGACTCCTGTACTGAGAGCATCCTACAAGGGAATTCAATCGAGTGGGAATACACTCTACGTTGGAATATCTCCTACAACTTTCCAGGTTTACGCATATGATCCATTCTGGATGACCTCTGCGGCGACTCTGGGTACACAACCATTTGTTTTAACGCAGAATGGCACAGCCACGGTCGATGTTTCTGGCCTTTCAAACAGTGCAACGGAGGCTTTTTCTGCCAAGGTTACAAACTATGCCAATCTTTCCTCATCGCTTAACCTCACAATAGTTCGTGTGACAGTATCACCTGTCATTCATTACGCAAATATTTATGGTCTCTCGACATACAACGGAGTACCTTACTCGACTTCCGGTACGATAACAGTTGGTGCAAGTGTAACAAGCCCATATCTTAGCAGCGTTACTCTCAATCTCAAAACGGATAGCGCAACACCTGCTTTGTACTCGCTTACAAAGAGTTCAACGGGGCTTTGGACTGGAACTGTTAACACCGCAAATCTCTTACCTGGAACTTACAAAGCATGGATCAGCGCACAGGACCTTGCACTCAACGTTGCAACTGCTCTAACATCTCCTGCGACTGTTAACGTTTACAGATCACTTCAGAATGTCTTTACGACATCTTTGACCACCCTTCCATCAACACCGGTTAATGGATACGTCAAATCTGCAACGATAAATGCCAATATCAATCCATCTTGGGTGTATGCGGTTAATAAAGTTATACTTTACAGGACAGGAGTTGCTTCAGAAACTGCAACTGGAGATTACGTTCCTTCATATCCGTTCACGATAAAGGCATCTGGAACTTACACAGTCGTTGTCGTAACCAATGTCAATCAAAGAGCCACGCAGACAGAAGCGCCATGGGTTGTTAAGATAGACAACTCTTTGCCTTCATTAAAACTTGTACTGACAAATCAAACTGCCAATGCCTCTTCAATAAGTATAACGGCTGAAGGTACAAATAATTACTCTGGAATTGCCAATTTGACACTTTCTTATCAGACACTTGGTGGAACGGGTATCGATAACGGTGGATGGGTAACCATTGGAAGTGCCAATTTTGCGAATACACAAACGGCAGTTTCTACATTTGTATGGAAAAACCTTAACACATTGCCAGATGGCAAATACAATATTAAACTTGTAGGCACAAGCGGCGTTGGAAATACCAACACGATAACTGGATATGTCATCAACAACAATGCCGGTGCGCCAAAGGTTGTGTGGACACCATCTGCAACGCTTGTGTTCACGAATAAAGCAACTTACAATGTTAGTTTCAAAGTCCAGAATGAATCTGACGTTTCTGCTACTTTGACTTATACAAGATGGTCGTCATCAGAGTCAACACAACCTTCAACATCTGCAACATTTGTCTCCAAATCTTATACTAATTACCCATACAGTCGTAGCATGATTCTTAACTTCCTTACTAACTATTCTACTTACACTTACACAGGAGTTGTAAAGGATTTGGCTGGAAATACAGTTACACATACAGCAACGTTTATTTACGATACAACGCCAGCATCATTTACAGTTACAGCTTCTTCCGTTGTTGCTCCAAATAAGCCAGTAAGATTTACAATATCTGCAACTGATAATCTCAGCGGAATTAAGTCAATAAAAGTTAACGGCGTTTCAGCACTTCTCCAGTCAGGATCACAAACAGGTGCTTTTGGTCAGGTTTTAAGGGGCACTTACGTTGCGACTTTGACTTCTCCTGCAAATGGTGGTCCATGGAGTGTCACGATCGTTGCCACAGATAACGCTCAAAATAGAACTTCAAAGACTTTGGCTATAACAGTTGATAACGCTGCTCCTACAATAAATGTCAAATTCTACAGCAATACAAATGGCTGCTATCTCACACCATTCTTTGGATATGTCTACGCTCCAAGTGCTCCTACAGTTTTCGCCACAGTAGTGGGATACAAATTGGACAACTTTGCAACATATACATGTAGCTATAATTCATCAAAATCGACATCACTTACATTTAAGTCGACAGCAGGTGGTTCTTACACGTCATTCGAAGCAACTTATAATAAGGCTAAATATTCTATAACAGTTAAAGCCACGGATGGCGTAAATGGTCTTTACAGTCAATTAGCAACTTCAGCAACGGTTGTAATTGGAACAGGACCGCTTACAGTTGGAGCGACAATACCAACCACTTTACCAGTAATTCAGACATCTCCTGCTGATGATCACTACATCAACTATGCGGCATCCAACACATCTTACATTGCAACTTACACTGTAGCAGCGAGCAATTCTGGGGTACCAATTAAGAGCGCTGCTTTGTTGCTAAGCAATGGTCTTTCAACTGTTACAGTTTGGAGCACGAATAATACCACCAATCCTAAACTTACATATATAAGGGGTATTGTAGATCTCAAACCATCCAATCTCAAACTATACTCACTTTCTACTCCTAATGGTGTGTTTTATACATTAACTCTTGTAGCAACAGATTATGCTAATAATACAACTGCGTATTCTACGGAATACTATGTTGACGTTGTAAGACCTAAAATACAACCTAATAAAACGTTGTATAAATCGGGGAACACATATTATCTTGACATAGGTTTCGGGGAGGTAATGCTACCTTTGACTTCAAATTCTGCTTCTAAAGTAACATTCACTCTCGCTAATGGTCTTACATATACCATGAATCCTGCTTCTTCTACTTACACACCATCAATTGGGTTGCTCCATATCGGTGGTCTCTTAAC
>Ga0078972_1006043_pt1 | contig 29512 bp, 28 predicted proteins | sample YelNatPaOPGAMG01_FD_67568 | JGI IMG/M metagenome (GOLD analysis project Ga0078972, IMG submission 67568) | Hot spring thermophilic microbial communities from Obsidian Pool, Yellowstone National Park, USA - OP-RAMG-01 (SPADES assembly) (version 2) | ecosystem: Environmental > Aquatic > Thermal... | reverse complement strand
TCAAGCCTTAAAAGCTTTAAAAACTTAAACTCTTCTTCGCTTAAATAAACTAATCTTCTAAGGTGGATACCATGTGCCTGTACTCTTCTAAAATTTTCCAACATTCAACACAAGACCGCAGGTCCAAGTATAATCCCTTGCAAGCGATTTCCTTCTATGCTACTATATATGCAACTCTCAAGGAGGCTATCTATGAAAAATCTAACACATATAAAACCTGAGATAAAAAGGATTATAGAACCGTATACAAAACAACTCTTAGCGATACATAAGGAAAATATTATATCTATAATATTATATGGCAGTGCCGCAAGTGGAACATACAGACCTGGCCATTCTGATATAAACCTTATAGTGATACTTGAGCAACTAGGCCTTAAACAATTGAAATCCTCACTTCGATTAGTAAGCCACGGCATAAAAAAGAAAATAACTGCCCCGCTTTTTCTTTCATTGCAACACATAGAAACATCAAAAGATGTATTTCCAATAGAATTTCTTGAGATAAAAGAAAACCATATACTTCTATACGGAAAAGACCCTTTTAAAGACATGCATATAGATAATACCCATATAAGACTTTTCTGTGAGCGGGAACTTAAAGGAAAACTTATCAGACTGCGTGAGGCATATCTGGAGATAGGGCTTAAGAAAAAGGGTATTGAGGCCCTGATAAAAAACTCCCTGAAGGCATTATTACCTATTTTCAGGACATTAATGAGATTGAAAGGTATATCCCCATCTACTAATAACGTTGAGACGGTTGCACAACTAAGTGAATTATTTGGTCTTGATGAAGATGTATTTCTTGCAATCCTAAAAGACAGATGCAATGACGAACAAATTCTTGGCAAAGATATAGATATCTACTTTGAAAGATACCTGAATGAGATAGAAAAATTGGCATTAGCAGTTGATAATCTATGAAAAAGATTCTAAGTCTGACCTTATTTATATTATGCATACTATCCGTAGCGAGACTAGATGGTGCCACTAAAACTCTACCAGACTATGTTGATTATATAAATGACTATGCCAATATACTTTCTCCAGAAACAAAGAATCTGCTTTCAATTCTTGCTTCACAGTTGGAACAAAAAACAACCAGTCAATTGGCTATACTGACCCTCGATACGATTGAACCATTAGATATCGAGTCATATGCAGTAAAAATTTTTGAAAAATGGGGAATAGGCCAGAAGGGTAAAGATAACGGCGTGCTCTTATTGGTTGCAATAAAGGAACGCGGAGTGCGGATAGAGGTAGGCTATGGTCTTGAAGGCGCCATCCCAGATGCGATTGCAAAGTCTATTATAGAGAAAAATATTATCCCTTATTTTAGAAACGGAGATTTTGACACTGGCATATTAAAGGGTTCTACAGCTATAATAAAACTGATAGCCAAAGAATATAATGTAGAACTTGATGGGCTTGAAAATATAAAAATTGAAATGCCTGATAGTCGGACATCTTCATTTTTTGATTTTCTTTTTATTATTCTTTTTATTATAATAATTATAAGTCTCAGGTCTGGATTTTTATGGTGGTGGTTCTTTCTTCCACCTTCATATAGAAGACGAAATGGCTACTGGTATGGAGATGGTTTTGGTGGAAATTCCGGCGGATTTGGAGGCGGATTTGGTGGATTTGGCGGTGGCCTTTCTGGCGGTGGCGGGGCAACAGGCCGCTGGTAAAACTTTAACTAACCTTTCACAAAATTCCCTTCTCCCATTTGGGAAAAGGGAATGCCCTTACCCTCTCCCTCTGGGGAGAGGGTAAGGGTGAGGGGATGAGAAAATAATTTTGTGAAGGATGCTAAAACTCATTCAGGAGGTCTATATGAAAAACTTCTTAAAAATAACACTCATTATTCTGGCTGTAATTATAGTGCTTGGCGGTCTATTTATAAAGGGGTTGAATACACCTGTAATACTGGACGAAAAAGTAAATTCTGCATGGGCGCAGGTAGAAAATCAATTACAGAGAAGAAACGACCTTATTCCAAATCTTGTAAATACCGTAAAGGGGTATATGGAACATGAACGTAGCACCTTTGAAAGGATAACTGAACTTAGGAGCCAGTGGGCAAAGGCTACCTCAACAGAAGAAAAGATTAACACTGCAAATGCCATCACTGATGCCATATCAAAACTTCTTCTTGTAGCAGAAAACTATCCTGAATTAAAGGCGAACCAAAACTTCTTAACGCTTCAGGCACAACTCGAAGGCACTGAAAATAGAATCGCTGTTGAAAGGATGAGATACAATGAAGCAGTCCGTGCATTCAATTCATATCGCAGGACAATCCTGGGCGGGTTCTTTTCATCTCTACGAGGGCTTAATAGCCCGAGGGTCTACTTTGAGGCAGAACCAGGCGCAAGAGAGGTGCCAAAGGTAAATTTTTAAAATTATGAAAAGATATCTTCTTATAAATCCATGGATATACGACTTTGCAGCATATAATTTCTGTATCAAACCTGTTGGGCTTCTACGTATTGCAGAATATCTCCGCAGAAAAGATAATGAGGTCTATCTTATAAACTGTCTTGATGGATGTTTCGTACATAAAGATAGTTCTGGTTTTTCAAAGATTAAAAAAGAAAGAATAGAAAAGCCAGATATCCTCAAGAAAATAAAAAGGCCATATTTTAGGTATGGGATATCTGTCAGCGAATTCAATAAGAAACTTGAGGCTATCTCAGATATAGATGAGATATTTATCACCTCAGGCATGACCTATTGGTATCCTGGTGTCCATCTTGCAATAAGATTAGCAAGAGAACGTTTTAGAGATGTCCCTATCACACTCGGCGGCATATATGCCACACTCTCTCACAGTCATGCTGTAAAAACAAGCGGCGCAGATATAGTCTGGAAGGGCGATTTTCTATGCCAGGAATATTATTTTGAGAATAATTTTTATCCAGCGTTTGACCTTCTGTCGGATAAAGATATCCTGCCAATACAACTCACAAGAGGATGCCCTTTTAGATGTTCATATTGCGCATCAAGGATATTAAACCCTGGTTTTGTAATGAAGGACCCTCTTAGCGTCTTCGAAGAGATAATGTACTATAGCGCCACCTTTGGTACAAAGAATTTTGTATTCTACGATGACGCGCTGGCCTATCAGGGAGAGTACGGTATAAAAAGATTACTGAGAATGATTATAGCATCTGGAAAGGATTTTATCTTTCATACACCAAATGGGCTGCATGCAAAATTTATAGACGAAGAGCTTGCAGAGCTTCTCAAAAAGTCTGGATTCAAAGATATAAGAATCTCACTTGAGACATCGAATGAAAATCTTCAATTGTTTACAGGCGGAAAGGTTTCCAACAATGACTTGCGACTGGCCTTAAGAAATCTTAAAGAAGCGGGTTTCGAAAAAGAAGATATAGGCGTATATCTATTAATAGGCGCACCTTGGCTTGATATAAAAAAGACTATGGATGATATAATGTTTGTAAAATCTCTTGGTGTAAAGGCGATATTGGCCTCCTATTCGCCTATACCAGGGACAGGGGATTATAAATACCTTGTAAAGAATAAGATTATTTCCAGAGACATAGACCCATTATGGCATAATAAGACAATATTTCCTGAACTTCTTTTGCCCAACTATATGGATGAGATACAGAAAATTAGACGTTATACCTCACATCTTAATAGACAGGGAGGGTCAAAATATGGACGTATTTGATGCCATACATAAACGGAAAAGTGTACGAGAATATTCCAGTAAGATTGTAGATGAGGCCCTTATAGAAAAAATAATCGATGCCGGTAGGCTTGCCGCAACAGCAAGAAATGAACAACCATGGGAATTTATCGTCACATATAATAAGGAGACTCTACAACAGATATCTTGTATCTGTCCGAATGGCCCTTTTATAAAGGACGCATCTTGTCTTATAGCGGTCTTTTCAAAGGACACAAAATATTATATTGAAGACTGTTCTGCAGCTACGCAAAACATGCTTCTGGCTATAGAGGCGCTTGGGCTCGGGGGCTGTTGGATAGCAGGCGATAAAAAAGATTATGCTGACCAGATAAGAAAAATCTTTAATGTCCCTGATGGATATAAACTTGTAAGCATGGTCTCAGTAGGTTATCCAAAAAAGTTAGAACAACCTAAACCAAAAAGACCCCTTAAAGAGGTACTACACTGGGAGCGCTGGCGATAATAATGAAAAAGGGTAATATGCTATGGAAATTTCTGGATGACAATGGCACCTTTGTGGCAAACAATCCACATAAAATAAGTAGATTGTATTTTCCTCTCGCAAACGAAAAGGGACTATTGTCCAGCATCACGCCTACGCTCCATGGAGATATCAAGTTAGACCAAGATACATTTCTTACAGTGCCGCTTTGCACAGAGGACCTTAAAAATTCATATTACAATAGAAACCTATGGGTCTATGTGGAAAATAAAGGTGTCTGGTCAGCTGCCTCTGGAGATGTAGACGAATCCATTGTGGAGGCAGGGATGTTATGGCACAAATTAATCAGGGTCAATAAAGCCATAGGTCTAAAGGCGGAATTCATAAACTTTGTGCCTGTATCTAACGACACTGTCGAGATAATGACAGTGAAACTTACAAATATAACAAAAGCCCCATTAAAAATCACACCAACATCAGCCATCCCACTCTATGGCCGCTCTGCTGACAGGCTCCGGGACCACAGGCATGTAACCAGTCTACTGAATCGATTGGAAATAAAACGGTGTGGCATTATATTAAAACCAACTATGGTCTTCAATGAGAGAAATCACACTATAAACAAGACCTCGTATTTTATTTTTGGTTGTGATAGCTCAGGAAAACCGCCTGCGGGTTTCTTTCCTACAATGCCTTTATTTACAGGCGAAGAAGGCAATCTCAGTGAGCCGGATGCTGTATTTAGAAATCTTATCCCTTTTAAAAGAATAGAACCATCTATGCAGGGAAAAGAGACAATAGGTGCATTAAGGTTTAAAACTGAAAACATCCTTCCTGGAAGGTCTATAACATACATATTTGTCTTGGGTATTGAGCCGGATGATAAAAAATCGCCAGAACGTATCTTCCTAAAATATAATTCCTGCAATAAGGTCGCAAGGTGTCTAATCCAAAATAAAAAATTTTGGCTTAAAAAGATAAGCGCAGTGCAAGTAAAAAGTGAAAATAAGGATTTTGATAGATGGCTAAGATGGGTAACCCTTCAGCCAGTTTTACGCAAGCTTTTTGGATGTTCGTATCTTCCTGATTTTGATTATGGCCGTGGGGGTAGGGGCTGGCGGGATTTATGGCAGGACCTGCTAACGCTTCTAATAGTAAATCCGTCTGAGGCCTCTCAATTGCTCGTAAATAATTTTTATGGCGTTAGAACCGATGGCACAAACGCAACAATAATAGGTAAAAAAACAAAAGAATTCATCCCGGATAGAAATAACATCCAGCGAGTCTGGATGGACCATGGCGTATGGCCTTTTATAACATTAAATCTCTATATCAATCAGACAGGAGATACTGATATTCTATTTAGACGTGCAGGCTATTTTGAAAGTAAAAAAATGGATTCCATTCTCGAACACATCCTATGCCAGCATCTGAGACCATTTAAAAATGTTGGAAGGCATGGTTATTTTCGGCTCGAAGGCGGTGACTGGAACGATGGCCTTGATATGGCCAAAGAAAATGGTGAGAGTGTTACCTTTACAGCTATGTATGCAGGAAATATGTTAGAACTCGCCTCGCTCTTGGAAAAAATCAATTATACTAAAACTGTAATAAACGACCTTCGAAAAAAGGCATTTTCTTTAATACAGCGTATCCGTAACGAAGAATGGATAAAGGTCAGCACTGGTCATGGTTTTTTTAATGGATATTATGACAATAAAGGCACACGTGTAGAAGGCGACCATCCAAAAGGCGTCCGTATGACACTTACAGGACAGGTATTCCCTATCATGAGTGGCGTTGCTACTGACTTACAGATAAAAGAGATATATCGTAGCGCTAAAAGATACCTCTGGGATGCTGACCTGAAAGGTTTTAGGTTGAATACAGATTTTAAAGAAGTCTACCCTGAACTAGGCAGGGCATTTGGCTTTGTATATGGAGAAAAAGAAAACGGGGCATTCTTTAGTCATATGAATGTTATGTTTGCATTTGCCTTATATAAAAGAAACTTTGTAAAGGAAGGTTTTGAGGTCTTGAATTCCATCTACAATATGTGTAAGAATACATATCTGAGTAAAATCTATCCTGGCCTACCAGAATATTTTAACTCTGAAGGTCGCGGGATGTACCACTATCTTACTGGGTCAGCAACTTGGTTAGTCCTTACAATTATCACGCAGGTCTTTGGTATTAGAGGGGTCCTCGGAGAACTTCTAATAGAGCCAAAATTGGTAAAAGAACAGTTTGGAAAGAAAAAAAATATCTCGATTGATACATATTTTGTTGGAAGAAAAATCAAATTAACATATTATAACCCAGATGGTCTCGATTACGGGGTATATAAGATAGTCGATATAAAAATTAACAAAAAAAGTGCCCCTGAAAAAATGCCTCTTCCAAGAAAGACCTTTCTCGAGATGACTAAGGCTTCAAAAGAAAATCTTATCGATGTATATCTGGGCAGATAGAATTCGAAGATATGGGGAATTAACCCTTTAGCCCGACCTCTTTTTTAGCAAAATGGTCTAACTAAAGGTTTCATCACGGGAGAAACCCTCACCTTTTCCTCTCCCTTAAAAAGGGAGAGGAAAAGGGATACGGGGAATTAACCCTTTAGGGTTTCATCACTTAGTTTAACTCTATATTGACACAAAATGAACTACGACCCATTCCAAAAAAAGGCAATTGAGTATATAAAAAGAGGTGATTCTGTTCTGGTCTCTGCGCCAACAGGGTCAGGAAAAACTGCAATTGCAGAATTTGTCATCGAAGACTGTCTCCAAAAAAACCAGAAGGTGATTTATACTGCGCCTATAAAGGCCCTCTCAAACCAGAAATTTCGCGATTTTCAACAAAGTTATCCTGAAAAGATAGGGATACTCACTGGGGATGTAACTATAAATCCATCTGCGCCTATCCTTATTATGACCACAGAGATATTTCGCAACAAAATCCTTGAAGAAGAATCCAATATAAAAGATTATTCGTGGATAATATTTGACGAGGTGCATTATATAGACGATTACGAACGCGGAGGTGTGTGGGAGGAATCTCTTATATTTTTACCGGCTCATATGAAAATGCTTGCCCTTTCAGCAACCATACCAAATATTGATGAGCTAGCATCCTGGCTTGAATCCATACATAAAAAACCTATTAAAATAATAATAGAAACAAAAAGACCTGTGCCATTACACTTTTACTATCAGATAGAAGGCCGAATCCTGGACAACCTCCAAGAGATAAATTCTCTCTGGTATAAAAAATATACCCGTCATCCAAAACATATCAGGCCAAATAGACCCTCTAGTCTAATCAGATATCTAAAAGAAAACGATAGACTGCCCTGTATATATTTTGCATTTGGAAGGCGGAGATGCGAATATCTTGCAGATGAGATTAGGCACCTCGACTTTTTGACCCAAGATGAAAAATACAAGATCGCCCAGCTCTACGATTCTTTATGCAAAAGATTCAATCTTACGGAGGATAAAACCGCAAGGGTAATATTTGAATTTATAAAAAATGGGGTTGCCTATCATCACGCAGGGATGCTTCCTACATTAAAAGAAGTTATCGAACAGCTCTTCACTACAAGATTGATAAAGGTCATCTTTACCACTGAGACATTCGCCCTGGGTATAAATATGCCTGCAAGGACTGTTGTCTTCGATGAAGTGAGAAAGTTTTATGGCAACCACTATGCACCTTTAAAAACCAGGGACTTCTATCAGATGGCTGGAAGGGCAGGAAGAAGAGGTATTGACAAAGAAGGTTTCGTATATACCCGTGTAAATCCTCGTTATATATCATTTCAAGAATTAAACAAAATTATCTATGGCTGTCCAGAAAAGGTCTCTTCCAGATTTAATGCATCCTATGCCACTATACTTAACCTTTATGAAAAATATAGAGAAAATCTATATCATATCTATCCGCTTTCACTCCATTACTTTCAGTCAAAAAAACAATCAAAGGATGATGCCATAAACCTCTTGAGGAATAAGGTAAAGATACTTAAGGAGTTTGGGTGCATCAGCAAAAATCTACTAACCGAAAAGGGTAAGTTTGCTTCTAAACTATATGGATATGAGCTTTCACTCTCAGAACTATATGAAAAAGGTATATTGCAACATCTATCTGAAACAGAACTTGGCATATTAGCTACTGCCGCTGTATTCGAACCGAGAAAGACAAGCCATCCATCATTAAACAGACCTAGCAGGTCACTGAAGAAAATCACTGATGACATAATATTCAAAATTCAAAAATTTGAAAAAAGATACCGGATAAGGCCATTGACCAAGCCTTATCACTACCATCTTGCTTCATGTATAACTGCCTGGATGGAGATGGAGACATTCGATAGATTGTTGCGTTATACAGATGAAGACGAGGGCGAGATAATAAGATATTTTAGAATGGCTCTACAGATATTGCGTGAGATGCTCGATACACATACCTCTGAGAACTTTAAAACAAGGGTTAAAAAGACTATCTATCTTATTCAGAGGGACATAATCGATGCTGAAAAACAACTAAGAAGCTAATGCTAATGAGCTGCGTTGTGGCTAAAATGACTACTTTATGATGGGGAATTAACCCTTTAGGGTTTCATCACTCGTATGGACAGGGTTAAATGTACCTGCGGTACATAAAGGCTGGGTTCTCGAAAATATAAGAAAGAGACTGAAAAAAACAACTAAGAAGCTAATGGGCTACATTGTGCTTAAATAGATCAAAAAATGGAATAAGTTTACCCTTTGAATCAAGATATAACATTATAAACGTGTATACTAAAATCACCAAGACCAGCCCACCGATTGCATTCAAACGATTCTTTGACGATAAAATTAAGGATCTGGCCTTTGAATACACCAGCCAAATCCCAACTATATTAGTAAACCAATATGTTCCTATGAGAAGATATTTAAATTGGATTGGAACAATATAAAAAATAACACTCGCCACTAAATAACTGAGTGGTATATTAATAAAGGTATCATTCCACCATGTAAAAGGAGAAAGCATCCATCCAACAAAAAATAATAATCCTTCTAAAATCTTCTTCATACCGTTTTAGCTTTCGGCTTAGGGAAGCCCTTTATCGATTCAAGAGACCTATCTAATTCTTCTTGCGGCAAGGAATATTCTTTCAATTCTCCTGAGATAAATCTCTCATATCCAAGAAGGTCCAGTAGACCATGCCCGCTATAATTAAATAGTATCACTTTCTCTTTTCCTTCTTCTCTGGCCTTCTCTGCCTCTTCTATCACGCAGGCTATCGCATGATTTGTCTCAGGCGCAGGCACAAATCCTTCTGTCTTTGCCCATAATACACCGGCATTATAAGATTTTATCTGGTCATATGCCCTGGCTGTAACAAGGCCTTCTATTATGGCCTTACAGACCAACGGTGCCATGCCATGATATCGCAACCCGCCAGCATGTATAGGCGCTGGTATAAAGGCGTGACCAAGGGTATACATGGCAAGAAGCGGGGTCTGACATGCTACATCTCCAAAATCATATGCATATACCCCGCGTGTCATAGTAGGACAAGCAGTCGGTTCCACTGCTATTATATCAATCTTTTTCCCATTAATCTTATCATAAATAAATGGGAATGCCAACCCTGCAAAATTACTCCCTCCACCTGCACATCCAATAATGATACTGGGCAGTTTCTCCCCTGCTATTTTAAGTTGTTTCTTTGCCTCTAGACCTATTATAGTCTGATGCAAAAGCACATGATTCAAAACGCTGCCAAGAGAATAACGGGTCTTTCCTGTCTCATCACTTAATGCCTCTTCTATGGCCTCGCTTATGGCTATACCAAGACTTCCCGGAGTATCTGGTGTCTTTTGTAAAATATCACGACCTATCTTTGTCTCGATACTCGGGCTTGCAACACAATTAGCATTCCACAGTCTCATCATTACCTTACGAAAAGGTTTTTGCTCAAAACTTATCCTCACCATATAAATCTTGCACTCCAGCCCCAAAAGATTACAGGCAAATGCCAATGCTGCACCCCACTGACCAGCACCTGTCTCTGTAGTCAATTTTTTTATACCAAACTTTTTATTATACCAGGCCTGTGCAACAGCAGTATTTGGTTTATGACTCCCAGGGGGACTGACACTTTCATCTTTGTAATAAATGCGGGCTGGGGTATTGAGGTATCTTTCAAGATATCTTGCCCGTCTCAATGGTGTAGGCCTCCATCTACATAAAATCTCCATAATCTCTTGAGGAATATCTATCCATCGTTTTGGACTAACTTCCTGTTCTATCAAATTCATTGGAAATATCTTCGAAAGCATCTCGGGTGTGACAGGTCTTCCATCAGGCATGATAGGAGGGTCTAAAGGAGAAGGGAGGTCTGCTATTAGATTATACCATTTTGTTGGCATATCAGATTCGTTCAAAAAAATCTTTACGTCTTTATTCATTCTATAGTCCCCTTTCTATATCTTAAAAAACGCTATTATGCCTTTACGAATCATCATTATAGCTATAGATGCCAGGATAAGACTTGCAATCTTTGAGACTGTCTTCGCGCCTGCCTTGCCTAATATTCTATAGATTGACTTTGACCACCAAAACACAAATCCGGCTATCAATATATTTGTCGCTACAGCCAAAAACGTTATACTAAATCCAAAATTATTCATCAAAAGTAAGGCAGTGGTTAAGACCGCAGGTCCTACAATAAGTGGCACCCCTATCGGCACAGCGCCTAAACTATCAACATCCCCAATCCTGCGTCTTCTATCTATAGAAAAAAGGTCTCTTAAAGAAAATGCAAAGAGAAGCATCCCGCCTGCTACCATAAAATCTGCTATTGTAATGCCGAGCAATCTAAAAATCGCCTTGCCTATTGCAAGAAATAAAATAGCGACGATAAGCGCGGTTAAAACCGATTGCATTATAATATATCTGACCCTGCCCTCCTTGAGACCCTCTGTAAAATTCATAAATAATGGCAAAACCCCTATTGCATCTACTGCGACAAATAATGGGACAAAACAAATCCAGAATTTATCCATACGCCTCTCCTTTTTCAACAAACAAATTTATTGATAATATTTTACCCTCAAAAGTATTTTTATGCAACAATGCTTTTTATCCATACCTAATAGATTAAAATTTTTTTAAAAAATTTTTTAATTTTATTTTTGAAAAAAATTTTTTTATGCTATAATAATTTTGTCAGAAAAAATTTTATAACACAAATCTTTCAAACAAAATATAACAAAGGAGGTATTATCGTGAGAATGGAGAAACCATTAGTAAGATTTGATAGGAACTTACTAATCATTGGCTGTGGCTCTGTTGCCCAGTGTGCAATACCACTCGTCTTAAGGCTCATAGACATGCCACCGAGTAAAATCACAGTCATGGACTTTGTGGACAACCGCTCACGCATTAAAGACAGTCTTGACAAAGGAATTAAATATGTAATAAAAAGGATTACCCCTGATAATTATAAAAAGCTTCTCGCAAGTTATGTTGGAAAGGGTGATATGATTATAGACCTTGCCTGGAATATAGAAACCGCAGATATCATTCAATGGTGTCACGATAATGAGGTTTTATATATAAATACATCTGTTGAGGAATGGGACCCTTACAAAGATTCAGAGCGTGAAGACCCAACCAAATATACGTTGTATGCAAGGCATATGAAACTAAGGGATGTCATAAGCAGATGGAAGCCTGATAGCCCTACAATCATTGTTGACCACGGCGCAAACCCTGGGCTTGTATCACACTTTACAAAGGTTGCGCTTATAGAGATCGCCGAAAAAATCCTGAGGGAAAAACCTGAAGAGCCAAGATGCGTCAAACTTGCCATAGCCCTTGAAGAAAAAAATTTTGCAAAACTGGCACAGCTTGAGGGCGTGAAGACCATACATATCAGTGAGCGCGATACGCAGATTACAAACAAGCCTAAGCAGGTAAATGAGTTTGTCAATACCTGGAGTATCGAGGGTTTTTTTGAAGAGGGTGTTGCGCCAGCAGAATTGGGCTGGGGCACGCATGAGCGTTATATCCCAAGAGACGCATATTTTCATAAGACAGGTCCGAGAAACCAGATTTGTCTTGGTACCATAGGAATGAAAACATGGGTACGTTCATGGGTGCCATCAGGCGAGATAACAGGCATGGTCATACGACATGGAGAGGCATTTAGCATATCTGACCGTCTTACTGTCTGGGAAAATGGAAAGGTCATATATAGACCAACTGTTCATTACGCATACTGCCCATGCGATTCAGCCATTAATTCTCTCCATGAATTAGAGATGAGACAATTTAAACTTCAGGAAAAACAAAGGATTTTAAGTGACGAGATAATAGATGGAAGGGACGAACTCGGGGTCCTTCTTATGGGCCATGATTTTAAATCTTGGTGGTGTGGAAGTCTTCTTGATATCCATGAGGCACGAAGGCTTGTTCCACATCAACAGGCTACGACACTTCAGGTAGCAATATCAGTGGTGGCAGCCAGTATATGGGCTATCAAAAATCCAAGGAAAGGATTTTTACTACCAGATGATGTTGACCATGAGGAGATATTAAAAATATGCATCCCATATATAAAACCGTTTGTCTCGATGAGTGTTGACTGGACGCCCCTAAAAAACCTGAACACAAAATTTACAAAATTCGATATCCCAAGACCAAGCCAAAAAGACGTCTGGCAATTTACAACTTTTTTAGTAGACCATCGAGAAAGATTGGATGCCTATGATATTTCAAAAACAAAATCAAAACCAAAGCCAACAACAGTTAAAATCCAGGTCTGACATAAGCGGCATAGAAAACCTTATCAGGGTGATGCTCAAAAAACACCGCACACCCTTTATGCTGATAAGAAGGGTTATTCTAAAAAGACAATACGAACGTTTCCGCAAATGTCTCCCAGAGGTTACCCCTTATTATGCCATAAAGGCAAATCCGCATCCAGGGGTAATAAAGACCTTTTTGAAACTTGGCGCCTGTTTTGATGTGGCAAGTGGAAATGAAATGAAAGCTGTCCTGCATGCAGGCGCATCCCCATCCAGGATCATATTCGCCAATCCCATCAAGTCAATCGAGGACATAGAAATCGCCAGAAAACGGAAGGTAAAATTGTTGACCTTTGATAACGAACCTGAATTATATAAACTTGCAAAATACTACCCCAAGTGCCATGTCCTGGTAAGGATTAAGGTCGCTAATGAAGGTAGCCAGGTAGAACTTTCTCTCAAATTCGGGGCAGACCCTGAACAGGCATTTTTCCTTCTGCGCAAGGCAAAGGCATTAGGCCTTGTGCCTACAGGCGTGTGTTTTCATGTAGGGAGCCAATCTAAAAATGTAGAAAATTATATCCAGGCCCTTGAGATATCATCCAACATATTTAAAGAATCAAAGAAAAATGGCATCCCCCTAAAAATAATGGATATCGGCGGAGGATTTCCTATTCAACATTTCGATAACGAGATAGGAATAAATTTTGAAAGGATGGCAAGCCAGATAAGAAAGCATATGCATCTACTATTTGATAAAAATGTCAGATTCATTGCAGAGCCTGGTCGGTTCTTTGTAGGCCCTGCGGGCATATTGGTCACCCAGGTAATAGGCAGGACCTTTAGAAACAACAAAAATTATTATTATCTTAATGATGGTATCTATGCCGACTTTTCTGGGATGGTATTCGACCATTGTAAATATGAATTTAAGACATTGCGGCGTGGACCAAGATATCTCAGTGCTATTGCAGGACCTACATGCGATTCTTTTGACACCCTATCCTATAATGAAGAAATTCCTGAGTTATATGTGGGTGATGTAGTATATGTAAAAAATATAGGTGCTTATTCCTCTGCAAGCGCAGTGCCTAATTTTAACGGATTCGCACCTGCTAAAATTATAATGGTCTGAATATTTTAATAGGGGTTAATTTTAAACCACTCTTGCCAAAACCGGGTTTTGGCGGCATCCAAACAGGGAGGTAAAATGGAAAATTCTACAACCAAAGAAAGAAGAGAGTTTTTAAGGCATCCTTATAATAAGCCATTAACCTATAAGGTAATAAGCCCTACATCAAAAGATAATATCGCATCCAAGCTTATTGCAGCAATATCAAAGAATCTCAGCGCAGCCGGGATATTATTTATAACAAATGTAACAAAGGCACCAGAGATAGCCAGTATCTTAGTGTTGGATCTAGACTATAGAACTGTAAATATATGCCACGAGATAGAACAAGAAGCGCTAATACTGGACAATAAGATTATAGGAAAGGTTGTAAGGATAGAAGATAATGAGGATAATACCTGCGATATAGGCGTGGCTTTTGTAAGAAAATCAGACCCTATTATAAATAATATAAAGGAGCTAATAAAATAAAATGAGGATAGGCATAAGTGTTTAGATGCCCATCCTCATTTTTTTAACAGAATTATTCTATCGGAATTAGGATCTTTGTCCCTTCAATCAGTTTTGAAGGGTTTTTAATTTTATCTTTATTAAACTCGTATAGATATTTCCATCTGTGTCCGCTACCAAGGTGCTCACTGGCTATTTTCCACAGCGTATCGCCTTTTTTAATAATATATTCCTTTGTTGAGACCTTTACCTTTGATTCTAACTTGATCTCTTTTTCAACAAGATACTTACCTTCCTCAACTGGTTTGGCACCTATTGCTTTAGGAATTTCTGGCGAAGGCAACATAACCTCTTCAACCTCTGCTATTACAAAATGGGCATTCCTATCTTTCTGTAAACCCACAAGGTCTGTCAATGGAGCCACTGCATCTAACTTGCCTCTACTTATTATCAATATCCGTTTTTCTGGAATCCCTTGTTCCATCATAAATCTTTTAACTGATTCAGCCCTATCTCTTCCAAGTTTCAGATTATAGGCCTCTGAACCGCGGATATCGCAATTCCCAGTAATAAGAATAGTTGCCTCAGGATTTTTCCCTAAAACTCTGACTGCGTCTTTCAATATGGAAATATGGTCCTCCCTTAGATTTGATTTATCAAAATCAAAATATATCTTAACATTTTTGATAATCTTCTTTATAAGTAGAGACGGCCTTAATTCTTGTGGTTTTGCAGGAGGAAGTTCCTCTTCTTTATAATCAAATATAATTTTATATACATACACATAACCCCTGTTGCCCCATGGTCTAATCTCTCCAGGAATGGTCGGCCACCACCAGTATCCACCCCTTTCTTCATCCTTTACAGGACCAGGTTTAGCATCTGTAGGCCACCATTCAAATCGTTTTTGCAACTCTTCTAACTCCTGTTTTTTCCTTTCTTCATCTTTAAGAGCGAGCGCGCTTCCTATCACGCTTCCAGAAAACATCAACGTGAGCATAAATAATAGGCACTGCCTTAGAAAATCCATTCTTTTTTTCATCTCTGGGTCCTCCTATTTAAGTTATATTTTAAGTATCAATATAGATACTTACTTAACTTTGCCCACGTCTTATCCCCTACTATGCCATCTACCACAAGCCCATTGGCCTTTTGAAAATCTTTTATTGCCTGACGCGTCTTTTTCCCAATCTTTCCATCTATAGTATCATTATAATACCCTGCATTCTTAAGGGCAAGTTGAATCTCTTTTACAGTAGGTTTAGAGACAGGCCTTTTCTTTTCACTTGGAGCCATCTCTGGAGAATACATCTCTATATTAGTCTCTTTTTCTTTTTCTATAAGAAGTATTTTATTTTCTAATTCAGCTATCTTTCTATCTTTCTCGCGTAGCTGTGTCTCAAGGCTCTTTACTTTCAATTGAAGTTCCTCTTTAGACTGGATCTGCCCAGACCTGGTTGTAGCGCATCCTATTAGACATATACTACATACAAAAAAAATGACCAACCCAGATTTCATAAATGCCTCCTCTTTTAAAACCTTTATTTTCGAACCCTCCGCTTTAATGACTCAAAAACCTTTGGTAGAGGATAATCTCCGTATCTTCTTCTACATTCCTCGAGCCGAGCCTTTTGCTCATCCAGTAATTTCATAAGTAAATGAGGTGTGTCAAATACCTTTGTATGATATATATTTTTTATCCTTTCTATCTTTGAAAGATTCTCTGGGATGCGAATCGTAAACTGTTCATCATATTCTTTTCTATCATAACCTTTATTCAGGATAACTCTAAATATCTTTTTGAGGTCCTTATAACAAGGGATATAACCTATTGGTGTTTTTAATGCATCTACCTCTTTATGGATACGTAGTTCCATCCATTTTATCCATACATGTTTATCCTTTATGCCATTTAGATATCTCCCATCTTTTCCGCGAAGAAAATAATTAACCTGAAATATTATAGGCGGTCTTTTTACACCAGTTACAATATCCAGATTATTCTGTATATATCTCCCTATTGGGATAGAAAGGAAATCCAGATTTGCCATAAGATTAAATGTGCGCACCCCTTCCTGGCCAAGCGTGGCAGCAGTGGTCTCTGATTCTATTGTCGCGCCCATTGTAAGAATCCCATGTTCCCAATCAAAGGATTGCAGCACAGGAACGCTTGTATCCGAATCCCTTCCACCATATATCACGCCTTTTATCTCTACCCCATCTGGATTATCGAGATTTTCGTCGCAATTTTTAAGGTCCTTAAGCCATATTGTGTAACGGGCATTCTTATGTGCAAAAGGGATAACCTTCCCATCTGGCCCTTTTTTCTTAGGGGTCCATTCACCTGAAAAATTGATTCCTTTCTCTGGTTCAGGTCTTCCATCCCCAAGCCATCTCGGATTATTGTTCTCATCTATTAATACGTTGGAAAATATCACCTCCCCAGGAGATGTAAGCGCCTCAAAGATAGTAGGGTCACTTTTTTTGCTTACATCCTGGATAATCCCAAATATCCCTCGCTCTACATTAACTGCGCGTATCTCTCCGTCTATATTACGGATATATGCGATATCATCCCCTATAATCTTCTCGCCTTCTAACATAGCAGTCGCTGTCTTCCCGCAGGCAGAAGGAAAAGAACCTGTAAAATAAGTAAGTCGCTTTTTATTCAGGCCTCTTACCCCCATAATAAACATATGTTCTGTAAGCCACCCTTCTTCAGACGCCCGCTTTATCGCCAACCTCATAGATAGCTTTTTAAGCCCTATGGTATTCCCGGCATACTGCGTATTTATGCTAAGGACCGTCTCCTCATCTAGGTCTATATAGACACGCCGTTTTTCCCAATTTTTACTGACGCCGTTCTCCAATTCTCCTGCACTATGCACTGCCTTAAAAAAATTACCTTTACCATTAAGCTGTTTAAATAGCTCGTATCCTGGTCGATACAATATGTCCTCTGAATGCGCCACATAGCCTGAATCTGTTATCTGAAGTGCCGGTATTGAAAATATAGAGTTAACTGGACCGAGGCAAAAAAAGCATACATACATCTCTCTACCAGTCATAGAATTTCTAAAAAGTTCGTGTATCTCCTTCAGCCCTTTATCCCTATCTATAGATTCAATATCTGAACCGAGCACCTGGTCTGGCCTAAGAAGATATTTTGTGCTAAATTTATCCCTGCCCTGGTCATAGTATCCATCAAAATGCACTGTATGTCCCTTTGTAGCAAGAGGCCTCTCCTCAAGTTTTTGTAATGCCTTCTCACGAATATATTCTGCGTCCTCTTTTGTATCTGTGCGCACAAAAATACTCGCAGGATTACATAGCTCAGCGTATCTTGAAACAAATTCAATTACATATATATTTCCAAGTGCCTCGAGCTTCTTATAGTTTGCTTCCCCGCATCTTTCTCTCAATAGCTCTAGTGACATATGATTATCCTTTTAATTAACCTGGTATCACTGCGATGACGAATTTAAGAATGGCTTTAGCTTGGCCCATGTCTTTGGACCAACTTTTCCATCTACGCCAAGGCCATTTTCTTTTTGAAATTCTTCTATGGCCTTTTTTGTCATTGGTCCTAAAATCCCATCTATATTTCCTTCATAAAAACCTGCGTTTTTAAGGGCTGTTTGAATATCTTTTATGTCTGGTTTAACAAAAGGCTCTTCTTGAGGTGCAGTTTTATCCGATAACTCTACTGGCTGAGACTGAGAGACAACTTTACTTTCATTTGTAGGTACAGCTTCCTCTGTAACAGTTTCTGGTTCTTCTTTAAAAAGTTCTTCTTCTGCCTTACGGCTACAACCGATACAAAAAACCATTAAGAATAAAACCCAAACAAAAATCTTGTTCATACCCCCTCCTTTTTATTTCTTATGATTATATCTTTTAATAAATTGATTTGCAATAAAAAACTATCTGCCAAGGGTCGGGAACCCAGCCTTTCCGCCTTTGCTTAAGCAGTTTTAGCACTCAGCTTCGGCGGACAAGTAGGCTGTGCATGTGCATGTCCATGCGTGATGAAACCCTAAAGGGTTAATTCCCCATAGGTGTTGGAGTAGCAGCCGACTTGTCCACCGAACTTATAAGTATAAAACTGTTTAAAAGAAGGTGGAAAGGCTGCGATAAAATGTAAAAAATAGGTAGATTAAAATGGCGCACCCTTTCGGGTGCTACTCCATTATCACGAGGGAACCCAGCCTTTAGGCTGTGCATATGCATGATGAAACCTTTAGTTAGACCATTTTGCTAAAAAGAGGTCGGGCTAAAGGTTTAATTCCCCATCAATATTGGTGGGACAGTTGAAAAGCTCTTAATGGATTTCGATAATATTTTATTTAAATATATCTATAATAGACTTGAGCAACTCTTTGGTTTTATCAACTCCTGAATCTATTTCCTCTATCTCCTCAGAGCTTGCATCCATTTCATCCTGCGGTTGTGTTTTTTCAGAATCGTCCTTCTTTTCAAATATACGCCCTAAAAGCTCAGTGCCTTTTGAAATTAGAAGCTTACTTATAACATAATCCCTATCTATCCCAATAGATATCTGCGGAATTCTACCAGAGATTTTTAATGGCATATTTATCATCCCTTTTTCGTCTCTCAAAAATCTCAATTCTTTAACGATTTTTATAAATGCCATTGAAAGGTCTTTCTCTATAAATAACTGCGGTTCCATTGATACATCACCAGAAAGCCCTATCCCACCTTTTACATTCACAAAAAATCCATCTGATTCTATGACACCCTCTTGAAAAATCAGCCAACCATCCTTAATCCTAAAACTAATTTTTATTGGTTTAAAATTTGTATCGGGTTGTTTTAATATATCTTCATAACGCTCTGGAAGGGCCCCTTTAAGTTTTTCAACTAATCCTGGTATCATATCCATCTTATCAAAGGTAAAACGCAATATATTCATACCTACCAATCTACCTTCATTTAACCCAAACGAACCTGTGCCGCTAAGTCCCTGGGTAAAATTATTCCATTCAAAACCATTGCCAGATATATTAATCTTCAGGTCTACCAATCCCTGGAGATATGGGACTGAAGGTGTCCCTTTTACAAAAAAATCTTTTAGTTCAAGATTATTAAGAAACAACTCTAAATCTAAATGTCTTGAAGAGAAAACACCGTCTATAACCCCTTTAAGCAAGAATGTACCTCTACCTATTTTGCCAGAGCAATTTCTAATAACGAATCTCTCTTTGGAAAATCCTCCTTCCATTGAAAGGATCCTAAGTCCTCCTTCAATCATAACCATATCTGTAAAAAAATCTGAAATTCTAAAACTAATCTCCGAATCAGATATACTCTTTGGGTCTAAAAAAATCCTTTCTGCATTCAACACAATATTCCCGCTGAATTTTTTATCTTCCAATTGTTCTGCAAACTGTCCATAACCAAGGAGATTCAATATCTGCGGGATATCGAGCCCCTTCAGGTTGACCTTTAATTCAAGATTTTTAATGTAAGGCTTGCCCTCTTTTAGTTGTGGAAAGACTATACATTTTAAGATAATATCCCCATATCCATCTCTAGTAGAAAATACCCCGCTAACCCGTAGAGGTCCATCCATAGAGAGATTATTTAAAAGTAATTCTGAGATGTGGAGTTTTAAAGGCGAGTTTATCCTCTCAGATGTGTAGGTTATAATTGAGTCCTTTACTAAAACTACATTTGCAAGAAATTTTAATGCCCCAAAGGCAAATCCGGCTGAGCTAAGGCCGTCTTTTTTATAAGTAGCTAACTTTCCTTCTGGAGTTGGCATTATGGATTGAAGCAACCCATCACTAAGTTTCAATTCAAGCCCTTTTATCTCTATATAATTAATCTGGATATCTTTTTTAAGTAACGGCAATATCTTTGGGTTTATCACCACCTCTTCTACTTTAAGCCAGCCGTCATCCCAATCAACATCCTTTTCTTTCAATACAAGCCCATAAATCTTACAACCAGGCCCGTGACTAAAATCCAACGATATCCTTTCAAGTTCCACATCCTTATGGGTAAACTGGCTGAATTTTTCTACAAGAATTGGTTTATATCTATTTATATCAAATGTAGATATAAAAATAATTGCTGCAAGTGCAAAAACAAAAATTATCACACCTACAGTCAAAACCAGACCTCGAAACCTGATAGCCATAAATTATCCTGTTATAATAAAACTCTGCTTCTTGTCGTCATAATCAATGGTTATGGTTGAATCTTCCTTGATCTCCCCTTTTAACAATTTTAGCGCAATAGGGTCATAGATCTTTTTTTGAAGCAACCTCTTCAAAGGCCTTGCGCCAAACATAGGGTCAAAGCCTTCCTTCGAAAGTTCGGTCTTAGCCCTCTTAGTCACAACAGCCTGAATAGATTTTTCTTTTAGTCTGGCCTCAAGTTCCTTAAGCTGTATATCCACTATCTTCTCAAGGTCCTTTTGTGTAAGTTTATTAAAAATAATAATCTCATCTATACGATTTAGAAACTCTGGTCTAAAATGTTGTCTTAAAAGCCCATTAATCTTTTCTCTTACATCATCTATATCGGTTGCTTCTTGTATTATCTGTGTCCCTATATTAGACGTCATGATGATGATGGTATTTTTAAAATTTACAATGTTTCCCTGTCCATCTGTAAGCCGACCCTCATCAAGGACCTGCAGTAAAATATTAAAGACATCAGGATGTGCCTTTTCAATCTCATCAAAAAGGACTATACTATAAGGCCTTCGACGCACTGCCTCGGTCAACTGACCGCCTTCCTCGTATCCAACATAGCCTGGCGGCGCCCCTATCAAACGGCTCACAGAATGTTTTTCCATATACTCAGACATATCAATGCGCACCATTGCCTTTTCATCGTCAAAGAGGAACTGCGCCAGATTTCTCGCAAGATATGTCTTGCCTACACCTGTAGGACCTATAAATATAAACGTCCCTATAGGTCTATTTGGGTCCTGCAATCCACTGCGTGAACGCCTTATTGCATTTGAGATTAAGGATACTGCCTCATCCTGCCCTACAATCTTTTCTTTTAAATATTCCTCCATGGAGATTAATTTCTCCATCTCGCTCTGCATAATCCTTGAGACAGGAATCCCTGTCCATTTGGAAACAATCTCTGCTATATGCTCTTCACTGACCTCCTCTTTAAGCATCCTGGAATCTTTCTGAAGCTCTACAAGTTCTGCATTCTTCTTCTCAAGTTCATTCTTAAGTTTTGGCAATTTTCCATAACGAATCTCTGCAACCCTGCCAAGGTCTGCATTGCGCTCTGCCATTACCTCTTCATTCTTCAGATTCTCCATCTCTTCTTTTATCTTCCTTATAGAATCAATCAACTCCTTTTCATGTCTCCAGCGCAACTTTTGATTGGAAGACTTCTCTTTCAATCCCTTAATCTCTTTTTCTAGGGCCTCTAACCGGGCCTTTGAAGAAGGGTCCTTTTCTTTCTTCAATGCCTCTCGCTCTATCTCAAGCTGCATAATCTTCCTATCAAGTTCATCTATCTCGACAGGCAAACTCTCTATCTCCATCTTCAACTTAGATGCCGCCTCATCTACAAGGTCTATTGCCTTATCAGGTAATCTTCTATCAGTAATATAGCGATTGGAAAGTGTAGCAGCTGCAATTAAGGCTGAATCCTTTATGCGGACGCCATGATAGACCTCATACCGTTCCTTAAGCCCTCTTAATATTGATATTGTATCCTCCACGCTCGGCTCTCCTACAAAGACCGGCTGGAATCTTCTTTCAAGTGCCTTATCCTTTTCTATATGTTTTCTATATTCGTCAAGGGTAGTAGCACCGATGCAACGAAGTTCTCCTCTTGCTAACGCAGGTTTAAGCATATTAGATGCATCCATTGCACCATCTGCCTGACCAGCGCCTACAAGGGTATGTAGTTCATCTATAAAAAGTATAATATCTCCCTGAGATTTCTGTATCTCTAAAAGGACTGCCTTTAAACGCTCTTCAAATTCACCGCGAAATTTAGTCCCTGCTATAAGTGCACCAAGGTCAAGCGCGAGTATCCTCTTATTCTTGAGCGAGGTAGGTACATCTTGATATGCAATCCGTCTTGCAAGGCCCTCTACAATAGCAGTTTTGCCTGTACCGGCCTCTCCTATTAATACAGGATTATTCTTTGTCCTGCGAGATAAAACCTGCATCACCCTTCTAATCTCATTGTCTCTGCCTATAACAGGGTCTAATTTTTCATTTCGCGCAAGTTCTGTCAGGTCTCTGGTATATTTTTTAAGGGCCTGATATCTTTCTTCTGCATTCTGGTCAGTGACTCTTTGATTGCCTCTTATATCTTTTAAGACAGATAATACGCCATCCCGCGAAATGCCGTATCTAGAAAATATCTCCTTTATATCACTATTGCGTGATTCAATAAGACCAAGCAAAAGATGCTCTATAGAGATGTAATCGTCTTTTAAAAAGGCCATCTCCTTCGATGCTGTCCTAAAAACCGCCTCCAGGTCATCCGATATATATACCGCATTATTTGTTGATTCTACGACTGGTATTTTTAAAAGGAGAGACTCAACGTCTTTTTTTATTATATCTATTGGCACACCCAATTTTTTAAAGGCCTCTTCTGTAATTCCATTCTTTTCTTTTAAAAGGGCGAGCAAGAGATGAAGAGGAACAACTTGTTGATGAGAATTATCCCTGGCTATATTAACTGCATCTTCTACAATAAACTGTGCCTTATATGTAAATCTGTCAAATTTCATAAGTTATCCTCCACTTATATAGTTATCTTATCAGACCACACTAAGTTTTGCAACAAGAAGCAATCAAATAAAATTACATCTTATACACAACCTCTCATCTTTTTACATAGATGTGGTCCAATACTATAATTTATTTTTTAGCCTGACTTTGCCCTCCTTGATTTCAAGTAATGCTATTGTGGAAGGTTTCTTCTTTGGGCTAACCCCATCTATTAGGCTTGGTTGACCAGAGGCTATTTCCAAGGCCCTCTTAGACGCCAAGATAACCAATTTATAGGCAGAATTATCTGTTTTATCTAAAAGATGTTCCAACGGGATATATGCCATAGAGAAGCCCCCCTTATATATCCAGTCAGTAGGAAACAACCTACTGACTGGTAATTATGATACGTCGATCTTCTTGGGTTGTGCATCCTCTGACTTGACCAATCTTACCTTAAGTATGCCATTTATGTACTCAGCATATATCTTATTTTTATCTATATCTTCGCTGAGCACAAAACTCCTTTGGTACTCTAAAGGACAACGTTCTCTATGAATCAAGGTATAGCCCTTTGCAGTCATATCCTCTGCGTCTTTTCCCTTTCCTTTTATAGTAAGGGTGTTGTCCTTTAGTTCCAAAGCTATATCATCCTTTGTAAGACCAGGCATCTCTGCTTCAAGGACTATCTCTTTCTCTAATTCTTCTATATTAACCAATGGCTCAATTACAAGAGAATTTCTTTTTCTACCTCTTATTAAAGACATAGTTAACACCCCCTTTCATTACCATTTACCATGCAAACTTCCAAAAAACAGCATCTGTTATTGGCAAAAGTAATGGCCTTTTTGAAAAGGCCATTACTTTACCTCTATCTTGAGTTGTTTCGGTTTCGCCTCCTCTTTTTTCGGAAGCGTAATTTCTAAAACACCATTTTTATAAGTGGCGTTTACCTTATCTACCTGGACCTCACTAGATAAAGGTATGACTCTATTAAAAGAGCCATAATAACGCTCTGTCCTTATAAAATCCTTTTCCTTTATTTCCTTTTCTCTCTTCTTCTCACCTTTTATTATTAAGGTGTTTTTATGGACAGAGACGTCTATCTCTTCTTTGTTCATACCAGGGAGATCGGCCTTTACCACAATGTTGTCTTTAGAATCGTAGATGTCTACAGCAGGTGTCCATACGCCTTCGAGTAAGCCGACATCCCTATCTCTCAGGTCCAGTAGCGATGCATCAAAAAGTCTGTTGATTTCATTTTGAATCCTCTCCAAATCACGGAAAGGATCCCACCACATCTCTCTTGGTCTCCATGGTATAAGCGCCATAATAAACACCTCCCTTCATATTGTTTTAGTTATGGTTTTATTTTGGCACTCTTATATTAAGAGTGCCAAAATAACCCCAAAAAAATTTATCTACCTTTAATTTTTTCCTCTAATTCAAATATCACTTTTAAGTCACTTATTTTCACTTTACGCTCCTTTATATAATACCAACATCTTTCAATCTTTTTCAGCTCTTGTCTAGAATAAAGCCGCGCCTTGCGTCTTTCTCTAGGCGGACTTACTATTCCACATATATCCAGCTGCTTTAAAACATGAACAGGTATCTTTAGGAGCCTTGAGATAACCCCTGTAGTAAACACTGGTTCTTCTGGTGATATCTCAAATGCATCGTCTAATTTCTTTGACATATCGCATCACCAGCCCACCTATCCACGAAAAAGTATATACTAAAAAAGTAATTTTGTCAAGTATTTTCGTAAAAATTTTTTCTATTTTTGGAAAATTATTCGCTACCCTAAAATCCTCAAAAATCTCTCCACATACTCTACCGGCACAAAATCCTCTTTGAATCTATACAGATAAAGACCTCCTTTTTTTATTACCTCTACTCTAAAAACTTTTTTATGCCTTAAAATCCTTAAAAGGAGGATGACGCCTATCCTTTCTTTTGTAAGAGGGGCATCTTTTCTTAAACTTGAACTGTCTAAATCCATATCCGTAATATCAAAAATCTCTTTTAGTTTTTCAAGAAACCCAACCAGCCCATTATATTTAAGATTATATTTTGAAGAGATAGACGTTATAAAATTCATTATCCTGACAAAATAAAACGCGCTCATAAGAAAATCCCTTGGTATTTCTCTATCATAAAAACAGGCACTCAGCCTCCACCCCCTAAAACTATCCTCCCTCTGATAAGTCTTATCTAATCTTTGAAACTCCAAAGAATTATACACCGGATAAAATATGCTCGCCCCTAAATAACCCTTCCTTCTAAATAAAAACTTTAAAATAGAATATATCTCATCCATATCCTGCCCAGGAAGACCAAGTATAAAATGAACTGTAACAGGGGTCTTCCTTTTATTGCATAGCCTCAAGGCGTTTAGCAGATTTTTCAGGTCATCCTTACGTCTAACTTTATTTCTCAAAGCAGGCATCTTGGTTACAAGAGAAAAATCGATATGCGTAACGCCCGCTCTTTTTATCGCATCCATCAATCTAGCTCCTATATTAAAAGAGGATAATCCATTCATAAAGGATATAGAAATCTTACCATTAAAATCTTCTCTTATCATCTGAAGAAGAGCAGGGAATTCTGGATTAAGGTTGATATTATCATCTTCAAAATCAAAATGGGTTATGCCAAATCTTTCCACACATTGCCTTATCTCTTCCATAACTTTAGCGGAATTTCTGTATCTAAAACCTATCCTCAATCTAGAATACTGACAGAAACTACATCTAAATACGCACCCCCTTGAGGTAACAATTTTAGTAGAGGGTCACCCCTTAAATTTATAATTCTTCCAATTCAGAAATTCCCTTCCGGGAAAAGGCAAGGTATCCAGCTCTTTTATAATAGCTATCCTATCTGACAAAACAACCTTGCCATTTTTTCTAAAACAGACCCCATCAATTTTTTTAAGGTCTTTAAGATTACCCTGTCTTATTTTCTCTAAAAGTTTTAGAAAGGAATATTCTCCTTCGCCTCTTATAATAAAATCTATATTTTTATCATTCATAGTAAATAAAGGCATGGCAGTCGGATGATGTCCCCCTACAATTATAGGAATATCTTTATTAAATCTTTTTACCAGAGATGCAACTACCCTTACCTCTTTAAAATAGGCGGTGAAGTTGGAAGAGATTCCAACTATATCTGGATGTGTCAACTCGATCTTTTTATATATCTCCTCAAACCCCAGCCCAAAATGATAAAAATTTGTAAATAATTTAAAAGGGCTTTTATTGGGATGGTAATATCTTTTAAGGTATTCAAATTCGTGCGGAAAATCTAATGCGGTTTTTTTAATCTCGCCCTTCGAATCCGGTTCAAGGCTATCAAGGATTTCAATAGAAAAACCTTCCCTAGACAAAATAGAACCTAAGTAAAGGAGTCCTAAGGGTTGACTTCTCAGGGTGGTATAATAAAAATCCTGAACAGGCGGTTGTATAAGTAAAATCTTGGGACTGCTCAATTATATATTTTTATCCTAATTTCTTTCATCGCAATGAGCACCTTTATGCCATAGTCTATATCTGCGCTTTTCTTTCATATCGCCAAATCGTTTCTTACCAAATTCCCTAAATTTTTTATACTGTTCAGCAGTCAATATCTTCCTTATCTCTAAAATGCTATTTAGTCTATGGTCCTGCTTTTGGGACTGGATATCCTTTAGTTCTCTATTCAACTGATTAATCCTATCCATATTGAGTTCTTCTTTTTCGAGTTCTTTTGCAAGCTCTTCTCTTTTTTCTTTAAGGAGCTTTCGTAACTCCTTCGTCTCTTCTATGTTTTTGGCCTTAAGGTCTTTTAACCTTTGCTCCTGTTCAGGCGTAAGCCCAATCTCTTTGGAAAGTTTCTTAAAATCCTCCTCAATCCCTTCCTTTGTTGGCCTATCGCCCCTTCCGGTAAAATATCCTTCTCGACACCAGGGGTATGCAACCCCTGAGACAAAAAATATCCCTCCTATAAAAACGCATAGCCACAAAAAATTCTTAAATTTTATATCCATAACCATCCCTCCTTTCATTAGATTAGACAGCGCTATTTCTAAAAAAGTTCCATTTTCGCCATTGCCGGATACGACTTTTAAAATAAGATGTGCAGCCTAAGTATACCAATTCCCAATATATGGGGAATTAACCCTTTAGGGTTTCATCACGTGCACTTATACAGCCTAAAGACTATGTTTGCACTGGAATTTATCCTTTGCCCTGATTAAATCAAAAAATATTCCTCAATCAAAGTTCCATAGGAAAGTTCGTCTTCACTTTGATTGTATTCAAACTCTCCAACAAGGGCCCCAAAGTATTCAAGCGAATCCTTTTTTTGCAACCTGATATCTCTTTCAATATTAAGGTTTGTAACCATTATAATAGCCAAGGCCAAAACACCAACGCCTATCAATCTAAACGTAAGTGCAAATCTCGGAATACGTAATAAATCTCTAAAGAAAACCGAGCCCCTCAGCCGTAAAGAAGGTGCATTTTCATTCATGGTAAGCTGATTTCTTATATCATTCCATAGCGAATCAGGTGGAGCAACTGGCTTAACCTTTTGGAATATATCCGCCCTGAACTTTGATAGCTCCTCTTTAAATGCCTTGCACTCGCTACACACCTCAAGATGCCTTTCCACAAGGACCTTTTTATTAAGGTCTAACTCCCCATCTAGATAATCTGTAATTAATATATCTTTAATTTTTTTACAGGACATCTTTTGCTATCTCCTTTTTTAAGGCTAAAAGTTTTTCTCTAGCCCTTTTGAGTCTTGAACGGACAGTATTAATATTAATGCCTATGATCTCGGATATCTCTTTATATCTTAAACCCTGTATCTCTCTAAGGACTATGCAGAGTCTTTGTTCAGGAGTCAACCTGCCTAAAAGAAATTCTACAAATCCTTCATCTTTATAGTTTATATTTTTATTAAGCGATTCAGCGTAAATATTTGATTGAAAAGCAAGCCTCTTATCCTCTTCTTTTGATATCTGTTTTTTAAAATTTATGGCTGTATTCACAGTAATCCTATATGCCCATGTTTTGAATGAAGACCGAAACCTGAACGATTTAAGATTTTTGTATATCCTTAAAAACACCTCCTGAGTTATCTCTTCAGCATCTTTATTATTCCTAGCAAATCTGAATGCTACATTATAAATAAAACTTGAAGTTATCTTATATATCTCTTCAAATGCTCTTATATCACCTTGCGAGGCCTTTATTATAAGCGCGCTATCCACTTCAGGCGTAGCCATCGATTGGCTCTCCATTGTATTAGACAAATAGACTCATTAAAAAGTTTCATTCTTCCCCTAGTCTTTAGTTATCCACAGAGTAGCGGAGGTTTAAACCTCCGCTACTTGCATATGCGCTGGAGTAGCAGCCGACTTGTCCACCGAACTTATAAGTATAAAACTGTTTAAACGAAGGTGGAAAGGCTGCGTCAACCATAACGCACGCTTTCGCGTGCTACTCCACTATCAATAGGGAACCCAGTCTCGTAGGCTGTCCTAGTCTTCCACCCCCTGGTCTTTTTGAAGCAAGCTAGACTTTGCCTCTTTTAATTTTTTTAAAAAATCATCCTCTATAAATCGTTTGGTCCATCTCTTCATTGTTATCCAACCGCCAAAACGAATCAGATTATTGCGCCAGGACCTATACCACCTTCTCCACCCTCTTTTGATGTCATGCAAAGAAAAAACAAGCCCTGGAAAAGAACATACGCTCAGACCACTCATAAAAACATATCTGAACCGATAAAAACTTCCCATAATCCTTCTAATGGAGTGTTGCATCTCCTCTGCAGTCATTGGACTATCAGGTTCAAAAAGAGGAAAATTTCCATCATAATATTCCCAACCAATGTCTTTTAGAGGGTAAATTCTATTCTGCCTTAAAAGCCTCTCTCTCAATTCTGTGCCAGGTAAAGGCACTGGTAATAACACCTGTATGGTATCAATCCTGGCTTCTTTAATAAATCTTTTGATGCGTCTCACCCTCTCCTCTATCGGCATCCCAAAAGAGACACCTTCCTTCATTGGATAACCAAAGATAAACATACCATGAACAAGAAACCCAAATTTATGAAAGACCCTTGCCATAGATACCATCTCTTCAGGCCTCAGGTGTTTATTCATCGCCTTTAATTCTTCCTCAATAGGTGATTCAAAACCAATGGCAACACTATTTATACCACACTCCCGCATGGCAAAAA
>Ga0078972_1006042_pt1 | contig 29513 bp, 26 predicted proteins | sample YelNatPaOPGAMG01_FD_67568 | JGI IMG/M metagenome (GOLD analysis project Ga0078972, IMG submission 67568) | Hot spring thermophilic microbial communities from Obsidian Pool, Yellowstone National Park, USA - OP-RAMG-01 (SPADES assembly) (version 2) | ecosystem: Environmental > Aquatic > Thermal... | reverse complement strand
CCAACCGTGCCCTCCTGGTGATGCGCTCGGTGGTCCCCGGACTCTGGCATCCGCTGGCCTACATCGGTGGGGGTGGGCTGGCCCTCCGCTGGTTCCGCGACCAGTTCTACCGCCCCGCCGGCATGCTGGAGCCAGCGGGCGACGACCTGTACGCGCGCATGGCGCGCGAAGCGGCCGAGGTGCCTCCCGGCGCAGAGGGGCTGCTCTTCTCGCCCCACCTTGGGGGGCGCATCTGCCCCGCCGAGCCAGCGATGCGTGGTGCCTGGGTTGGCTTCTCCTGGGGCCACCGCAGGGCGCACTTTTACCGCGCCATCCTCGAGAGTGTCGCCTTCGAGTACGCTGGCTACTTGCGCATCCTGCGCCAGCTGATTCCAGAGCTGCAGCTCAGCGAAGCGCGCGTGATCGGCGGCGGCGCCCGCAGCCCCGAGTGGAACCAGATCAAAGCGGATGTGCTCGGCGTGCCCTACCAACGGCTCAGGCGGGCCGAGTTCGCCACCTGGGGCGCAGCCCTGGTGGCCGGCCGCGCGGTGGGACTGTTCAGCGACCTAGCCGAGGCAGCCAAGGCTACCACCAGCCCCGATGGCGCCCCCGCCCTGCCGCACCCCGAGGCAGTCGCTGCCTACCAGAAGCTGGTGGAACGCTACGCGCGGTGGCAACATGCGCTCGCCGCCGCTTTCCGTCAGGATGTAGAGTAACGGGAAGGAGACTCTTTGTGGAACGGGTTCGGATCTGTCTGGTCGGCGCGGGCCGCGCAGGGAAGGTGCACGCGAATTCGTTGACTCGGCACCTCCCCGCGGGCGAACTGGCCTGTATCGTGGACCCGGTGCAGAGCGCGTTGGATGCAGCCGGCGCCGAGTACGGCGTGAGCCTGCGCTTCAAGTCGCTCGATGAGGCGCTCGCCTGGGGCCGCTTCGATGCCGTAGTCATCACCACACCGACATTCACCCACCGCAGCCTGACTGTCCTTGCGGCAGAGGCTGGCAAGCACGTCTTTGTGGAAAAGCCCATGGCGCTGTCGCTGGTCGAGTGCGACGAGATGATCGCCGCCGCGGCACGCAACGGCGTACATCTGCAGGTAGGCTTCATGCGGCGCTTCGACCCCGAGTTCGCTGCAGCCTACGAGCAGATTCAGGGCGGGCGCATCGGGCGCCCGATGATCGTCAAATCGCTCACCCACGGGCCAGGGCTGCCGCCCGCATGGGCGCGCGACCTGCGCACCTCCAACGGCATGCTCGCCGAGGTCAACAGCCACGACTGGGACTGCGTGCGCTGGCTGGCCGGCTCGGACCCCGAGCGGGTCTACGTGGAGGTGGCCAACTTTAAGGGGGCAGCGCACCAGGTGGATACGCCCCACTTTTACGACAATGTACTGGCCACGATCCGCTTTGCCAGCGGCGCCCTCGGCTCCATCTCGGGCGTGTGCCCGTGCGAGTACGGCTACGATGCGCGGGTCGAGATCGTGGGTGAGCGGGGGATCATGCAGATCGGCGACATGCGCGGCCAGGCGGTGCTGGTGTGCACCGACCGCAATCAGGGGTTGGTCACGCCGATCTACCGCACCTGGCCCGAGCGCTTCACCTGGGCCTATATCCGCGAGATGGAGCACTTTGTCGAGTGCGTGCGGACCGGCAGGCCCCCCGCCGTGACCGGCGCCGATGGGCGCTGGGCGGTGGCCAGCGTGTTGGCCGGCACTCGATCCTTCCTCGAAGGACGGCCCGTGAGGCTTGAAGAGGTGCTGGCCGCCGATGGAGGGGAGCGATGAGACAGATGCTGGCCGCCGTGTACTATGGCCCCGGTGACCTCCGGGTCGAGCAGCACCCCATGCCGGAGATCGGCCCTGGCGAGGCACTGCTCAGGGTCAAGAGCGCAGGCATCTGCGCCACCGACCTGCGCATCCTGCACGGCGACCACCGCATGTATCCGCCCGGCACGCGGCGCATCCCGGGCCATGAGGTCGTCGGCGACATCGCAGAGGTGGCCCCCGGCGTGGAGGCGGTCGAGGTGGGCCAGCGGGTGTTTGTGGCCCCCAACATCGGCTGTGGCCACTGCTCGCAGTGCGTGAGCGGCAACAACAACCGCTGCGCGAACTATGTTGCCTTTGGCATCACCATCGACGGCGCCTTTGCCGAGTACATGCGGATTCCTGCGGCTGGCATCGTCCAGGGCAATCTCATCCCGCTCCGCGCCGACACGGACACGGCAGCCTCGGCTCTCATCGAGCCCCTTGCCTGTGTGCTGCGCGGCCAGGATGCGGTGGGCGTCGGCGCCGGCGACCTCGTGCTCGTTGTGGGCGCCGGGCCCATCGGCATCCTGCACATCCGCTTGGCTCGGCTTCGGGGCGCCGCGCGCATCATTGTGAGCGACCTGCTTCTGCAACGTCTCGATCAGGCCAGGGCGGCGGGCGCCGACCGGGTGGTGAACCCTGCGCAGGAGGACCTCGCCGCGGTGATCGCCGAGGAGAGCCACGGCGAAGGCGCCGATGTGGTGATAGTGGCCGCGCCGGCCCACAAGGCCCAGGAGCAGGCCGTGCATCTGGCGGCCAAGGGAGGCCGCATCAACTTTTTCGGCGGGCTGCCCAAGAGCCGGCCGACCATCGAGCTGGACTCGAACCAGGTGCACTACAAGGAGCTTCTCGTCACCGGGACGAGCGCCTGCAGCACCCACGACTGCTGGCGCGCTGCCCGGCTCGTAGATGCTGGGCGCATCGACCTGGCGAGCCTGGTGACCGCGCGCCTCCCACTCGGCCGAGCCGTGGAAGGGTTCAAGCTGGCCGAGGAAGGCAGCTCCCTGAAAGTGGTTCTCGAGCCCTGACATCCGGGCTCTGGCAATGGACTGGAGGTTCGCACCCTTGGGAACGGATGATGGAGCCGGCGTAGTGGCCCGCCCAGACCCGACCCCGCCCTGCACCGCCCCCACCTTCTTCTTCATCGGGGTGTCGACCGGCGGTTCTTCGATCATGAAGCTCTTCCCCCTGTGGGCCAGGGAGCTCGGCCGGCCCGAGGTGCAGATCGCCGGCATCGACCTCCCCGTCCACGCCGACCCGGCTGCCTACCGGCGCGTGGTGGCCTCGATCCGAGATGACCCCCTGGCCCTGGGCGCCCTGGTCACCACCCACAAGATCGACATCCTGGCGGCCGCCCGCGACCTGTTCTCTTACCTCGACCCGTACGCCGAGATCTGTGGCGAGGTCTCGTCGATCTCCAAGCGCGATGGCCGCCTGGAGGGCCATGCCAAGGACCCGATCTCGGCCGGGGCCACCCTCGATGCCATGCTTGGACCAGGCTACTTCGGCCGCACCGGGGGGCACGTCCTCTGTTTTGGGGCGGGCGGGGCTGCCGTGGCCACGGTCCTGCACTTCCTGCGCAAGCCCGATCCGGCCGACCGGCCGGCGCGCATGATCGTGGTCAACCGCAGCCAGCCGCGCCTCGATGCACTACAGGCCATGCTCGCGCGGCTCGGCGCCACCCTGAACGTCGACTGTGTGCTCAATGAGGACCCGCACCGCAACGATGCGCTCATGGCCCGGCTTCCCGAGGGGTCGCTGGTCATCAACGCCACCGGCATGGGCAAGGATCGCCCTGGCTCGCCGATCACCGACGCAGGGCTCTTCCCCCGTAGCGGCATCGCCTGGGAGATGAACTACCGCGGCGAGCTGGGCTTTCTGCACCAGGCCGAGCGGCAGGCAGCCGCGCGCAACCTGCGCGTGGAGGATGGCTGGCTCTACTTCCTGCACGGATGGACGCAGGTGATCAGCCAGGTGTTGCAGATCGAGATCTCGGGGCCCCTCTTTGCACGGCTCGCCGAGATCGCCGAAACCTTCCGGCCGGGCGCAGGTGCCGGGCCAGGCGAATAGCCTCAGCACTCAAACGGTATGGGGGTCAGCGTGGGCGTGGATGGGAGAGTTCCGATGCGAGAATCGCACATCGCAACGCAGCCGGCAATGTTCACCGTGGTGCACGGCCAGTGGCGGCTCGATCCTGATGCCGACCACATCGTGCGCTCGCTTTCGGCGATGCGGGGCCAGTACGCCCACGCCGACGCCTTTGAAGAGGCCCTCCAGCGGGGCGACGTGCCGGTCTACGAGGTGCATGAGATCCGCCGGCCGCCAGCGCCCGGCGAGCTGTGTGCCGGGCTCTCCATCGTGCACCCCGGCCGGGTCGCCAACGAGTACTTTATGACCAAAGGGCACTTTCACGCCCGGCTCGATGCTGCGGAGGTGTACTACTGCCTGCACGGCCATGGCATGATGGTCATGGAGACCCCCCAAGGCGAATGGGCCGTGGAGGAGCTCCGGCCGGGCAGCGTCCTCTACGTCCCCCCGCGCTGGGCGCACCGCTCGGTGAACGTGGGCAGCGAAGACCTGGTCACCTTCTTTGTCTACCCGAGCGACGCCGGCCACGACTATGGCACCATCGAGGCGCAGGGCTTCCGCAAGATCATCATCGAGCGCGAGGGCCGGCCGGCCGTGATCGATAACCCGCGCTGGCGACATGGGGAGGCGTTGCAGGGTTGACCCCCTCTTCCTGCCGTGTGCTGGTGACCCCCACATCCTTCGGCCGCGGCGATCCCCGCCTGCGGGCCGAGCTTGAAGCCTCGGTGGGCGAGGTCATCTACAACTCGACCGGCCGGCCCCTGACCTCGCCGGAGGTTGCAGCGCTGCTGCCGGGGTGCGATGGCTACATCGCCGGGCTCGACACCATCGACGCTGCGGCGCTGGCTGCCGCCGACCGCCTGAAGGTGATCGCGCGCTACGGGGCCGGCGTCGACAACGTGGACCTGGAAGCGGCCCGCAGGAAGGGCATTGTGGTCACCAACACCCCGGGCGCCAATGCGGCCTCGGTCGCAGAGCTCACCATCGGGCTGATGCTGGCCCTGCTGCGCAGCATCCCGTGCGCCCATGAGAGGACCCGGGCCGGCGAGTGGCCGCGGCTGGAAGGGCTCTCTCTGGAGGGGCGCACGGTGGGGCTGCTGGGCTTGGGGGCGGTGGGCAAGCAGGTGGCGCGCCGCCTGCAGGGGTTCGATTGTACCGTGCTGGCCCACGACCCCCAGCCCGACGAGGCCTTTGCCCGCGAGCACGGCGTGGCGCTCTGCAGCCGCGACGAGCTGATTGCTGCCAGCGACCTGCTCTCGCTGCACCTGCCGCTCTTGCCGGCCACGAAGGGGCTCGTCGATGCCGCCTTTCTGAGCCGCATGAAGCGCGGCGCCTGCCTGATCAACACGGCCAGGGGCGAGCTGGTGGATGAGGAGGCGCTTGCCGCGGCGCTGCGAGCGGGCCATCTGCGCGGGGCCGCCCTCGACACCTTTGCCCAGGAGCCCCCCAACCGCGACAACCCGCTCCTGGCGCTCCCCCAGGTGATCGTGACCCCCCACATGGGCGCCCACAGCGACAGCGCGATGCGCGCCATGGGCTGGGCCGCCCTCCGCGAGTGCCTGGCTGTGCTGCGCGGCGAGGAGCCACGCCACCGCGTTGCCTGAGCCGGCAGCCCTCGCCTACAGCACCCTCACCTCCAACCTGCCGCGCATGGCCTGCACCTGCTCCAGGCTGGCCATGCCGGTGCCCTCGACCAGGGCGGTGGCGGTGCCAGCGGCGACGGCCAGGCGGGCCATTTCGAGGGGGCGCAGGCCTTCGAGGATGCCCCAGGCCAGGGCGGCCATGGTGGCATCGCCGGTGCCCACCGGGGCCACCACGTCGAGGGCCGGTGGCCTGGCCTCGACGATGGTGCTGTGGCAGCCGATGACGGCCCCCTCGGCGCCGCGGGTGATGGCCACCGCCTTGACGCCCCGGCTCCACAGCTCGCGGATGGCGGCCACGGCACTCTCGGCGCTCTCGACCGGCCGCCCGAGCAGCTCGCCCGCTTCCGACTGGTTCGACTTGACCAGGTAGGGCCGGGCGGCGACGCCCAGGGCGAAGGCTTTGCCGCTGGCGTCGAGGAAGGCCCGCGCACCCCGCGATTGCACCAGGTGGATCAGGCGGGCGTAGGTGTCGAGGGGCGCGCCCAGGGGCAGACGGCCGGAAAAGACCCACAGGTCGCCTCGCTCGGCGCGCGCGAGGATGCGGTCTTCCAGGGCGTCGAGCTCTTCGAGGGTGACGATGGGGCCGGGCTCGTTGACCTTGATGTAGGTGCCCTGGGCCTGATCGATGATGACGATGTTGGACCGGCTCTCGCCCTCGATGGGCACCGGCTCGCAGGGCACTTCTTCCTGCTCGAGCAGGCGGGCGATGGTAGCGCCCGTGCCACCGCCCAACAGGGCAAAGGCCAGCACGGGCAGCCCCCAGGTGCTGAGGGCGCGCGCCACATTCAGGCCTTTGCCCCCCGGGTCCAGGCGCACGGCCTGCGCGCGAGTGACGGTGGCAGGCTCGAGGCGCTCGACGGTGAGCGTGCGGTCGAGCGAGGGGTTCAGGTCCACAGCGACGATCACAGCGGTCCTCCCGGCGAAGAGCAAAGAGTCCTGCCCGCTCCGACGAGCCCGCGCAAGGATGGCGGCGCGCCCGGCGAACCACGAGTTACGAGGTCGATGATGGGGGCTCAAGAAGTTCTGCCGGCGTTCTCCTGCCGCGGTCGGTACGGTCAAAGTCGGAGTCGAGGCTCACCATGGTGGCGTGATGGTTCTCCGCCGCCACGTACTGGTAGGCATCGTCGAAATCGAGCTTGAAGGCATCCATGACATCGATCAGACGCTGCACTTGCCGCGGGTGGACCGTCGCAATCTGCACTCCACCGTCAATGACGACGTCTTGGACGAAACGGATGAAGGCCTCTTTCGCTTCGAGCCTCGTAAGCGCGATGCCAACGGAATGCAGCGTGAAATCGGTAAGGAGCAAGGTAGCCGGAGGCGTCTGGGCAAGGAACTTGCCCACCGACTCGGACTGCTCTTGGTCTAGCAACCGCTCAAGCCAGACGTTGGTGCCGACCAGGTACATCAGTCACCTCGCCACTCGAGCGTGCATCGCTGCAAATCGAGCGACGTGTAGCCCTCACGGTGCTCGCGCAAGGCGCCTGCCCAATCCTGGCGGAGTCCACCCTTGGCCTTTCGCGCTCGCCTGGTCAACAGAAACTCGACAAAGTCCCTGACCTCAGCTTGCGCATCTGGTGGGAGCTCCTTGATCAACTCCTCCAGGGGTCGAGTTGCGGTGCCCATCACAGCCTCCTTCCGCACGCGCGCCGCGAACAGACGGCTGAGCCCACTATACATCAAGCCCTACTGTAAGGCAAGTGCTGGGCGAGCGCAGCAAGTTGCCTTGTTGCCAGGGCGGGGCGTTTGGAGTAGCATATCGCGGATTTGCCCCGTGCCCGGAGCCGCCAGGCACCATCACCGCCACAAGGGGGTCACCGACATGTCTCAGCCCAAGCTGGCCGCCCAGCTCTACACCGTCCGCGACTATACCCAGACCGCCGCCGGCCTGGCTGCGAGCCTGAAGAAGGTGCGCGAGATCGGCTACACCGCCGTGCAGGTCTCGGCCATCGGGCCTATCCCCGATGCCGAAGTCAAGGCGATGGTCGACGATCTGGGCCTCACCATCTGCAACACCCACGTGCGCCCCAGCGAGGCCCTGTGGAACAACCTGGATGCCGTGATCGCCCAACACCGCACCTGGGCCTGCCGGCATGTGGCCATTGGCAGCATGCCCAACGCCTTCCGGCAGGAGGGCGAGGCCGGCTTTCGCCGCTTTGCCCGCGAGGCGTCGGAGATCGGCCGGCGGCTCCACGAGGCCGGCCTCACCCTCAGCTACCACAACCACGCCTTCGAGTTCGTGCGCTACGGCCGGCGCACCGGGCTCGACATCATCTATGAGGAGAGCGACCCGCGCTACCTGCAGGCCGAGATCGACACCTACTGGGTGCAGTATGGCGGCGCCGACCCGATGGCGTGGATCGCCCGTATGAAGGGGCGCATGCCGGTGGTGCACCTGAAGGACATGGTGATCGTCGACGGCCAGCCGGCCATGGCCGAGGTCGGCGAGGGCAACCTCAACTGGCCGGCCATCCTCGAGGCCTGCCGCACCGCCGACGTCGAGTGGTGTGCTATTGAGCAGGATGTCTGCCGGCGCGACCCGTTCGAGAGCCTGCGCATCAGCTACGAGAACCTGAAGGCGATGGGGTTATCGTAGGGGGCCGCCTTTTTGACAGAAGGCCAGCTTGGGGCTACTATCTCGCGGTTTGCATTTTCTGTTCAAGCGCCGCAAGGCGCACTGCCAGTTGGGAGATTGACCTATGGCTGAGGAATCAGTGCGTATCCCCGTCGACACCCTGCAGTCCTTCATGCTCGACGTCTTCCTGCGCCTGGGCGTGCCTCCCGAGGACGCCCGGATCACCGCCGAGGTCCTCATCACCTCCGACTTGTGGGGCATCGAGTCGCACGGCGTAGGCCGCCTCAAGCAGTACTATGACCGCATCCGGGGCGGCCTGCAGTTCCCGGTGACCCAGATGCAGGTGCTCAAAGACACACCGACCACGGCGGTCATCGACGGCCAACTGGGCATGGGCCAGGTGATTGCCCACCGCGCCATGAGTATGGCCATCGAAAAGGCCCGCCGCTACGGCATGGGCGCAGTGGCCGTGCGCAACTCGAGCCACTTTGGCATCGCCGGCTACTACCCGCTGATGGCGGTGAAAGCGGGCATGATCGGGCTGACGGTCACCAATGCCCGGCCCTCCATCGCACCCACCTTCGGCGTGCAACCCAAGCTGGGCACCAACCCCATCGCCTTTGGCGCGCCCACCGATGAGCCGTTCCCCTTCCTCCTGGATGGCGCCACCTCGATCACCCAGCGCGGCAAGATCGAGGTGCTGGACCGCGCCGAAAAGCCCACGCCCGTCGGCTGGGTCATCAATGCCGACGGCACCCCCGCCACCAACTCGACCCAGATCCTCAAGGACCTGACCACCGAGACGGCGGCGCTCCTGCCCCTGGGCGGCGCGGGCGAGGAGATGGGCGGCCACAAAGGCTACGGCCTGGCCACCATGGTCGAAATCCTCTCGGCCTCGCTGCAGACCGGCCTGTTCCTCAGCGCCGTGACCGATATCGACCGCCAGGGCAAGCCGCAGTCGGTGCGCATTGGCCACTTTTTCATGGCCATCGACGTGGAGCACTTTGTGCCGCTCGACGAGTTCAAAAAGACCACCGGCAGCATCCTGCGCGAGCTGCGGGCGTCGCGCAAGGCCCCCGGCCACGACCGCATCTACACGGCCGGCGAGAAGGAGTACTACAACGAGCAGCGCATCCGCGCCGAGGGCGTGCCCGCCAACCGCAACCTGCAAAAGGTCCTCAAGGTGATGCAGCGCGAACTGGGGCTGGATAACTACGACTTGGGGTTCTGAGGACGCGAAACGTAAAGCGTAAGACGTAAAACGTAATGCGTGGTGCGTGTTGCGTGTTCCGTTCATCGGCGCCAAGCGAGCGGGCTGGGCGACACGCACCGCGCACCACGGAGCACGCACCACGCAACACGGAACACGCAACACGCCCCACACCCCACGCCTTCCGTTTCACGTTTCACGTTTTACGTTTTACGTTTTACTCCTTACCCCTCCCCTGACATCCCGCCGCAAGCGTAGTATAATGCCCCGCAGGATTTGGAAGGGGGGGAAGGCGCGTTGCCCCTGGGGTTCGGCTGGCGACGTCCGTATGCAGAGATTGCCCGCTTCCGGCAGATCGGCGAGGTGCTGCTCAAGAACGGGCTGGGCTTCGTGGTGGAACGGCTGGAGCTGGGCCGTTTCATCCCGGCCTGGCGACGCCGTGCGGCCCCGGCCGATGGCCGGGTGGCGGGCATGTCGGTGCCCGAGCGGGTGCGGCGCACCCTCGAAGAGCTCGGGCCCACCTACATCAAGCTGGGGCAACTGCTCAGCACCCGGCCCGATTTCCTGCCCCCGGAATACATCGCGCAACTGAGCCTGCTCCTGGATGCGGCCCCGCCGGTGCCGGCCAAGCAGGTGCGCGAGGTGCTGGAAGCCGAGTTGGGCCAGGTGGTCGAAAGCGCTTTCGCCGAGTTCGACTGGGAGCCGGTGGCCTCGGCGTCCATCGGCCAGGTGCACCGCGCCGTGCTGCCCGATGGCCGGCGGGTGATGGTGAAGGTGCAGCGGCCCGGCGTGGCCGAGATGGTCGAGGCCGACCTCGACCTGCTCCTCCGCCAACTGCGCTTCGTCGAGGCCCGCTCGGCTGCCCTGCGCGAGTACCGCCTGTCGGAGCTGGCCGAAAGCCTGGCCCATGCCCTGCGCGAGGAGCTCGATTACACCATCGAGGGCCGCAACGCCGACCGCGTGCGCCAGAACCTGGCCGATGACCCGCGCGCGTGGGTGCCCTACATCCACTGGCCCTACACCACCCGCCGCGTCATCACCATGGAGGACGTCAGCGGCATCAAGCTGACCGAGCTCGAACGGCTGCGGGCCGAAGGCTACGACCTCGGCGCCATCGCCCGGCAGGTGGTAGAGCTCTACCTGCGCCAGGTCTTTCAGGATGGACTCTTCCACGGCGACCCCCACCCGGCCAACATCCTGGTCTCAGCAGAGCGCATCGGCCTGGTGGATTTCGGCATGGTCGGCCACCTGTCAGAGCCCACCAAGGCTGCGCTGCGCAGCCTCCTCTGGGCGCTGGTGGCCCAGGATGTGGATGAGATGGTCCACACCATCGAGCGCATGGGGGCCGCCACCGGCCGGCTGGATACCCAGGCCCTCAGCCGCGACCTGGAGCGCCTGCTCTGGCGCTACTGGGGGCTCGCGCTCGAAGAGGTGCCGCTGGGCGAGTTCCTGAGCGAGGTCTTTGCGGCCGCCTTCAAACACCACCTGCGCATGCCCGGCGAGTTGGCCGTGCTGGCGCGGGTTGTGCTGCTCTTGGAGGGGCTGGCCCACAGCCTCGACCCGGGGTTCAACCTGGTGGCCACCGCCCGGCCCTTTGTGGCCCGCATGGTGCGCGAGCGCTATTCGCCGTCGTATCTGTCGCGGCGGGGCGTGCGGGCGCTGCGGCAACTGGAGCGGCTGGCCGAGGAGGTGCCGCCCAGGCTGGGCTCGATCTCATCGCAGCTCGATGAGGGGCGGCTCACCTTGGGGCTCGACCTGCGGCGGCTCGACCATATGCTGCGCCGGCTCGACAAGCTGGCCAACCGCCTGGCCTTCAGCATCGTCGTGGCGGCGCTGATCGTCGGCTCGGCCCTGATGATTGCCAGCCGGACGGGCGCCTTTCGCCTGCCGCTGATCGGCGTGGCGCTGCCCGTCGCCCAGGTCAGTTTCGTGGTGGCGGGCCTGATGGCGGGTTGGCTCCTGTTCTCGATCATCCGCTCGCGGGGGATGTAGATGGGCGATAGCCTGGGAACCGTCGAGTACCCCGGCGGCGTGCCGCCCACCTGGCGCGTCGTGGTGCGGCGCGCTGTGAGGGAAGACGGCAGCGTGCTGGTATATCTCTGCTTTTCGCCCAGCCCCGATGTGCCCGAGGTGGCCTTGGGCTAGCGGGGCGCCGAAGGTGCGGCCGGTGCGATGGGCGCCCCGCCCAACCGGCCAGCGGGCATTCATCAACATTGAGGAGTGTGGCAGCATGAAGGTCCTTGTCACCGGCGGGGCCGGCTTCATCGGCTCCCACGTCGTCGATGCCTTGATCGCAGAGGGCCACCAGGTAGCCGTGATCGATGACCTCTCCACCGGCAAGCGCGAACAGGTCAACCCGGCGGCCCGCTTCTACCGGGTGGACCTGCGCGACGATGCGGCGATGGCCGACGTCTTTGCCGCCGAGCAGCCCGAGGCCATCTCGCACCAGGCGGCCAAGGCCAACGTGCGCGAATCGCTGGAAAAGCCGGTGCTCTACGCCGATGTGAACGTCTTGGGCTCGCTCAAGCTCCTGGAGCTGGCGCGCAAGAACGGCGTCCGCAAGGTGATCTACGCCTCCACCGGCGGCGCGGCCTACGGCGAACCCCAGTACCTGCCCGTCGATGAGGACCACCCGGTGAACCCCTTGGACCCCTACGGGGCTTCCAAGCACCATGTGGAGCACTATCTCTACCTGTACCGCCAGAACTATGGCCTGGATTACACGGTGCTGCGCTACCCCAACGTCTACGGGCCCCGGCAGGACCCACTGGGCGAGGCAGGGGTGGTGGCCATCTTTACCGGACAGATGCTCACCGGCCGCCATCCGGTCATCAACGGTAGCGGCGAGCAGGAGCGTGACTTTGTCTACGTGGGCGACATTGCGCGCGCCAACGTCCTGGCGCTCAGCCGGGGCTCGGGGGGCATCTACAACCTCGGCTCGGGGCAGGGCACCTCGGTGAACCAGGTCTTTGCGGCCCTCAAGGCGGCCACCGGCTACCAGGGCCCCGAGCTGCACGGCCCGGCCAAACTGGGCGAGGTGTTCAAGATCTACCTGGATGCCAGCCGTGCCCGCAGCGAATTGGGCTGGCAGCCGACCGTGAGTTTCGACGAGGGCATCGCGCGCACGGTAGAGTATTTCCGGGGCCGGATGTGACGGGCGCGGGCGGCTTAGAACGCCTGACAGACCCCCTGGTGGAGGTCATGGAACGTGTCACGCCAATCCCCCGCCCCGCCAGAGAGTGTTGCACGGATCGCCGGCCCTGTCGAGTGGAGCAACGCGCGCAGGTGCACAAGCAGTTGCATCTGCTTGTCACTCTGAGCGACCCCCGGCCGAAGGCCGGGGGAGCGAAGAGTCCGTGCTTCGCAGTGGCGCGTGTCGCAGTAGGGCAAGGATTCTTCGTCGCTCCGCTCCTCAGAATGACACTTGTGAGCCGCGCCTCCCGTCCATCGTGCCAGCACCACCGAAAGCAGCTCGTCGGCAACCGTGCAGCGCTGCGGTGCGGGGGCGGGGTTGGGGGGTGCGCAGGACTGCGCAAGAGGTGCAACACGGCGGGCGCGGCCCCTTACGCATTACGTGCCCTCTACGACGCTACGGGCTGAGAGAGTCTATGCCTGACAGGCGCCTCTGTGTGGCCATCAATGCCGCTTTCTGGGGCCAGGAGACGGTAGGAAGCGGCCAATACCTGCACCACCTGGTGGAGGCCCTGCTCGGCCTCGACGACGCGCCCGAGGTGGTGCTGGTGGAGCAGGGGCCGGCCCCAGCGGGCCGCCCCGTGCCTGCCGGTGCCACCTGGCGGGCGGTGGACCCTTCGCCGCTTCGCCGGCTGGGCGAGAACCCGGAGAAGGTGTGGTTCGAGCAGGTGGCGTTCCCGCGGGCAGCGCGGGCTGCGGGCGCCGCGGTGGCCCACGTGCCCTACTTCGCCTCGCCCCGCTTCCCGGCCCAGCCCACAGTCGTCACGGTGCACGACCTCATCCCGCTCGTGGTGCCGGGTTACCGCAGCTCGGCGCTGGTGCGCGCCTACATGCGCCTGGTCGCAGCGGCGGCGCGGCGGGCCGACCTGGTGCTGACCGATGCCCGGGCGACGGTGGGCGAGATCGTGCGGCGCCTGGGCGTGCCTGCGGAGCGGGTGCGCGCCATCCCCCTGGCCGCTGCCGGCGCCTACCGGCCGGTGTGGGGCGAAGCCCTGGCGGCGATGCGCGCCCGCTACGGGCTGCCCGAGGTCTACTTGCTCTACCTGGGGGGCTTTGACCTGCGGCGCAACCTGGCCACGCTCTTCCGCGCCCTGGCCCTGGCCCGCCGCCGCGACCCCGCGCTGCCGCCCCTGGTGCTGGCCGGGGCCTTGCCGCCGGCCGATACTCCGTTCGCGCCCGACCCCCGGCGCCTGGCGGCCGAGGCCGGCGTGGGCGAAGGGGTGCGCTTCTTGGGCCGCGTGCCCGAGGAAGACAAACCCGCGCTCTACAGCGGCGCCCTCGCTTTCCTCTTCCCCTCGCGCTACGAGGGGTTCGGGCTGACGGTGCTCGAAGCGCTGGCCTGCGGCACCCCGGCCGCTGTGGCCGATGCTACCTCGCTGCCCGAAGTGGCGGGGCCCGGCGCGCTCCTGGTCGGCCCCGACGACGTGCCCGGTTGGGCCGAGGCCATCGAGCGCCTGGCCAGCGACGAGGCCCTGCGCGCCCAACTGCGCGCCCGCGGCCTCGAACACGCCGCCCGCTTCTCGTGGCAGCGCACCGCCCGCGAGACCCTGGCTGCCTACCGGCAGGTTGCCCGCCCCGGCTTGTCACTCTGAGCGAAGCGACACGCGGGGCCTGCAGCGCGCCCGGGCCGGCGGGCGCCACCCCTCACCTGTCACTCTGAGCGAAGCGAAGAGTCCTTCTTCCACGGGCGGCCTGGCCCCGCCGCCGTCAAATCCGGTCGCATGGCTGCTCCGCGCAGCGCCCTCTCTCACAACGGCCTATCCCCGGCCCGCCGCATGGCATGGAAGTTGCTGGGCCACTGGCAATCCTTGCCGATGGGAGTACTCTATGCGTGTCATGGAACGGATCCGCCCCGGGACGCGTGTCGCCGGGCCAGAGAATATCCAACTAGCCGAGGGCTACCGCATCGAGCCGCTGGTCGAAAACCTGAACTATCCCACCTCCGTCACCTGGGACCCCGACGGCCTCCTGCTCATCGCCGAGAGTCGCTTCCCCTACGGCAAGTCGGGCCCCAGCGAGCCGCGCATCCTGCGCCGTACCGATCAGGGCGCGCTGGAGCCGATGGCGACCGGCTTCAGGGAGCTGATCAACGACATCACCTACTATGGCGGCCTGCTCTACGTGGCCCACCGTGGCACGATATCGGTGGTCGAGGATGGGCGCATCCGCGACCTCATCGGCGGCCTGCCGGCCTGGGGCATGCACCACAACAACAGCATCGTCTTCGACCGCAGCGGACGCATGTACTTTGGCCAGGGGACGGTCAGCAATGCCGGCGTGGTTGACCCCCTCACCGTGAGGGCGCTGCAGGAGAGCGGCCACCTGGCCGACCACGACGTGCCCGGCGCCGCCATCGTCCTGGCCGGCAAGGACTATGAGGTGATGAACCCCCTGACGAAGGAGGTGCGCCGCACCGGCGCCTTCTCGCCCTGGGGGGTGCCCACCACCCGCGGGCAGCGCATCGAGGCGCCCTGCCCGGGCCAGGCAGCCACCGGTGCCATCATGAGGGCCAACCGCGACGGCTCGGACCTGCGCGTCTACGCCTGGGGGCTGCGCAACCCCTTCGGCCTGGCCTTCGACGCCGAGGGCCGGCTCTTTGCCGCCAACAACGGGGCCAACCTCATGCCGCCCCGCCCGGTGGCCAACGACCCCGACACCCTCTGGCAGATCGAAGAGGGCACCTGGTACGGCTGGCCCGACTTTTTTGCCGGCCGCCCGGCCACCGAGCCCGAGTTCCAGCCGCCCGAGGGCCCGCCGCTCGAGTTTCTGATCGCCAACCACGACGAGCTGCTCAAAGGCCGCCCAAGCCCGCCAAAGCCGCTGGTCAACTTGGGGCACAACGTCTCGCCCGACAAGTTCGACTTTTGCCTGCACCCCGAGTTCGGCTTCCACAACCAGGCCTTTGTGGCCGAATTTGGGCCGATGCTGGCGATGCTGGGGGGCGCACCCCCCGACCTGCCTGGCGGCCGCAAGGTGGTGCGGGTGGATGTGGAACGCCACACGGTGCACGATTTCGCCAGCAACCGCGCCGGCCCGCCTTCGCACAACGGCAACCAGGGCGGCTTCGAGCGGCCTGTGGAGGCCAAGTTCGGCCCCGACGGCGCCCTGTACATCGTGGATTTCGGCATCACCGAGTGGGGCGACGGCATGTGGCAGGCCATCGAGGGTACCGGCATCGTCTGGAAGGTGACGCGTACTTCCGGCTAGGGGGCTCCCGTGATCTTTGCCTCCGACCTCAGCCTGCCCGAGGCACCGGTCCGCCTGCCCGACGGGAGTTGGCTGGTGGCCGAGATGGGTGCCGACCGGGGCTCGGTGACACACCTGAGCGCAGATGGGCGCCAGCGGCGCCTCGTGGCGCGCACGGGCCGGCCCACCGGCCTGGCCGTCGACGGTCAGGGTACGATCTGGGTGGCCGAAGCGTGGGAGCCCGCCCTGCTGCGCCTGACGGCCGATGGCCGCGTCGAGACGGTGGCCACAGCCTGCGAGGGCGAGCCCTTCCTCTTCCCCAACGACCTGGCCTTTGCGCCCGACGGGTCGCTCTACATGACCGACTCGGGCGTGCGCGTGCAAGACCTGTTGGAGCGCGGCAAGATCCGCCCCGACTATGAGATGCTGCCCATGGACGGCCGCGTCTACCGCATCGATCTGGCCCGCGGCGAGGTGCGCAAGCTCGACTCGGGCCTGCGCTTCGCCAACGGCATCGCCTTCGGCCCCAGCGGCGACCTGTATGTGGCCGAGACCCTCAGCGGGCGCATCTACCGTTACACCCTGCGCACCGACGGCAGCGTGGCGGGCCGCGACGAGTTTGCCAACGTCCTCCAGCCCGGCGCACCCAGCGGCTTTCAGGGCCCTGATGGGTGCAAGTTCGCGGCCGATGGTTCCCTCTACGTCGCTGTCTTTGGCCAGGGCCACGTGGCCCGCGTCGCGCCCGACGGCAGGGTGGCCCAGCGCCTGTGGACGGCGGGCGCGCTCCCCACTAACCTGGCCTTTGGGCCGCCGGGCCAGGGCCGCATCTATGTCACCGAAGACGAGTACGGCGCCCTCGAGGCGCTCGACGTGGGTGTCGATGGCCTGCCCCTGTGGGCGCCCATCGTGGCTGGCACGCCCATTGCTGGCCAGGGATAGCATGGCCGTCTGCGGCGGCCACGCGCCGGGCCCTCGAGCCCGCGCAAGACCAGAACGGAGGGCAGTATGAGATTCCAGCAAGGGGTCGATATCCTTGCCGGCCAAAGCATCCTGGATCCCATCTCGCAGGCGATCCAGGATGTGGTGAAGGGCATCTACCGCGCCGGCGGGCCGGTGGGCCGCCGGGTGGCCAACCTGATGTATGGCACCTGGCTGGGCCATCCCCTTCACCCCTCGGCCACCGATATCCCGATCGGGGCCTGGTCGACCGGCTTTGCGCTGGATCTGTTGAACGCCGTCACCGGCAGCGGCTTTTTCGCGCGCTGTGCCGATGCGGCCGTGACCATCGGCACCCTCGGCGCGGTGGTTGCCGCTGCCTCGGGGCTGACCGATGCCCAACACCCCAAGGGAGAAGGCCGGCGGGTCAGCATGGTCCATGGCATCCTGAACATCGGCAGCACGCTGCTGCAGGCCGCCTCGCTCGTGCAGCGCGCGCGGGGCGAGCGGGGCAGCGCGCGCACCCTCTCCAGCATGGCCTTCGGCGGGCTTCTCGTCTCGTCGTACCTGGGGGGCGAGCTGATCCAAAAGTACCGCATCGGCGTCAACCGGGCTGCCGGCGAGGCGGTGCCCCTGCAGTGGGTGCCGGTGATGCGCGAGGGCGAACTGCCGCAGAACCAGCTGCGCCAGGTGGAGGTCAGCGGCTCGCCGGTGCTGCTGGTGCGCCAGGGCGACGTGATCTATGCCATGCACGCCACCTGCACGCACCTGGGGGGTCCCCTGCCGCAAGGGACGATCGTCGATAGCACGGTGCAGTGCCCATGGCACGGCTCGCGCTTTGCCTTCAACGACGGCCATGTGGTCCATGGGCCCGCGAGCTTTCCCGAGCGCTGCCTGGCCACCCGAGTGCGGAACGGGATGATCGAGGTGGGCCCGGGGGCGGGGCTGGGCCGCTGCCAGCACGAGCTGGTCCGAGTCGGCGAGGCCCAGCGCGAGCTGGCGGGCGTGCCCGCCTAGCGCGGGTCGCGAGGGGCGCAGGTGGCCCTGGATGTGGCGCCCATCCCCCCGGCCCCCTTCCCGCCCCGCGGGAAGGGGAGAAGCAATGAAAGGGGTTTTGCGCGGGCGCAACGCGCCCGCGCAAAACCCCCTGATTCCCGCATTCCCCGCCCCCGTAGGGGGCGGGGTTAGGGGTGGGGGGACCTGCAGTGGCGAAGCTGTGTCGCGTTTCATGATCCTGGCAGGCGTTCTAACCTCCACGCTCGCGGCCCGGCCCCGAGGTGGGGGTTTGCGGGTGGGTTGCGGAGCGTGTAGCCCGGTCTGTGGTCCGGCGACCGCAGGTTCTTGGACAGCGAAGCGCAGCAGAGCGAAGCAATCTCCAAGCCGCGCATTGGGGATTGCTTCGTCGGCGGCCCCGGGCCGCCTCCTCGCAATGACACTGTGGTGCTGTCATTGCTTCGCTCAACCCCATACCAACCGACTTGGGAGGCGATTGTGCAATACGCCAGGTACGGTTCCGACTATGTCGTGCGCCTCGACGAGGGCGAGGAGGTCATCGGCAGCCTGCGTCGCTTCCTCATGGAGCACGACATCATGGCTGGCTACTTTGTGGCCTGGGGCGCTTTCAGCCGCCTGAAACTGGCCTACTACCAGCCCGATGCAGGCGAGTACAAAGAGCGCACCTTCAACCAGCAACTGGAGGTCGCCAGCCTGCTGGGCAACATCGCCTGCCTGAACGGGGAGCCGGCGATCCATGCCCACCTGACGGCAGGCGATGAGGAGTTTCGCACCTACAGCGGCCACCTGGCCGAGGGCACCGTGCGGCCCATGCTCGAAGTGTTTGTGACCCCGCTTCCGGGCGAGCTGCACCGCATCACCAGCGAGCGCACCGGGCTGGCCGTGCTCGAGCCAGGCCTGGCGCCGGAGGTGCTCGAGACCATCGGCGTGGAGCGCTGCACCATACCCTGAGGCCGGCGGAGGCCGCCATGCAATGGCAACAGATGGGCGACCACTACATCGCGCGGCTCGACGAGGGCGAGGAGGTGCTGTGGACCCTGCGCCGCTTCCTTGTGGACCGCGACATCCTCGCCGGGCGCTTCATGGCCTGGGGCAGCCTGGCCGCGCTCCGGCTGCAGTACAACCGCACGGCAGGGGGCCGGTTCGAACCTCACACGGTCGAGCTGGCAGGCCCGCTGGAGGTGGCCAGCCTCCTGGGCAACATCGCCACCTTGGATGATGAGCCGGTTCTGCATGCCCACGTGACGGTGGCCGACGCCTCGTTCCGCACCTACAGCGGCCACCTGGCCTCGGCCACTGCGGGGCCCACCCTCGAGGTGGTGGTCAAAACCCTGCCCCGGGCCCTGCACCGCTTCTGGAATGACCGCCTCCATCTGGCCGTGCTCGACCCCGAAGAGGCCCCCGAAGAGGCCGAACGCCTCGCCGCCTGGCCTTGAACAACCCCCACTTTACGTTTCACCCTTCACGCCCTATAATACACAAACACCATCATCTGAGGCAGGCCTACCATGTCCGCCCGATCCGGCCCGGGTCTCCTCCCATCGCAGCTCACCCCCCGGCAGGCGGCGCTGGTCGAATCGCCCGTGGGCAGCCCGCCGAGCCTCTTCCTCGAGGGGCCGGCGGGCGCCGGCAAGACGACCGCCGGCGTCGCCCGCTTGCTGCGCCTGCTGCAGGCCGGTGTGGCGGCCGACACCGTGTTGGTGATCGTGCCGCAGCGGACCCTGGCGCGCGTCTACCTCGAGGCGCTGCAGGGGCCCTCGGCCCCGGCGGGCACCCGCGTCGACGTCCTGACCATCGGCGGGCTGGCCCGGCGCGCCGTCGACCTCTTCTGGCCTCTGGTGGCCGGCCCTGCCGGCTTTGCCCACCCCGACCGCCCCCCCGTCTTCCTGACCCTCGAGACGGCCCAGTACTATATGGACCGCCTGATCGAGCCCTTTATCGCAGCCGGGGCCTTTGGCGATGTCACGCTGGCCCGCCAACGGCTGATCAGCCAGGTGCTCGACAACCTGAACAAGGCGGCCATCGCCGGCTTTTCGCACCGCGAGATCGGCGAGCGCCTATCGCAGGCCTGGAGCGGCGAATCGAGCCGCCTGCGCGTCTACGAGCAGGTGCAGGCCTGCGCCACGGCGTTCCGCGACTTGTGCCTCCAGCACAACCTGCTCGACTTTTCGCTGCAGGTCGAAACCTTCGCCCGCTACGTCGTGCCGCTGCCGCCGGCCGAGGCGCTCTTGGTGGGGCACTACCGGCACCTGATTGCCGATAACATCGAAGAGGATGTGCCTGTGACCCACGACCTCTTGGCGCGCCTCCTGGCCGGGTGCGATTCGGCGTGGCTCATCTACGACGAGCAGGGTGGCCTGCGCACCTACCTGGGCGCCGACCCGGCCGGGGCCTATGCGCTGCGCGAGCGCTGCGCGGCGCGAGAGCGCTGGGGCGAGCGCCAGGCGTGTGCGCCCTGCCTGGTGATGCTGGAGACGGCGTTTGCCCGCAGCCTGGGCTTCGACCTGCGCCCGGCCCTGGCCGCCAGCGCACCCGCCGCCGACGGGGCCGCTGGCCCACCCGCGGCGACGCCGGAAGGCGCAGATATCCTGAGTGCCGTCACGCTCCTGAGCGAGACCTACCACACCCAGGCCATCGAAAGCGTGGCCGGCGAGGTCGCGCGCCTGGTGCACGAGCAGGGCGTGCCCCCCGATGAGATCGCCGTGCTGGCGCCCTTTATGGGCGATGCCCTGCGCTTTGCGCTCAGCTCGGCTCTGGCCCGCCAGGGCATCGCCACCTGGTCGCAGCGCCCTTCGCGTGCCCTGCGCGACGAGCCGGCGGCGCGCTGCCTCTTGGTGCTGGCCAGGCTAGCCCATCCTGCCTGGCAGCTCCCCCCGCTGCGGGCCGACGTGGCCTGCGCCCTGACGGCGGCCATCGAGGGGATGGACCTGGTGCGGGCCACCCACCTGGCCGCCATCGTCTATCGCGGCCCCGGGCGCCAGGCCGACCTCGTGCCTTTCGAGCGCATCCGCGCCGAAGAACAGGCCAAGATTACCTACCTGCTGGGCAACCGCTACGACGACCTGCGCCGTTGGCTCGCTGGGTACACCGAAGGGCCGGCGATGCCCCTCGACCACTTTTGGAGCCGCCTCTTCGACGAGGTGCTCTCGCGCCCGGGCTACACCTTCCACCATGACCGCGACGCGGCCGCGGTGGCCGCGCACCTGATCGACTCGGCCCAAAAGTTCCGCCAGACGGTGGCCGGGGAGGGCGCTGAAGCTGCCGCTGCGGCCCCCTCCTTCGTCCTGCTGGTCGAGCAGGGCGTGATCGCTGCCCAATACCTGCCCCCTCAGGCCCAGGCGAGCGGGGCCGTGCTGCTGGCGCCGGCCTATACCTTTGTCATGGCCGGCCGGCCCGTGGATTACCAGTTCTGGCTCGACCTGGCCAGCCCGGCCTGGGGCCGGCGGCTGTACCAGCCCCTCACCCACCCCCACGTCCTCACCCGCCGCTGGCCCGCAGGCCAGCGCTGGACCGATGCCGACGAGGACCTTGCCAACCGCCAGGCCCTCTATCGGTTGGTGTTGGGGCTCATCCGCCGTTGCCGCACCCACATCTACCTGGTCGACTCGGTGTACAACGAGCGTGGCTTCGAGGAGCGCGGCGCTCTGCAGCAGGCCCTGTTCCGGGCCCTGCGCCAGGCCGCGCGCGAGGGAGAGGGCCGCGATGGCTGAGCGAGGGGGGCGCTTCGAGCCGCGCGCCGCCCAGAAGCAGGTGCTCGACTATCGGGGCGGCTACATGGGCGTGGCGGCGGTGCCGGGCAGCGGCAAGACGCAGGTGCTTTCGGCCCTGGCGGCCGACCTGGTGGCCGGGCATATCGACGACGACCAGGAAGTGCTCATCGTCACGCTGGTCAATTCGGCCGTGGGCAACTTTGCCGCCCGCATTGCCCAGGAGCTGCGCAGCCGCGGCCTGCCCCCGCGCGCCGGCTACCGGGTGCGCACGCTGCATGGCCTGGCCCACGACATCGTGCGCGAGAGGCCGGGGCTGGTGGGGCTGGCCGAGGATTTCGCTATCATCGACGACCGGGTGTCGGCGCAGATCATCGACGATGCCGTGATGGCCTGGCTGCGCGCCCACCCCGGCTTCATCGACGCCTTCTTGAAAGACGACCTGGAGGGCACCGCCCTGGCCCGCGCCCGCACCGACTCCTGGCCCGACGACTGCCGCGACCTGGTGGCCGCCTTTGTGGCCCGCGCCAAGGACGAGCGGCGCCGCCCCGAGACGCTGGCCAGCCAACTGGCGCTGCGCGGCAGCGAGTTCGCTCTGGCCCGCCTGGCCACCGAGGTCTATGCCGATTACCAGCGCAGCCTCAGCTACCGCGGCGCCGTCGATTTCGCCGACCTGGTGGGCTATGCCATCGATGCCCTGCGGCAAGACCCCGAGTACCGGGCCCGCCTGGCCCGGCGCTGGCCCTTCATCCTGGAGGATGAGGCCCAGGATTCCAGCGCGCTGCAGCAAGAGTTGCTGGAACTCTTGGCCGGCCCCAACGGCAACTGGGTGCGCGTGGGCGACCCCAACCAGGCGGTCTACCAGACCTTTACCACCGCCAACCCGCGCCTCTTGCGTTCCTTTCTGGAGCGGCCCGATGTGAAGGCCGTGGAGATGGACCAGTCGGGCCGCTCGGCGGTGCCCATCATCCGGCTGGCCAACGCCCTGGTCGATTGGACCATCGACGCCCACCCCCTGCCGGCGGTGCGCACGGCCTTCCGCCGCCAGCACATCCGCCCCACCGACGCGGGTGACCCCCAGCCCAACCCGGCGGACCGCTGCGAGATCCACCTGCACGACCGCAAGCTCTCGCCCGACCGCGAGGTGGAGGTCGTCGTCTCCTCGCTGCAGCGCTGGCTGCCCGAGCACCCCGATGAGACGGTGGCCATCCTCGTGCCCGATAACGCCCGCGGCGCCCGCTTTGTCGACGCCCTGCGCCGCAAGAACCTGCCCTGTGTGGAGCTGCTCAACGCCACGGCGCCCACCCGTGATGCGGCGCGCCTGATCTCGGATGTGCTGGCGCTCATTGCCCGCCCCGAGGACCGCATGGCCCTGCGCCGCGCCTTTGCCGCCTGGCGCCGCGCCTGCAGCGGCCGGCCCGAGAAGGAGTCGCTGGCCGAACGCACCCTTGGCCGTTGCCGCGAGCCACACGCTTTCCTCTTCCCACGGGGCGACGACGACTATCTCGACGCCGGCCCGGTGGACCCGGAGAGCCGCGCCGAGCTCGTGGCCTTCCGCACGCAGGCCCAACGCTGGCTGCAGGCCGCCCTCCTGCCGGTGGACCAACTGGTGCTCACCATCGCCCAGGACCTCTTCACCGTGCCTGCCGACCTGGCGCTGGCCCACCAGTTCGCCGTGCTCCTGCGCAGCTATGCCGACGCCAACCCCACCTGGCGCCTGGCCGAGCTGGCAGCCGAGCTGCAGCAGGTGGCCTCGAACCCGCGCCGCAAGTTCCTCTCGCTGGCCGAAGATGACAACGCCTTTGACCCGGCCGCCCACAAGGGCGAGGTGGCGGTGGCCACCATGCACAAGGCCAAGGGGCTCGAGTGGGACCGCGTGTACCTGACCGCTCTGAACAACTATGACTTTCCTGCCGGTTCGGCCCACGACGATTTTCGGGGCGAGCGCTGGTATGTGCGCGGCTCGCTCAACCTCACCGCCGAGGCTCTGGCCCAGTTGGAGGCGCTCGGCTCGGGGGGCGAGTACGTGGAGGGCGAGGCCTCACGCGCAGCCCGCCTCGAGTACATCAGCGAGCGCCTGCGCCTGCTCTACGTGGGCATCACCCGCGCCCGTAAGGACCTGATCCTCACCTGGAACACGGGCCGCCGCGGCGACTGCCAGCCCGCAGCAGCCTTCATCGCCCTGTGCTCCGCGCGCGAGCGGGGCTAGCCGGCCGTTCCCGGCTCACACGTCCATCACCGAAGGCTGGTGCGTGCGCAGGTCGACCTCGAGGTCCAGGAGGAAGAGCATCCCCCGCACGTGGTGGGTGCTCTGGTCGGCCGAGAGGGTATAGTCGTAGCGTGGGTCCCACGACCAAAAGCCCCAACGCACGCGGGGGTCGTCGCGGTAGGGGGTGTCGCTGGTGGGCAGCACCTGGGTGCCCAGGGCGTAGCGGAAAGCGCGGAGCGCGGCCTGGCGGTACTTGGTCTCGCCGGTCACCTCGTAGAAGTGCAGGAGGGCGACGGCGATGTTGGGCACGTCGCCGGGGCCGACAATGTCGACCACCACGTTGCCGGCGCGGTCCACTGTCAACGGCCAGGCGCCGTCGTCGCGCTGGTGCAGGAGGAGCCAATCGGCAAAGCGCCGCGCGGCGTGCAGCAGGCTGCCGTGTTTGGTTTCCTCGCCCAGGAAGAGCAGGGCGCGCAGTTCGTCGGCGGCCAGGTCGCTGTTAAAGTACTCGTCGTCGATCAGGTAGAAGCAGCCATCGGGCGCTTGCAGCGAAAGGGCGAAATCTCCCCACTTCTCGGCCCAGTCGCGCCAGGTGTTGTCTTCGGTGGCCACGTGCAGCTCGAGAAAGGCCTCGATGGCGCGGCCGAAGGAGCGCCATCCGCCCTGCTCCCAGGCACGGCTCTGCGCGTCGTAGCGAGGGGCAAAGCCGTGGCGCGCGGCCTGGATCAGAAAGCTGGCGCTCTGTAGCGCCCGCTGCAGGTACTTTTCCTCGCCGGTGCGGCGGTAGAGCCCCACGTTGAGGATGACGAACTCGGCTGCGTACTTGACCCACAGCTCCTCGGAGTGTTTCGTGTCGCGCACCCCGCCGATGACGATCTCCATGGGGTGGGTGACCACAAAGTGGCCGTAGAACCACTCGGCGGCCCGGCGGGCCATGGTCAGCAGCGCCTCGTCGCGGTAGCGGTCATAGGTGGCCAGCAACTGCCAGGGCGCGATGAGGTTCACCGTCTGGGGGTTGTCGTAGCGGTGTTCGATGGCCGAGTAGTAGCCATAGAAGGCACCCGACTCCTCGTCGAACTGCCTGGGCAGCCACTCATACGTGTTGGCGCGCGCCCGCCGCTCCAGCTCGGCGGGCGAGATGCCTAGCTCGGGCACCACCTCTTCCGACAGGGGCCTGGTGATGGGGCGCCCTCGGTCTTGCGGTGAGACCACACTGACCGGCATGCCGTCCCTCCCTGAGGCGCGCCAAGCAAACCCCGTGCCAGGGGTAGAAGGCGGCGCTCCGGGCGCCTGCCGCCCGCGCCACAGCTTCCTCCAGGCGGACGCAGCCAAGATGCATCGGCAGGCTGGCAGCCTCTCGGAAGCGCTGCGCTGGTGACCGGGCTCCATGCTTCGCACCGTCCCGGTGCAGGGCCTTGGGGGTTTGGCCCCGTCCTGGGCTGGGGCCGGGTGGTGGCCCAGCGAGAAGCCCGGCTGCAGCCGGGTATATCTAAGAATCGTCGGCGTAAACTGTGGCCGCCGGAGGGGGCGCAGCCGCTCGGCGCGGCGCGAGACCCACTTGTCACTCTGAGCGGCTCCTGCGGCCACCTCTCAGACCGGCGCCAAGCGAGCGAAGAGTCCTTGCTAGCCATGGCGGCACGCTTGGAGTGGTTTGGCGCCACGGCAAGCAAGGATTCTTCGCTGGAATTGGCGCCCCAGTGCTGCCTGGCCGTCACTGCCGCTCAGAATGACTCTCACGGCGACGCTGGCCAGCAAATTCGCCGGCGATTTTGGGATACACCCGCTGCAGCCTGCACCCTGGCCGCTTGACATATCGACGGGACGCCGCTATAGTGGACCCGACTGTGCGGCTTTTCTTTGGAGGCGAGGCGATGCCAGGGATCCGGGTTGTCCTGGCCGACGACCACCGCGTGGTGCGCCAGGGGATACGCGATTTCCTCGAAGAGGCCGGCGACATCCAGGTCGTGGCCGAAGCGGGCGATGGCGAAGAGGCGCTGGCCATGGTCGCGGCCCACAGGCCCGACGTGCTGGTGCTCGACATACGGATGCCGAAACTGTCGGGGGTCGACGTGACGCGGCAGGTGGCCGACAAGTACCCCAGCGTGCGCGTCCTCATCCTCACGGCCTACGACGACGACCCCTACGTCTTTGCTCTGCTCAAGGCCGGGGCGGCCGGCTATATCCTCAAGACGGCGGATTCCGATGAGCTGGTGCGCGCTGTGCACCTGGTGGCGGCGGGCCAGCCGGCCCTGGCGCCGCAGGTGGCGCAGAAGGTCATGGGCCGCGTGGCCGGCGGGGCGCGCAGCGTGGGCGACGAGGTGGTGCAACCGCTCAGCGAGCGCGAGCTCGAGGTCCTGCGCCTGGCCGCCCGGGGCCTCACCAACCGCGCCATCGGCCTCGACCTGGCCATCAGCGACCGCACGGTGCAGGGCCACCTGGCCAACATCTACGCCAAGCTGCATGTGAACACGCGCACCGAGGCGGTGCTCAAAGCGATGAGGCTGGGATGGCTCACCCTCGATTCCCAGGCAACCTCCTGAGCGCGCGCCGGCGCTCGGCCATCGGCGCAGGGCTACGCAGCCTGCGCGTGCACATCCTCCTGTGGACGATCGTGCCCATCACCGTCTTTCTGCTGGGCCTGTCGTTCACCGACGTGTATGGCCATCAGCAGGCCATGCGGACCATGGTCGAAGAGCGCGACCGCTCGCTGGCCCAGGCGGTGGCCGGGCGCATCGGCGATGGGCTGGCGCAGAATGCCCGCCTCCTGCAGGCGCTGGCGGCCGACTCCGCTTTCGCCGGCGCCGCCCCCGAGGCGCAGCAACAGTTGCTCGACCGGCTCGGCGCTCCTTTCGAAGGGGTGGCCATGCTCGATGGCGCCCAGAAGCTGCGCGGGGCCTGGGGCGATGGCCGCGCCTGGGCCGAGGCCGCCTTTGTGGCCCGGCTGGCCGAGGCGGCGCACACGGGCGCAGGGCCGGCTTACCTGGCCGGTGCCCACGACGGGCTGGCGCCCTATCATCTGGCGGTGGCGGTCGCCCTGCCCGGCGACGGCGGCACGCTGGTGGGCGTTCTGCCCCTGGCCCGCTCGGCGGTGCCTGCGGGGGTCGAGGGGCTCCTCGCCTCGCCCCAGGCCTACGCCCGGCTGTTGGATGAAGAGGGCAGGCCCCTTTATGAGGCGGGCGCGCCGCTGTCGGAGCCGCCTGAGGGCGATGCCGTCGTCACCACCAGCGAGCCCGTGCCCGGCACCGGCTGGCGCGTCGAAGTGGCCGAGCCATGGCACAGCCTGGTGCCGCTGGTGCTGCGCTACGCCCAGGCCACCGTGCTCATCGCCGCCGCCGCCGTGCTCATCTCGCTGGCCTCGGTGTACGTCGGCGTGCGCTATGTGACGGGGCCGCTGGGCGCCCTGGGCGAACGGGCCCGGCGCGTGGCCTGGGGCGACTTTGACGCCGTGGCTCAACCCGTGGGCGGCGTGGAGGAGATTGCCAGCCTGCAGCGTGCCCTGCAACAGATGGCTGCCCAGGTGCGCTCGTATCAGGCTGCCATGCGCAGCTATGTGGGTGCGATCACCCGCGCTCAGGAGGAAGAGCGCATCCGCCTGGCACGCGAGCTGCACGACGACACGGTGCAATCGCTCATCGCTCTGGGCCAGCGCATGGAGCGCATGCAGAAGAGCTGCGCCCACGAGGGCGATGGCTGCGCGGCCGAACTGGGCGAGCTGCGCCAATCGCTGCGGGGCCTGGTGCACGAAGTGCGCCGCGTCATCGCCGACCTGCGCCCAACCGGGCTCGATGAACTGGGCCTCGAGCCCGCCCTCGAGATGCTGGTGGGCAGGCTCCCCGCCTCGTACCACGCTGCCTTTGGCGTCGAAGGCACCCCCCGCCGTCTGGCCCCCGACCTGGAGTTGGCCCTCTACCGCATCGCGCAGGAGGCGCTCAAGAACGTGGAGCAGCACAGCAGCGCCGGCCACGTGGAGGTGCGCCTGAGGTTCGAGGAACAGGGCGTGCGGCTGCTGGTCGCAGACGATGGCGCCGGCTTCGAAGCCCCCTCCTCTCCCGACGAGCTGGCGCGCGACGGCCACTATGGCCTGCTGGGCATGCGCGAACGGGCCGTCTTGGCCGGCGGCTGGCTCACCGTCGCCTCGTCACCGGGGCGCGGCACACAGGTGGAAGCGTACCTGCCCTCTAGCTGAAAGGCCTCGAGTATCCCGCGGCTCGCACACGCCTGTCCCCGGTCAAGAAACCTTCTGCGACCAGGGGTGCCGGCCGGGTGGGGAGCTCCGCCCGCTCCCGGCCAACCTCTGAACGGCTTCGCACCGGGCAGGGCGCGGAGCGTGCGGCCCGGTCCCCCGGCCCTGCAGCAAGTCCCTCCGCCTCCTCGCCGTCATGGCTCCACCTTCTCTCTTTCGCCCAGGGCTCCGCGAGCCCCGGGGATACTCCAATAGAGCGACGCCGTCGCACGGGAACGCCTGGCAAGACCTCCGGTGGCGATACGCCATTTGGCGTATCCCACACCCCGCCAAATGGCCCTCCCCTGCCGCGCCAGAGAATGTTACACTCTGCACGAATAGACCGGGATGGGGCAGGTGCCCCATTGGGTTTTCCATCGGCCCCGTGAAGAAAGGAACTCGGATGACCAAGTATCTGCGCACCGTCTGGCAGACCAGGGATGCCGCCCTGTGGCTCGCCCTCCTCCGTATTGCGACCGGCTGGATCTTCCTCAACTCGGGTTGGGAGAAGCTCAGCAACCCCGCCTTTGTGCCGGGCATGGGCAAGACGCTGGCCTACTTTGCCAGCAAGAACCCCTACCCATGGATGGTCAGCCTCTTGCAGGGGGTGGCGATCCCCCACGCCACCTTCTTTGGCGTGCTCTTCTCCTGGGGCGAGTTCCTGGTCGGGCTCTCGCTCTTCTTCGGCGTCCTCTCGCAGATCGGCCTGCTGGGCGCCTTTGCCATGAACCTCACGTTCTACTTTGCTGCCGGCTGGACGAGCGCCAGCACCGCGACGGCCAACCAGGTGATGTTCGTGGCCGAAGCGATCATGTTCCTCGGCTTTGCCGGCAAGGTCCTGAGCGTGGACCAACTGCTCGTCCGCTTCTTCCCCCGGCTATTGCCCTGGTGGCCGCGGCAGGTGCCAGAGGCCAGCCGGTAGCCGGGCAACCCTCCTGTAGCCGTGCTCTCCTTTGGGCAACGAGCCCCCCTCGCTATGGCGAGGGGGGCTCGTTGCTGTGCCTGGCCCGCGCACGCCAGCGTAGGAATGGCATGCTTATTGCTGAGGGGAGAAACGGCCTCTGGCAGCGCGTTGTCGCGCTGCGCGGTGCTGCGGCGGGGGCCTCGCCCGCCCCTGCCAAAACAGTGTGTCAGAGGACACGAAAGGAGACCGAAATGGGGAAGAAGACTCTAGCGCTCGTGTTGGCGACTCTCATCGCGGCCACCCTCTTGGCGGCGTGCGCGCCCGTCCAGACTCCTACGCCAACTTCTGCCTTTGGCACTGCCGCACCCACGGCAACCCTGGGGGCCGCCGTAACGGCCAGCCCCACCACGGGCCTTGGCGTCACCGAGACGCCGACTCCTCTCACGGGTGCCGAGACGCCAACTCCCTAGGGCGGCCAACGGTCAACGGAATTCTGTGAACATGTGATTCCCTCTTGGAGCCGGAGGCGATCGATGCCTCCGGCTCCGCTCGTCTCGAACCAGGCCCGCCGCTGCGCGGGTGCAGCCAAGATGCGTCATCGCCTGGGTTGCAGCCGGGTTTGTCGCTGGGCCGCCGCCCGGCTCCAGCCCAGGGCGTGAGAAAGGCCGTGCACCGGGATAGTGCGGAGCGCAAAACCCGGTCGCCGCGAGAGCAGCTCCCTCGGGCTGCCGGCAGCAAGCCCGCTGACGGACCCTGCATGCCCCCCTTCCACCAAGCCGTTGACAGAATGCAGCGCCCGCCCTATAATCCCCTTCGGAACCGATGCTACCTACGGAGGCTGGAT
>Ga0078972_1006040_pt1 | contig 29517 bp, 27 predicted proteins | sample YelNatPaOPGAMG01_FD_67568 | JGI IMG/M metagenome (GOLD analysis project Ga0078972, IMG submission 67568) | Hot spring thermophilic microbial communities from Obsidian Pool, Yellowstone National Park, USA - OP-RAMG-01 (SPADES assembly) (version 2) | ecosystem: Environmental > Aquatic > Thermal... | reverse complement strand
GGCCGCCCGTTGGCGGCCCGGCTGCAGGCAACCCGCCCAATCCCCCCTCCCGGGTCAGAGCCGGGCAGGCGCACAGCACCTTTGCCGGCTGTTACCGGGAGCCGGCTGGATCAAGTGCGGTTGCAGTACTACATTGACTATATGAAGCGCACACGGCGCCTGGTTCCTTTTGTCTTCTGACCGCTCCATAGAAAGGGACATCTGCCATGGCCCAACTCGCCAACCCCGAAACCTGGATCGCCCTGCTGACCCTGACGGTGCTGGAGATCGTGCTGGGCATTGACAACATTGTCTTCCTGACCATCCTGGCCGGCAAGCTGCCGCCGAGCCAGCAGGGCCAGGGGCGACGGTTGGGCCTGGCCCTGGCCATGGTGACCCGCATCCTGCTGCTCGTCTCGCTGGCCTGGCTTAGCCGGCTCACGCAGCCCCTTTTTACCGTCTTGGGGCAAGAGGTCTCGGGGCGCGACCTGATCCTGCTGGGCGGGGGGCTGTTCCTGATCGCCAAGGCGACGCGGGAGATCCACGAAAAGCTGGAGGGGACCGAGGGCCTCGGCCCGATCAAGGCGGCGCCCTCGCTCATGGCGGTGGTGGTGCAGATCGGTCTGCTCGACATTGTCTTTTCTCTGGACTCGGTCATCACTGCGATAGGCATGGCGCGGGCAGTCTGGGTGATGGCAGCCGCGGTCATCATCGCCGTGGGCATCATGATGTTCGCCTCGGGGCCCATTGGCGACTTTGTGAACCAGCACCCTACGGTGAGCATGCTGGCCCTGAGCTTCCTGCTGTTGATCGGCGTGTCGCTCATCGCGGAATCGCTGGGGCTGGAGATCCCCAAGGGCTACATCTACTTTGCCATGGGCTTCTCGGTGTTCGTGGAGATGCTCAACCTGCGCCTGCGCGGGCCGCAAGCGAAACCCGTGCACCTGCATAACCCATACGCAAATGAAAAAGGTTAGGGACGGAATGAAACCGCAGATGAACGCAGATAAACGCGGATAAAGATCGCCCCCTATCTGTGTCTATCTGCGTTCATCTGCGGTTAACTCCGTGCTTGGAGATGGTGATGGAATCATGGAAGACGCTGAGCCGGCGGACGATCCTGGACGAGGGCAAGTACCTGCGGGTGGAGAGCCACCGCGTGCTGCTGCCCGACGGCCGGGTGATCGAGGATTGGCCCTGGCTGATCACGCCGGACTATGTCAATGTGGCGACCGTGACGGCGGAGGGATTGTACCTCTGCTTTCGCCAGACCAAGTATGCCATCGAGGGCGTATCGCTGGCGCCGGTGGGGGGCTACCTGGAGCCCGGCGAGGAGCCCCTGGCGGCGGCCCAGCGCGAGCTGCGCGAGGAGACGGGCTATGAAGCGCCCGAATGGCTGCCCCTGGGTCGCTATGCGGTAGACGGCAACCGGGGGGCAGGAACGGGCGCCTTTTTCCTGGCGCGGGGCGCGCAGCGCGTGGGCGCGATTCACGCCGACGATCTGGAGGAGCAGGAAGTTGTGTTGCTCACGCGCTCACAGGTGCAGGCAGCGCTGGCGCAGGGCGAGTTCAAGGTGCTTGCCTGGGCGGCGATCATGGCGCTGGCGCTGCTGCACGGATAGGGGGCTGGGGGAACACAGCGTGGTGACGGCTTGAGCCGTCACTACGACACTGAGCGGCGGCCTCCCAACTACCGGAACGACAGCCCCATACCATCCGCAACCGAGCGGACGTAGCGGGCGGCCTCATCATATTCCTCGGGCTGGTGCAGGTGCTCGAGCATGAGGGGCGTATCGGGGTCGAGCCGACTCAGGCCATCGAGATAGGCGCGATAGTCGAGCGCGCCGCGGCCCGCCACGACCTCGTCGAGGTGCACCGTGAGGCGCCCGGAGAGCGCGATATCCTTGCCATGGCAGCTTCGCACATAGGGCCCGAGCAGTTCAAACCCCTCGCGGATCAGGTCGCCGTTGGCGAAATAGCGCTGTGGGCTGCAGATCAGGTTCACCGGGTCCAGGTGCGCGGCAAAGCGGGGGCGATCGATGGCACGGAGCAGGCGCAGGTAGCTCTCGGCCGAGTCGGGGTACATCCAGGGCATGGTTTCGAGGGTGTAGTAGGTGCGGGTGGGCCGCACTGCATCAATGATGGCGCGCACGCTCTCCACAATCGCTTCAAAGGCCGTATCGGTCAGGTTCTCGGCATAGGGACCGTCCCACTGCTCGCCGCAAGCGCCGGCAATATTCACGCAGCAGCGGGCGCCGATGCGGTCGGCCAGGGCCAGTTGCTCCTGACAGTAGGCCAGGGCCTGCCGGCGTTTGCCCGCATCCGGATGCATGGGGTTGCTCCAGGCGCCGACCTCGGCGATGACGATATCGGCCGCCTGCGCCGCGCGGGCATAGGCCTGCACCACGTCGTCGCTTGCCTTGCTGTCGACCGGGCAGTAGGCCGCGCTGTAGCCCAACTGCCGATGGGCAGCCACCCAGGCCATGGGGTCCTGGCTCTCGATGAAAACCGGTCCGCCGAGTCTCATGGGTCCATCTCCTTGCAGTAGAATGGGGCGCATTCCGCAATGCACGAGGTTGCCATGGCATGTAATAAGTAAACCGTAATAAGTAAGGTTGCTACTGTAGAGCGCCTGCTGCTTTACACAGACCCTGTCAGTGCAAATATCCCGGGAAGCAGAAAACGCCTCGAAATGGCAGCCTTACTGATTACGGTTTACTTATTATGCATCACATCTCTTCCACCGTCCGTTGCGCCAGCTCCAGGCAACTCGTCCACTGCACCTCGCCCGCCAGGGCACGGGATACGCGCTCGCCCAGCAGGTCGAGCACAGCCAGGCCGGTCTCCAGGCCATTGGCGAATAAGGACTGCCAGTGGGTCATCAGAATGGGCCAGCCCCCGGCATCGAGCACGGTGCGGATGGCGCCTGCGCGGCCATCGGCCGTGAGCAGGCGGTCCGCGACCTCCTCGACCCAGGCGCGGTCGGTCCGGGGGTTGTTGATGCAGGCCCAGAAAAAGTCATCGACCGTCGAGTTGATGGCGACAAGACGGGTCGGCCCCTGTGCATAGGCCACATAAGGGCGGGAATCGGGGTAGCGGTGCCAGATGTGCAGATAGTACCAGCCCAGGTCGCGCCCATAGACAGCCTTGAGCGCCGCGACCATGGACTGGATATACTCCGCCTCCACCTGCTGGCCAAAAACCCAGCAACTGGTGATGCCAGTGGCATTCACGCCGGCCGTCTGTAGCAGCTCCAGCGCCCGCACCAGGTAGGGGGTCAGCGCAGTGCGGTCCTGATGCTGAGACCAGACCGATTCGCCCTCGGGGAGCATGCCGCCCGTCGCCAGGTCCACTGTGAGGTTGTGGGTGAGGCCTTCCGGGCAGAAATCGAAGCGGTCTGCCAGGCGCCTCTGCGCCGTGTCGAGCCATTCGCGGGTGAGGCGGGGGTCATAGCCCTCGATGCCGCGCACGATATCGCCCCGGCCAGCGGGCATGGGCACGATGCTGAGTTTGCCGGCCAACCCGCGGCGCTCGGCCACGTCACAGAAGCGGTCCAGGAAGGCGTTGGGCACCGTCTCCAGCAATGGGCGGCCATCGTCGGTCGCGGGAGGCCTGTGGTGCACATCGGCCCAGTGGGCGCGGTAGACGTGGACCAGAGGGCAGGAATCATCAACGAGCAGCGTGATAGGGATCGGCTTGGACATGGCGGCAGCTCCTCCATGGACATGGGAGACTTGCAAAGTCCCTGAGACTTTGCAAGTCTGACACAGGCCTATCATAACACAGTTCCCAATGGCCCGCAATCGGAGAACACCCCATTCCTCTCAATAGGCTTGTGCCGGGATCATGCGGAGCGCGCAAGCTGGCCGCTTTTGGCTCCGTGGCACGCCGGCAATCAGCGCTGGCCCCGCCCCCAGCTATTGACCACAATGACCCCGGCCAAGACGAGCAATCCGCCGCCGAGTGAGAGCAGGGTGGGCACCTCACCGAGCCAGAGCCAGGCAATGAGCATGGCAAAGGCCGGCACCAGGTAGAGAAAGCTGCCGGCAGTGGCGGCAGGGACGCGCGCCAGGATATAGGCCCAGGTGCAATAACCCAGGGCGCCAGGCACGATGCCGAGGTACGAGATGGCCCCCGTAGCCCCCAGGGGCGCTGTGCTGACGGCAGCCGGCAGCCTCAGGCCAAAGGGCAGCAGCAAGATCGCGCCGGCCCAGATCGCATAGGCCGTGCACTGCAGGGCGCCATAGCGGGTCAGCAGGGGCTTTTGCCCCAGCGAATAGAGGCTGGAGGAGATGGCTGCTATCAGGATGACCACGGCGCGCGGGTCGACCTTCAGCCCGCCCTGGTTGCCCAGAGCGATCACAGCCACACCAGCAAAGCTGAGGGCGATGCCCAGCCAGCCAGGCAGGCGCAGCCGCTCCCGAAAAAGCAGGCTGCCCAGCAAGGCCATCCAGATGGGCACCGAGGCAATGATCAGGCTGGCCGTGCCTGAGGCTACCGTCTCCTCGCCGAAATTGAGGGCCAGGTTGTAAAAGGCGATGCCCAAAAAGCCCAGCAGGGCCACCCGCGGCAGGTCGCGCCGGGCTGGCAGAGGCATGTGAGTGACCAGGGCATACACGGCCAAAGCGAGCGAGGCGATCAGGTAGCGCAGCAGGGCCAGGTGAGCTGGCGTGTAGGCGGTGAGCCCGGCACGGATGCCGGCGAACGCCGAGCCCCAGGTGCTGACGGTCACCAGCACGGCGGCGAGGGTGCGCGGAGACAAGGCAGAGCGGGCAGCGAACGCCCGGCTTGTGCTGTTGGCGGCCATTTTGTCATCCCTTCCATGCGGTATAGGGTCATAGTATGCTATTGTAACACGAATGGGGAAAGAACCAAACGATGCATTATGCGGAGGGTACAGTTCGCTTCTGGTGCAGATCACGTCCGAATGTCACGCTGAGTGCGCCATGGCCCGCAGGCCATGGCGCACTCAGCGTGACAGCGCTCATGCAGGTTGCCCCCGCAGTGAACCACACCCGGTGCGTGGCCTGCCCGACCCTCCTTGCGCCGAGAGCACAGCAGGTGTAAGATTGAGGATATGTCCAGGGAGCATGTAGGGGGTGAGTCCATGCATTACGGTTGGAGGCCATTCTGGATGACCCTGGCATTGGCGGCGCTGGCGGTTGTCGTGGCGGGGTGCGCGTGGATGGCGCCACGTGCCTCGGCTACACCGACCGGCACATCAGCTGATGCGGAGGCTTTCCGCCGATGCGAACGCCTGGGGCGCGGGGTGAACATGGGCAATGCGCTCGAGGCGCCGAGCGTGGGCGAGTGGGGGGTGACGCTGGACGACAGCTATTTCCAGGTCATCAAAGAAGCCGGGTTCAACTCGGTGCGTATCCCCATCCGTTGGTCAGCCCATGCTACGACTCAGGCGCCCTATATGATTGACCCCTCCTTTTTCGTCCTAGTTGACAAAGCGGTGCACGAGGCGCTCGCGCAGGGGCTCACGGTGATCATCGATATGCACCACTATGAGGAACTATACCAGAATCCAGCGGCACACCAAGAGCGCTTTGTGGCCCTGTGGGCGCAGATCGCCGGGCACTATCAGGGCTACCCGCTGGAGCTCTACTTTGAGCCCTTGAACGAGCCTAATGGCGCATTGAGCGCCGGGGTGTGGAACAGCCTCTTCGCTGATGTTTTGGCTACCATCCGCCGCACCAATCCGAATCGGATGGTGGTCGTGGGGCCGGTGGAGTGGAACGCGATCTCTCAGCTCAGGAGCCTGGAATTGCCTCCGCAAGACCGGCGCCTGATCGTGACCGTGCACTATTACGACCCCATGAGCTTTACCCATCAGGGCGCCGAGTGGGTGGAAGGCAGCGAGGCCTGGCTCGGCACGACCTGGGAGGGTGCGCCCGGCGAGCAAGCGGCGATCCGCCATGATTTCGACCTGGCCACTGCCTGGGCCAAGGCGCACGGGCGGCCCCTTTTCCTGGGTGAGTTCGGAACCTATGACAAGGCCGATATGGACTCCCGCGTGCGCTGGACGACCTTTGTGGCGCGCGAGGCCGAGGCGCACGGCTGGAGCTGGGCCTACTGGGAGTTTTGTGCGGGCTTTGGCGTCTACGATGCGGAACAGCACGCCTTTCGCCGGCCGCTGTTGGAGGCGCTGATACCGCCTGAAACGTGAAACGTAATGCGTAAGGCCGCCATGACGCAACGCATCTGGCCCTTTCTGTTTCTCGCTTGTACAGGCGCACCAAGAGCAGTGGGCCTCACACGGCGGCGACCTCACGCATTACGGATCACGCATCACATTCTGAGGAGGCAAGAACCCATGTCAAACCCGGAGTTGCGCGACAAGCTGCAGCAGCTGCAGCACGAGCTGGGGCAGGCCAAGCCCGCCGATGAGCACACACAGGCGCGCGTGCAACATCTGCAGAGGCAGGTGCAGGGGGTGCTGGACAACCCCGAGCCCACACCTGCCCATCTGCGCTCACTGCGCGAGCAGCTGCACGAGGCCATCGAGGAGTTCGAGGTCTCGCACCCTGCCCTTACCTGGGCCATCAGCGACGCGCTTGATACGCTCAGCCTCATGGGTATCTAATTCGAACTGGGGTTTCTCATTTCCTTGTTGCGGAAGAGGGTTCAGGTATGGGAACGAACGCGGTCGAACTGCCGTGGGGCAGCGAACGGGTCCGGCTGGACCTGCCGGCAGAGTGGCGCCTGCTGGGTACGATGGAGCCCGCGGTGCTGGCCGGCGCCGGAGACCCCACGGGGTGCGGCCACCCCTTGGGGAGCCTCGGCGCCGGTGACGCCCGGGCTGAGGTGGAGCGCAGCCTGCAGGAGCCCATCGGCCTGCCCCGGCTGGCGCAGCTGGCGCACGCGGGTATGCGCGTGGCGCTGGTGATCGATGACAACAGCCGGCCAACGCCCGTGCGGCTGATTCTGCCGGCGGTGCTGGCCGAGCTGGCGCGCGCGGGCGTGGCGCGCGAGCAGATCACCGTCATTCCCGCGTTGGGCGTGCATCGGGCCATGACCGAGGCCGAGGTGGCGCGGCGCGTGGGCGAAAGCTGGGGGGCAGGGCTGCCCTGGGAATCGCCCGACTGCGACTCGCCGGCAAAGCTGGCTTTCCTGGGCACGACCAAGCGGGGCACACCGGTATATGTCAACAGGACGGCTGCCGAGGCCGACCTGATCGTCTCCGTCGGCTGCATCGAGCCCCACATCATCGCCTCGTTCGGCGGCGGCTACAAGAACCTCTTTCCCGGCCTCGCCGGGCGCGCGACCATCGCCCACAACCACGCCATCAACTGCCGGCCGGCCTCCTTTAACAATGTCGGCCGGCCCATCGAGCAGAACCCCATGCGCCTGGACCTGGAAGAAGCGGGCTCAATGCTGCGGCCGCCGGTGTTCATCGTCAATGCGGTGCTCAACAGCGCGCTCCAAGTGGTACGGGTGGTCAGCGGGCACCCGGTGCAGGCCCACCGCGTGGGGGTCCTGGTGAGCGCCCAGATCTACGGCGCGCGCGTGCCCCGGCCGGCCGATGTGGTCATCACCAACTCCTGCCCCATGGACCAGGACCTGCGGCAGGGGGTCAAGGCGCTGGCCAATACCATCCGCGCCCTGCGGCCGGGCGGTGTGATGATCACCCTGGTGCGCGCGGAAGAGGGCGTGGGCGTCTTTGGATTGGCCAACAGAAAGCTCCCCGTCGGGCGTGGTGCGCTCAAGGCGCTGGCGCCCGTGCTCTTGCCGCTCGTGCCCCGGCTTAAGCTCCAGGGCATGGGCGAAGAGGACCGCTTCTTCCTCTATTTCGCTCTGCAGGCCATGCGCCATGGCGAGCTGTTGATGTACGCCCCTACCCTGCCGGCGGAGATCCACGAGCGGCTGCCCTTTGTCACCTTTAGCGCCACGCCAGAGGCTGCCCTTGCGCGGGCGCGGCAGCGCTTCCCGGGCGCGGCGGAGGTGCTGGTGTTCCCTCATGGGGGGAGCACATATCCGATTATGCCGGAATAGCTGTCAGTCTTTAGCATCGCCCGGGGCATACCTGCCACCGGCACTGCCCCGGTTCAGCGCCGGTGACCTGCTCCGCCTCTCACCGGCCTCAAACCGGGCGAGGGATTTGGGGTCTGGCATCGCCGCTGCCGCCTGCGGGCGGCAGCGGCGATGCCAGACCCCAAATCCCCCATAGAGGGTTCACGCCGGGTGCAGGCAACGCCTCAAACCCGGCAACAGACTATGGGCCGCTGCCCAACAAGGAGTCTTGCCATGTGTGATACCCTGGTTGCCACTCCCTCCGCTACAGCGGATGGCGTCATGCTCCTGGCCAAGAACTCGGACCGGGACCCCAATGAGGCGCAGGCACTGACCTATGTGCCGCACCGGCGGCATGCGCCGGGCAGCACGGTCCGCTGCACCTATATCGAGGTGCCGCAGGTCGCCGAGACCTATGAGGTTGTGCTCTCGCGGCCCTATTGGCTGTGGGGCGCGGAGATGGGCGCCAATGAGTACGGCGTGGCCATCGGCAACGAGGCCGTCTGGACGCGCGAGCCGTTGGAAAAGGGCCCGGGGCTCATCGGCATGGACCTGCTCCGCCTGGGCCTGGAGCGGGCGAGCACGTCCCGGCAGGCGCTCGATGTGATCACGGCGCTCATCGCCATCCATGGCCAGGGAGGCAACTGCAGTGCGCGCGGCGAGAGCTACTATCACAACTCGTTCATCATCGCCGATCCCAAGGAAGCCTGGGTGCTCGAGACGGCCGGACGCTACTGGGTGGCGGAGCGAGTGCAGGAAGGCAGCGTGCGCACCATCTCCAACCTGCTCACCATCGGCGAGCACTGGGACCTGGCGTCGCCGGGGCTGGCGGAGCATGCCGTTGCGCAGGGGTGGCACCGGGCGGGCGAGCCCTTCCATTTCGCCCGCTGCTATGCTGACCCGTCCGTCAGCATCGAGGGCGGGCAGCGGCGACACGAGTGCTCGACCGGGTTCCTGCAGGCAGCTCAGGGGCAGGCGACGGTGCAGACCATGATGGCCGCCCTGCGCCATCATGGGTCCGAGCCGGATTGGTACCCGGGCGAGGGGATGAGCGGTGATACCCTCTGCATGCACGCCTGCCGGGGGGCGCAGCGGGGGGGCCAGTCGACGGGCTCCCTGGTGGCGCGCCTGGCGCCCGATCTGCCAGCCTATTGGCTCACCGGCACCAGCGGCCCCTGCACTGGCCTCTTCAAGCCGGTGTACCTGGGCGGCGCCGGCTTGCCCGACCTGGGCCCCGAGCCCGACAGCCGCTATGACCCGGCTACACTCTGGTGGGCGCACGAGCGGCTGCAGCGGGCGATAGCCGGCGATTACCGAGCGCGGCTGGGCGCCTACCGGGATGAGCGCGACGAGCTTGAGGCTGCCTTCCTGGCCGAGGCCGGCGTTGTCGAGGCGCGCTGCCGGAGCCTGAGCGGCGAGGCGCGGGCGCAGGAACTGCGCGCCCTCTCCGCTTCCTGCTTCGGGCGGGCGCAGGAGGCCACAGCCCGCTGGCTGGAGCGGGTGGAGCGGATGTCCAGGTCCGGCTCAACGGGTCTCTTTTCGCCGGCCTGGGATGAGTGCAACCGAGAGGTGGGGATGGCATGACCATGCAAGCCAAGAGCGAGATTTTGTGATACCTCCCTATGGATCCCATGACGGCGACAGGGCAGTGATCAGTAACATTTGAGGCAGCGCGTATGCTTGCCAAGTTGTAGCACTCGCAGTACAATACAACATGGCGGTTTTCCGTTCCGCTATCCCTGAGGAGGCGCCATGGGGGCTGCTGCCGTCGTTGCATTCACATTCACGGCCCTGATCTGGTGTGGGGTTCTGGTCCTGGCTACCCAGGCCCTCCTGCGCCGCCGAGAGCCGTCTCTGGAGCCCAACCAGCGCCGCAATGTGGGCTATGCCCTGTTTGGGTTGCTCGTTGTGCTGCTCTACGGCGCCCTGGCCTATGCAACCCCCTTCCTGGCCGGCCCTCTGGGGGTTGCCCTGGGCCTGGCCGGGGGCCTTCTTTACGCCGGAACGGTGCTCATCTTCCCTGGGCTGGGTGACGCCCTGGGGCTCTGGGTAGAGCGCACAGGGTTGCGCTCTCAATACAAAGCCCAGCGCCTGATAGAGGAAGTGAAGGAAGCGGCGCCCGGCCTGCTCGATCTTGAGCCCCTGGCGACCATGATCCTCGAGCGCACGGTGCAAACCCTCGAGATCCGCTGGGGCGTTTTCGCTCTGTGGGACCGCACCGTGCAGGAACTGCACGTCATCGCAGCCCAGGGCCTCGACGAGGCGGGGCGCGCTCACTGGCCGGCCGACCATCCCCTCACCCGTTGGCTGCTGGCGGGGCAGAAGGAAAAGCGCAGCGAGGCACTCCCCGATACCCAACCCGCAAACTATGATGGCGCGCTGGATACAGTCTGTATTGTGCCCATTCGCCTGCGCGAGGAGCCGGTAGGGGTCTTTCTCTATGGCCCGCACACCGGTGGCGAGCCCCTGAGCGCCACCGAGCGCAACCTCCTGAATCTCTTGGGCCGGCAGACGACGGCTGCGGTGGCCAATGCCAGCCTGTTCAACCAGGTTGCGCGCGCCCGCCGTGAGTGGCTACAGACCTTTGATGCCCTCTCCGACGGTATCTTTCTCCATGACCGGCAGGGGCGCATCTTGCGCGCCAACCGGGCCCTGGCCCGCCTGGTGGATCGCCCCTTTGACCACATCATCTCTCGCCCCTGGTTCGAGCTGATCCCTGCCGGCCCGGAGCCGCGCCTGGCCTGCTATGCCAAGGGCGCATCTGAGTATGACCTGGGCTACGAAGGCAACCGTACCCTGCACATCACCCTCTCCTCGCTGGAAGGCGACGAGTTTTGTGTGCACGTGGTGCGCGATGTGACCGAGGAGCGCGCCATGCAGCTGCAATTGGCCCAGGCGGAAAAACTGGCCGCCATCGGGCAGATGCTCTCCGGCGTAGCCCACGAGCTGAACAATCCCCTCACCACCATCATCGGTTTTTCCGAGTTGCTGCAGGAATCCGATGTCAGCGCTCAGACTCGGACCGACCTGGAGCGCATCTGCCGGCAGGCCAAGCGCTGCTCTCGCATCGTGCAGAGCTTACTCACCTTTGCCCGCCAGAGCCGCATCCAGATGGCCGAGGTCGACATCAATGCTCTGCTGGAACAGACCCTGGAGTTCATGCAACCGCAGCTCGAAAGCCATCACATCACGGTCGAGCTGGACCTGGCGCCCGATCTGCCCCATACCCTGGCCGATTCCGGCCAGTTGCAGCAGCTCTTCCTGAACCTGTGCACCAACGCCCTGCAGGCCATGAGTGGCGCTCACGGGCAGGGCGCCCTGCAGATCAGCAGCCGGGCTACGCCGGCGGTGATCCGGGTGAGCGTGCGCGATGATGGGCCAGGCATTCCACCCGAGCTAAGAAATCGCATTTTCGATCCCTTTTTCACCACCAAGGGCGTGGGCGAAGGGACCGGATTGGGTCTCTCCATCTGTTACGGCATTGTGCGCGAGCATGGCGGCAAGATCTGGGTGGAGAGTGAGCCGGGCCAGGGAGCGACTTTTTACGTGGAGCTGCCTTTGCGCCATGCCAGCGCTTCGCCCACACCCGAGCCCACGGTAGCGGCGGCCAAGCGCGGGCGCTGCATCCTGCTGGTCGAAGATGAAGAGCCCATTGTGGCCCTCATGACGCGCGTGCTGGAGCCCGCCGGCCACCGCATTCTCACGGCCAGCGATGGTGAGCAAGGGCTCCTGGCTATCGCCGACGCCATCGCGCGCGGCCACATGCCCGATCTGATCGTGGCCGACCTCAAGATGCCCCACCTCGATGGCCCCGGCTTTTACGATCGCGTGCGGCAAGCCTTCCCCCAGCTTGCGCACCGCTTTCTCTTCATTACCGGCGACGCGGTGGGCGTTGAGAGCCAAAGCTTCCTGGCAGCTACCGGCCTTCCACACCTGGGCAAACCCTTTGGCGTGCAGGAGATTGGCCAGGCGATCGCACGGGCCCTGGCGAAGCAAGATTAGGAGGCGGCTGTCAAGGGATTTGGGCACGGATTGCACGGATTGCTTGCGTGCCATGGCGGTTTCAGGCTCCGAGCGTAAGCGCCTTGCCCATACGGGCGGAGAGCACAAGCACAGAACCAATCCGTGTAATCCGTGCCGGTAATCCGTTGACAGCGCTCCTACCCCTCGTTCAGGTACACAACTTGCTCCGCCCTGGCCAGCATGCGATGGAGGGCCGTATGAACCGTCTCGGCTTTGCGGTCAAAGTGCTCGGCCGGTCGGATCTCAAATCCCACGATACGCGGCGCTGGCAGTCGGCGCCGCACCTCTCGGTGAGCCTGGGTTACCTGCGCCAGGTGCTGGCCTATCTGGGGCAGATGCATATCCGTATGTACCGCTTTTCGTCCGATCTGGCGCCTTACCTGACACACCCGGACCTGCCCCAGTTCCACCGCCAGTTGGACGAGTGTGAGGGCGAGTTGGCCGCGGCAGGCGCGCTGGCGCGGACATTGGATGTGCGCCTCTCGGTGCACCCGGGGCAGTTTGTCGTCCTCAACTCGCTGCAAGAGCATGTGGCTGCCAATTCAGCGGCGGATGTGATCGCCTTCGCCCATATGCTGGACCTGATGGGCCTTGGCCCAGAGGGCGTGATGGTGCTGCACGGAGGGTCGGGTACTGAGGGGAAAGAGGCCGCCATCGAGCGCCTGGTGCGCGCCTTTAGCGCCCTGCCCGAAGAGACACGGCGGCGAGTGGTGCTGGAGAATGACGAGACCGTTTTCACCGTGCCCGACCTGCTGCAAGTGCATGAGGCCACCGGCGTGCGGCTGATCTTTGATCTGCTGCACTTTCAGAACAACAACCCAGAGGGGCTCGGGGCCCTAGAGGCGCTGCGAGCAACGCTCGCCACCTGGCCGGCGGAGCAGACGCCCAAGATCCACCTCTCCACGCCGCGCACCGCCATGGACACGCAGGAAAAAAAGGGCCAGGCCCCCACCATCACCGCGCCGGATTGGAAGCGCCACAGCGACTACATGGATCCCTTTGCCACCCAGGAATTCCTGCGCGCTGTGCTCGTGGCGGGCTTGCGCCCCTTTGACATCATGCTCGAGGCCAAGGGCAAGGATGTGGCCCTGCTGCAGCTGCGCAAGGATTTCACCCGCTTTGCGCCGGAGCTATCCCAAGTGTGGGATTAGGAACTGCTGCGCCCCTTGGCGAAAGCGCCAATCTGTGGTATTCTTATGGCCCGGGCCATTGGCCCGGTTGCTTTTTTCCTGGCGGAAGCAGACGGGCCGGGCGTGCAACACACCCGGCCCGCTGTATGCCTGGGAGCTATGCTGAATATGGGTGGCAGGGTCGAATCCGACCCTGCGCCTGGGGCGCCGGCTGGCTGTGGGAGGTGCGCCTCCCCAATGGCGTGTGTGGCCGCCCGGCAAGATGAACCTTTGCCCTATAGTGAAGCACTGCTAAAAGCCGAGTGCAGCGCGCAGGAAGACCATGGCCGCCGGAATGGAAGGCACGAGGCCCGTCGGCCCCGTCTGCTGAGACGTGCCGCCCCCCAGCATCTTGGGCAGCCCACAGAAATTGGCCACCATGAGGATGAACATGACGGCGACCAGAATGTACATCCATTGTTGTGAGCTGAGCTTGGGCTTTTTCTTGGGTTGGGGCTTGGGCAACGGCTTGTCGCAGCGCCAACAGGTGGTGCGGTCCTCTGGATTATAAGTCTTGCAGTAGGGGCAATCCATAAATGCGCTCCTTTCCCTGGGAAGAGCGGCCAGTTTGTTTTAATTATAGCACAAGCTATGAGCTGATGCTAAAATCGGACGGGGGTTCGCCAATAGAGGGGTGCCCTATGGCCAACAATGCGTCCAAAACGAACGTGACCCGCCTCCTTGCCCAGCGCAAGATCGCTTTCGAGGCGCTCACGTACCCGGATACACTTCATTCGGCGGAAGAGGTGGCGGAAGTCCTGCACAAGCCATTGCACCAGGTATTCAAGACACTGGTGGTGCTGCGGGAAAAGGGCAAGCCGCTGCTCGTGGTGGCGCCCGGTGGCAAGCAGCTCGACCTGCGCCGTCTGGCCGCCGCCATCGGCGAGAAGAAATTGCGTATGGCCACCCAGCGCGAAGCCGAAGAGCTGACAGGGCTCCTGGTAGGCGGCATCTCGGCCCTGGCGCTCCTGCACAAGGGATTCGATGTGTATATTGACGACTCAGCCTGTGGGCTAGAGGATCTGTACGTCAGCGGTGGGCAGCGCGGGCTGAACATCCACCTCAGCGTGGCCGATTTCCGGCGCCTCACCGGCGCCAAGCCCGTCCCTGCGGCGGGGGATTGAACCCGTTCTGCGTTCGCACGGGCGGGCAAGTTGTGGTAGAATACCCAGTAGTCCATTGGAGAACGTGCATGGACCCGTTATTGGATGTTTTGAACCCTGTGCAGCGGCGGGCGGTCGAGGCGAGCTTAGGCCCCACCCTCGTGCTGGCCGGCCCGGGCTCAGGGAAAACCCGCGTGCTGACGCATCGCGTCGCCTATCTGGTAGGCCGTATGGGCATCCCCCCCTACCGGGTTATGGCGGTGACCTTTACGAACAAAGCGGCGCGCGAAATGAAGGACCGCCTGGGCCGCATGCTCGATGCGGCCGATCTTGCGGACCTGACCATCGGCACCTTCCACGCCACTTGCGCCATGATCCTGCGCCGCGAGGGGGGTGCCCTCGGCCTCGACCGCTCCTTCCTGATCTACGACACCTCCGACCAGGAGGGCCTCATCAAGCGGGCGCTCTCGGACCTCAACCTCGACGAAAAGCAGTATCGCCCGGCCTCGGTGCTCAGTACCATCTCCAACTGGAAGAATGAGCTGCTGGAGCCCGAAACCCTGCGCCCCCGCAATTATCGTGAAGAGGTGTGCAGCCGCGTCTATGCGCGCTACCGCGATCTGCTGCGTGAGAGCAACGCGCTCGACTTTGACGATCTTTTGCTGTTGGTTGTCAAGCTCTTCCGCGAGCACCCCGATGTGCTGAACAAGCTGCGCCGACGCTACGAGTGCATATTGGTGGACGAGTTCCAGGACACAAACCAGGCCCAGTACGAGATCGTGCGCCTGCTGGCCCAGGAGTCGCGCCACGTTTTCGTGGTGGGTGATGAGGACCAATCCATTTATAGCTGGCGCGGGGCCGATTTCCGGAATGTGCGCCGCTTCCAGAAGGATTTCCCCGATGCCGAGCTGATCCTGTTGGAGCAGAACTATCGCTCCACGCAGACAATTCTGAACGCCGCGCAGGGGGTTATTGCACGCAACAAGCAGCGCACCGACAAGAAGCTCTGGACGGAGAACGCCGAGGGCCAGGCGATCACCGTCGTCGAGGCCTATGACGAGCACGAAGAGGCCCAATTCATCGCCGATGAGGTGCAGCGACTGGTAGCCCGGGGCGCGTGCAAGGCGGGCGATTGCGCCGTCATGTATCGCACCAACGCCCAGTCGCGTGCGCTGGAAGATGAATTTGTGCACCGGGGCCTGCCCTATCGCATTGTGGGCGCCACCCGATTCTATGGCCGCAAAGAAGTCAAAGATGCCCTGGCTTATCTGCGCCTGATCTATTCTCCCAGCGACTCGGCTTCCATAGGCCGGGTGCTCAATGTGCCAGCACGGGGCATCGGCTCGAAGACAATCTCCTCGTTCCAGGTGTGGATGGATGAGCGCGGGCTCAACTGGCACGAGGGCCTGCAGCGCCTGGCCTCCGGTGCGGAGGATGCCCCTATTGATGCCCGCAGCCGCAAGGCCCTGTTGGGGTTCCATGCCCTGATGGAGGACCTGCGCCGCCAAAGTACCGAGCTGGATCTATTGACCCTCTTTGACCGTATGCTGGAGCGCAGCGGCTATATGGATATGGTGCGCGACGGCTCGGAGGAGGGCGAGGAGCGTTGGCAGAACATTCAGGAATTGCGCACGGTGGCGCGAGACTATGCGGCGCTGCCGCCAGGCGACGGGTTGGCGGCCTTCCTGGTCGATGTCTCTCTCGTTTCAGATGTGGATACACTTCGCAATGAAGCCGATGCGGTGACCCTGCTTACCCTGCATGCGGCCAAGGGGCTGGAGTTCAAAGTGGTCTTCCTGGTGGGCCTGGAGGAAGGGCTCTTCCCACACAGCCGTTCCATGGAGGACGCGGACCAGATGGAGGAGGAACGGCGCCTGTGCTACGTGGGGGTCACCCGCGCCCGCGAGCGGCTCTACCTGACCTACACCTTTCGGCGCACGATCTACGGCAATCAGCAGCTGAGCGAGCCTTCGCGCTTTCTGCATGACATCCCAGAACACCTGCTGCGCCGACCCGGGGGGCAAAGAGATGGACGGCCTTCGGCGCTGCACAGGCCAGCCGCACCACGCCCGCCCGCGGCGCCCCAGCCTCAGCGCTGGCGCCGGCCGGTACTCACGCCCGCACAACAACCGGCGCCCCGAGCTCCTCAACAGACGGGCGGCCGCCCGCCTGTTGAGGAGCCCCCGCCTCGGCGCAAGAACCTGCCCGAGCCCCCAACCGCTGAGATAGGCCGATCAAGCGGCCCGGCCCAGCAGCTCTATCGGTCGGGCGACCGCGTCTCACACCCCACTTTTGGGCAGGGAACAGTCATCTCCAGCACTTTGGTGGAGGGTGACGAGGAAGTGACGGTCGCCTTTGAGGGGCGGGGAATCAAGCGACTGCTGGCAAGTTTCGCCAAGATGGAGAAATTGTGATGACTCAATACATATTCTGTACCGGCGGTGTGGTCTCTTCGGTCGGCAAGGGTGTGACCGTGGCCTCATTGGGGCGCCTCCTGAAGAGCCGGGGCGTCTCGGTGACGATCCAAAAGCTGGACCCCTACCTGAATGTGGACCCCGGCACCATGTCGCCCTATCAGCATGGCGAGGTCTTTGTGTTGGAGGATGGCTCCGAAACGGACCTTGACCTGGGGCACTATGAGCGCTTTGTCGACCAGGACCTGACGCGGCTCTCCAACGTTACCACCGGGCAGATCTATTCCGAGGTCATCTCGGCAGAGCGGCGGGGCGATTACCTGGGCGGCACGATCCAGGTGGTGCCCCATATCACCAATGCGATCAAGAACCGCATCACGCAGGTGGCTGCCGAGAGCAAGGCAGAGGTCGTGATTGTGGAGGTTGGCGGCACGGTCGGCGACATTGAGGGTTTGCCCTTCCTGGAAGCTATCCGTCAGATGCGCAATGACGTGGGGCGTGACAATGTGCTCTATATCCACGTCACCCTGCTGCCCTATATCGGCTCCACGGCGGAGCTCAAGACCAAGCCCACGCAGCACTCGGTCAAGGAGCTGCGCTCCATCGGCATTCAGCCCGATGTGATCGTAGCTCGCTCCGATTATCCCGTGGGCCCAGAGTATAAGGACAAGATCGCCCTCTTCTGCGATGTGGAGCGTCGGGCTGTGGTGCCCCTGGTGACGGCAGATACCATCTACTCGGTGCCCATTGAGCTGGAGGAGGCGGGCCTGGCCGACTATATCATTGAGCGCTTTGGTCTGGAATGCCGCCAGCCCGATCTGGCCGATTGGCGCCAGCTGGTCGAGAAGATCCGCAGTCCCAAAGAAGTGCTGCCTGTGGCGGTCGTGGGCAAGTACGTGGAGCTGCACGATGCCTACATCAGTGTGCGCGATTCGCTGCACCAGGCCGGCTGGTTCCATGATTGTGATATCAAGATCGAATGGATCGATGCCGAAGAGTTAGAACAGGGCAACGGCTTTGGCCGGTTGGAGCAGGTGCAGGGCATCGTCGTGCCCGGCGGCTTTGGGCCGCGCGGCATCGAGGGCAAGATCCTGGCAGCCCGTTATGCGCGCGAGAACGGCGTGCCCTACCTGGGGCTCTGCCTGGGTATGCAGGTTATGGTCATCGAATTGGCGCGCAAGGCGCTCAATTCCAGTGAGCCCAACAGCACCGAGTTCAACCCCGATACCCCTTATCCGGTGATCGACCTGATGGCCGACCAGAAAGACATCTCGCACAAGGGCGGCACCATGCGCCTGGGCCGCTGGCCCTGCCAGCTGGTGCCCGGCACTCGCGCCTACGAGGCCTATCGGGATACTCTGGTTTACGAGCGGCACCGGCATCGCTACGAGCTCAACAACGCCTTTCGCGACCTGTTGGCCGGGGCGGGCCTCACTTTCAGCGGCCTCTCTCCCGACGGCCGCCTGGTTGAGATCTCCGAGGTGCAGGGGCATCCGTTCATGGTAGGCAGCCAGTTCCATCCCGAGTTCAAGTCGCGCCCCAACCGGCCCCATCCGCTGTTTCGGGATTTCATTGGCGCCGTCAAGCAGCGGGCCAACGAATCTCAGGGGGCCTCGTTGGCAGGGCTGCAGGCGGTGACGACCGAGCCGGGCTCTTGATGATGTTTCATCGGCAAAGGCCCGGAGCTGAAAGCTGTTCTGTCAGTGTGAGGTGCGCTGTGTAACGCTCCGGGCTGAGAGTCAGCGCCTCGCCCAGGGTTCCTGGAACCCTGGGACACTGCTCATAACACAGGGCCAGGGCCTGCTCCAGCGACCTACTTTCGTGAGTTGCATTGTAACCTGAGGAGCCGACCATGGATAGCCCCTGGGCCATCCAGACAAATGGGTTGACGCGTTATTTCGGCGGGCGCCCCGCCGTTGATAGCCTGTCCCTGCATATCCCGCGCGGCTGCATTTTCGGCTTTCTAGGGCCCAATGGCGCTGGCAAGACGACGACTGTCCGCATGCTCCTGGGGCTTTTACAGCCCGACTCAGGATGGGTTGAGATTCTGGGGCAGCGCATGACCCCCTACGCCCGTGACCTGCGCCGGCAGATCGGCGTTGTGCTGGACCGTGACGGCCTCTACGACCGCCTTTCCGCCTGGGACAATCTCCAGTATTACGGTGAGATTTACCATATGGCGCCTGGCGAGCGGCACCGGCGCAGCGAGGAATTGCTCCGGCAAGCCGGGCTCTGGGAGCGACGCCAGGACTTGGTCGGCGGCTGGTCGAGGGGGATGCGGCAAAAGCTGGCCCTGCTACGGGCCCTGCTCAGTAATCCCCCGCTGCTCATTCTCGATGAGCCCACTTCGGGCCTGGACCCCCTGAGCCTGAAGATGGTGCGCGACCTGATCACCTCTCTTGCCCGCACCCAGCAGCGCACCGTGCTCCTCTGCACCCATAACCTTGACGAAGCCGAGCGCATCTGTGATCAGGTCGGCGTTATCCGCAGCGGGCGCCTGCTTTTGCAGGAGAGCCCCGGCGCTCTGCGCACCCGCATGAGCCTGCCCCAGGTGACCATCGCCGCCAGCCGCCTGACTCCGCCGACGATCGATGCCGTCACAGCGCTGCCGGGGGTGCGTGCCGTGCAACAGGAGGGCGGCCATCTGACCGTAACGCTGGCCCAGCCGGAGGTCTGCGAAGAGGTCGTGGCGACCCTCGTAGCCCAGGGCGCCGGCATCCGCGAGGTGCGGGAGGCCACCAAGAGCCTGGAAGAGGTCTATCTCCAACTCATGCAGCAGGAAGCCTAGGCCATGGGCGACCTCTGGATTGTGGCTCGCAAAGAGCTGCGCGAGCAATTGCGCCAGGGCAGCGACGTGCTGCGCTATATAGGGTTCGCAGTCATCTTGGGTGCCTTCTTTCCGATGACCTATCTGAACCAGGGCTATGGCACAGTGGTGGTGGGCAGCGTCCTCTGGCTGGGCTATGCCGGCATCACCACAGCCTCGGTGGCCACTCTGGGCGCCTTTTTCGCCGAGCGGCAGCGCGGCACCCTCGAGACCCTCTTCACCACCCCCCTCACGGACCTTTCCATCTTTGCCGGCAAGATGATCTTTAGCCTGGTCGTGTCGCTGGGCTCGGTGCTGGCGGCGGGCGTGATGCAGTTCGTGGCCGTCAACGCCATCAAGAGGCTTGTGCCCCAGTTGGGCGTGGGGATGGCGGACCTGATCGTCCTGCCGCCGGTGGCCTACCTGGCCCTTTTCCTCGTCCTGCCTACCGTGCTCTTTTATACCGTCAGCGTCGGCACGCTGGTCTCGCTCCGTGTGGCGAGCGTGCGCACTGCCCACCTGATCAACACTCTGGCCACGTTTCTGCTCGCCATCCCTGGGGCCCTGGTCATTTTGCTCCTGGGGCCGCGCCTGACGATGAATTTCGTCCTGGCGCTCACGGCTGTCATGCTCAATGTCGACTGGCTGGTGCTGTGGCTGGCCCTGCGCTATTTCAGCCGCGAAGCAGCCATCCTCAACATCCCCGAATGAACTGTTATCGCAGATTCCAGAGAGCATGGTATAATGGTCGAGTGTGCAACGGGGCATTATGGCGATCGCGGCCGCCTGGCCCAGAGCGTGGGGTATCTCCCCCCTGGGGAAGCATCAGCATGGTGAACCGCGCCGGCCTCATGTTCCATCCTGGAAAGGAGCGACTGGCCATGGATCTCTTCGAAAAATGCCGGGACTTTACCCGGGCCCGCGAGGCAATGGAAGGCGGCTATTATCCATATTTCATCCCGCTAGACCAAACCGAGGGCACCGAGGTCGTCATCAACGGCAAGCGCCTGATCATGATCGGGTCCAACAACTATTTGGGCCTGACCACCCATCCCAAAGTGCGCGAGGCGGCTATAGAGGCAGTGCGCCGGTACGGCACGAGTTGTACTGGCTCGCGCTTCCTCAACGGCAACCTGATGATGCACAAGGAACTGGAGGCGCGGCTGGCCAACTATGTGCGCAAGGAGGCTGCTCTGGTCTTTTCCACGGGCTTCCAGAGCAACCTGGGCGCCATCTCGGCCCTGGTTGGGCGCGGTGATGTGGTCATTACCGACCGCGATGATCACGCGAGCATCATCGACGGCTGCCGCCTCTCCTATGGGGAGATGAAGCGCTTCCGCCACAGCGACATGGCCGACCTGGAGCGCGTGCTCTCGGCGGCTGGCGATGTGGGCAAATTGGTGGTGGTAGACGGCATCTTTAGCATGGGCGGCGATATCGCCCCTCTGCCCGAGATCATCCCCCTGTGCCGCAAGTACGGCGCGCGCCTGATGGTCGATGACGCCCACTCGATCGGTGTGCTGGGCGGAGGCCGGGGCACGGGCATCCACTTTGGCCTGAATGACCAGGTGGACCTGATTATGGGCACCTTCAGCAAATCCTTCGCCTCGTTGGGCGGCTTTCTCGCTGGTGATGAGGATGTCATCCACTATATCCAGCATTCGGCGCGCTCGCTCATCTTTAGCGCCAGTATGCCTCCCTCCAACGTGGCAGCGACCCTGGCCGCGCTCGACATTATGGAGAGCGAGCCTGAGCGCATCGAACGGCTGTGGACCATCACCAAAAAGATGCGCGAGGGTTACCAGGCGCTGGGCTTTGACACCGGCAAGAGTGAGACCCCCGTCATCCCCATCTACATCGGCGACGACATGAAGACCATCTACACCTGGAAGGCGCTCTTCGACGCGGGCATCTACACTAACCCCGTCTTGCCGCCAGGTGTGGCGCCGGGCCATTCGATGCTGCGCACCAGCTACATGGCCACCCATACCGACCAGCAGCTTGACCGCGTGCTGGCGACCTTTGAGCAGGTCGGCAAGCAGCTCGAGCTGATTTAGCCCATTCCATATGATAGAAGGGGGCCTCCCACTGCGTGCAGTGGGAGGCCCCCTTCTATCATATGGAATGGGCGCTCGCCCAGGTCAAAATGCCCACCGCCGGGTTCAGCGAGTTGCTGCCCCCGAGCATGGGGATGCAAACTCAGGCCCAATCTCTGGCCAGGCGGACCATCGTCTCATAGTTGGCCAGGACGTGGGGGGCAATCCGGCGGCCATACGGGCAAGCTGAGGGCATCAGCACAAAGCCCCGCCCCTCGCCGTCAGTGCCCTCCCGCAAGGCCTGCCTGACCCTGGCCTCAAAATCGGCCGGGGGCAACAGCTCGAGCTCAGAGGCCTCGATATTGCCGAACAGGACCATATCGGCCCCGTACCGCCGGCGGATGTCGATAAGCTGCATATCGCCCTGCGGCGGAGGCTCGACGGGGTCGAGACCTGACGCTCCCATCGCGGCAATATGCGGCATAATGTTTCTGAGCCGGCCATGGGAGTGAATGCGGGCGTACCCGCCGTATTTCTGGATCATATCGACCATCGGCTTGGTGTAGCGGACGACGTACTCCTGGTACAGATGCGGCGGCAAAAAGGGCTCCGACGCATACTCGGACCCACAGATTCGCCACAGATGCCCCGGAAACTGCCGGGCGATCTGCTCCACCATCGGATAGATATGGCCGGCGTGCTTTTCCAGCAGTCGATGGAACAGGGCGGGCTCCGTCAGAGCAAAGACGGTATAGTCTTCCATGGAAAACAGGGCGGCAGTATGGGCGATGGGGTCGCCCACATCGACCATGACGATGCCGGCATCGCCCAGTTCCTCTTCTTCGGCCAGCAGAGCTTGGACACTGTACTCGTAAGCGAAGACTTGATCGGGCAGCTGCAGATAGGCCCTGACATCATCACTGTCCTTGAGCAGGTGCTCGACATCCCAAACTGTCGACACGTCTGGGTCGCGCCGAGACAGCGAGCTCATCGTCCTGCCGGCCACGGTGAGCGTCTGCCGGGTATACTCGGAGCCATCCTGCATGTAGACCTGCTCATGGAAGAACTCATCGCGGCAGTTGCCGGCCGCCTTGACGCGCTGCGGGCCCATCATGCGGATCAGGTCGCTCTCTTCCTCGGCCAGTCGGATCAGCGGCCCCCAATCCGGCGAGTTGTAAATGTTAAAGGGATCGGGGTCGGTCACGTCGAATTTCCAGCCCCCGATCTCATAGAAGCTGACCGCCGGGCGATCGACCGCTTCGCCGCGCAGCGTAGCCATCAGCCTCTCACGACGTGTCATCATCATGTGCTCATCCTCGGCGACATCCGTGTATCATGTGGCTTGCCCGCCATACTGCCGGGTGCACCCGGCAGTTTACACGCCCTCCAGGGCGTGCCACACTCGGCAGGAGCTAGCCCTTGAGGCCTGTCAGCGCAATGCCCTCGAAAGTCCCGCTGCATAATCAGGAACACGATCAGGACGGGTAAGAACATCAGGCTCGCCCCTGCCATCTGCAAGTGGGTCTGGCTGATGTACTGCTCCGTAAACCGCGACATGGCAATAGGCAATGTCCACAATTCCTTGCTATTGATGACAATCAGGGGCCATAGAAAGTTATCCCAACTCCCCAAAAAGGCAAATATGGTCAGGGCGGCGATCGCGGGCTTGCACAGGGGGAGCATGATCCGCCCATAGATGTAGGGCTCGGGAGCGCCGTCCACGCGCGCGGCATCGAGCAGGTCCTTGGGCACGCCAAACATGAACTGGCGCATCATAAAGATGCCAAAGCAGATAGCATCCAAACCAGAGACAACAACATCCATACCGCCCCGATCAGGAGGATCAGCAGGCCGAATGCGACCCCGATGGCGTTCCACACGCTGCGATGCCTGTGGGTGGTAGGGGGAGTGGTGTATGCCGTAGCATTAGATGTCACTTTGCTCTCCTAGACCTCGCGCTGGGTCACACGCAACTGGACGACAGTAACCACCAGAATAAGGGCAAAAAGCATAAAGGCCAATGCTGCACCATACCCTAATCGCGAATAGCGGAAAGCGGTCGCATAGATGTGATAGACCATCACCCGCGTGGAGTTGATGGGTCCCCAACTTCACCGCCCTCGGCCAGGGGGCGTACGATGGCGACGACCTTCCTGACGACATCTTCCTCCAGATCCACACGGTCCTTCACCAGGGGCAGTTTCTGGCTCTCGATCTGCGAGAGGTCGAGGACGTCATCCACCAGGGCCAGCAGGTGCTGGCTGTTGCGGTAGATGGTGTCGACGTCCTCACGATAGGCCCTGGGGAGAGGCTCTCCGTAGCGCTCGGGGGAGAGCGCCATCATACGGCTGAAGCCGAGGATCAGGTTCAGGGGACCCCGGATCTCATGGCTCACCATGGCGGCGAATCGGGCCTTGAGCACCCGCGCCTCCTCCGCCTCGCGCTGCGCCACTTGACGATCACACCTTGGGCTGTAACCAGACCCAGGAGCAGCAGCCAGCAGGCCAGCGCATAGTGCCCTGGGCCCAGCCTGTGCCCCAGGTAGGCGACAACACAGAGGATGACTGTGGGCAAAAAGTGGTAGCCGAACTTGTGCTCCCGGATGAGGGCACAGGCAAGCCAGGCCCAGGCAGCGGCCGCCACCAAAACCACCAGCGTCGGCAGGAGGCTCTGTTGCAGTTCCTCGATCTCGCCCCTCCAGACGTCTGCCTCAACCGTTGTCTCTTTCTCCACTGCCATCCCCTGCCATCCTCTTTCGGTCGCCCGGTACACAGTGCATGCAGGCAAGCATGCTACCGGGCCAGATCAGCACATAGAGGCGCCAGTGTGAAGGATGCATCCAGGATCCGTATCCGCCGCCCGGTTGCAGCCAGGCATTCCGCCGCGCTGCCGCCCGGCCTCAACCCGGGAGAGGGGGGCAGGTATGTCCGGCCGCCTCTACGGGGGCGGCCGGACATACCTGCCCCCAAAAGGCCCTGTACCGGGGTAGCGCGAAGCGTAGAGCCCGGTTGCCAGGGCAGAACGCCTCTCACGGCAACTTGCTGGCCGTGAACTCGCTGGCACAGGTCGGATGCACCCCAGTGTGGAAGGGGGTCTTGCCAACCGGGAGGTTACGGAGTAAAATCACTGGTAGCTTAGTCTTCTTTTTCTGGGATGGAGATCAGCAATGAATACGCCCATACTGGTCGGCCTGATGGTGGCTCTGGCAGTAGCGCTCCTGTTGGCGGCTATCATTGTTGACAACCTGCTGGCGCGGCGCGCGCGCAAGCGCCGCATGGACGAAGAAGCAGGCATCAAATTCGAGAAGCGTGGTACGGCCGATGCTTTTATCGACATTCTTGGCCGCACAGGCGATATCGTCCGTCAAACCGCCGATTCCGCCCGGCGAGGTAACCAACAGCCCAAGGTATAGCATCTAGCAGCAGATGCTGTCTGATCATAGTCACACCGACAGGAGGGCAACTCCGACCCACCAAAACCAGTGCGGGAAGCCGCTAGCCACGCGTTGTCATGGTTCCCCGTAATGGCAACGTGCGGCGCCTGCGGCTGCCGTACCCGGGGCAGAGGCTACCCTATGAACGGCGGCTCGCTCCTGAGTTCTTCCACGATGCCCATGGCTTTGCGCACGGCCGCCGCCTCGCCACGGATGAGGAACCAGAGGCCCCCTTCGGCGCCGCCGATGCCGCCTGAGGCGCAGGGGATGGCCTCCACGCCGGCCAGGGTGCGCAGGGCTTCGATCTCGGTAAAGATGCGCCCGTGCACCGGGAAGAGTGAGGTAACGCCGCCCTGTTGCTCATCTTCCTGGGCGATGGCCGCCGAGGCCTGCTCGATGGGGTAGGGGACGCACTTTTCCAGCCCCACCGGGATGAGCAGGGTCAGCTTTTTGACGATGATGTACCCCAATGTGCCTCCGATGGTCCCCCCGCCCTCTCCGCCGACCAGAATGCCGGCGACTCCACGCTCATAATTCAGCGCATTGGCGCCCTTGATAAAGAGGTCGCCCGGCTGCATGACCTTGACCGAGCTAAAGCGATCCAGCTCCGGCGCCAGTTGGCCGTTGCGAAAAACGGCATCGGGGCGGCTCTGCTTGGGCCACTCGGGCGCGGGCCGGCCTACGGGCAGCGTGCGCCCCGTGACATAGGTGCGCTTGTCGAAACGCTCGCCCAAGAGCTCTTCCAGCACATAAGCGTTGGTCGTGCCGGTGGAGACCATCACGATCCCGTGTTGCATGCGCGCGCGCACGATGTCCAGCGCCGCCACGCCACGCGCGATCAGGCGCTTGGATTCGGCTACCGTCAATGAGAACTGTGCTTTCATCTTTCCCTCCTTGTCAGATCGTCCTCACTGGCTCTTCCCTTTGAAACTGCATCTCGCCCGCCGGCCCTTTGCGAATGACGATATAACGCTGCCAATCAGGGTCACGCCTGGGCAGAGGCTCGGGCTCCTCCCACGAGCGGAAGCGCAGGTGGGGGCCTCGGCTCTCATCACGCCGCAGGGCCGCCCCCAGGACCATCTCGGCTACCGTGAGCAGATTGCGCGTCTCCAGGGCATAGGCCATCCCGCGCTCATCCACGCAGATTCCTTCCTGCCGCCAGGCAGCGACCTGCCGCAGGGCCTCTCCCAGGGGCGTTAGGCAGCGCATGGCCGAAGCAGCGCGGTCCATGAGCCCCTGCAGCGAGGCGCGGATCTGCCTGGCGGGCAGACCCTGGCGGTTCAGCTCTGCCAGCTCCTGCTCCAGCCGGGCCCGTTGCCGCGGGTCGGGCTCGGGCGCCGCAGGCAGGGCCCGCGCCTCTGCCGCAGCTGCCTCGCCAGCCAGCCGGCCGAACACCTGCCCATCCAGCAGGGCGTTGCCGCCCGGGCGGTTGGCGCCATGTTGCCCCCCGGCGGCCTCGCCGGCAGCATAGAGGCCGGCCAGAGTCGTCTCGCCCCGGGTGCGGATCTTGACTCCGCCCTGAAAGTGCTGCGCCGCATTGACAACCTCTACCCGCGCTCCGGCCTCCAGGTCGAGTCCGCGCTCGCGCAGCCAGGCTACGACGGGCGGGTTGATCGCCCTTAAGCGCGCCAGGGGCCCCGCCGCCAGGGTTGCTGCGTTCAGCCCCTTGCCCTCGCCAAACCATTGCTGCACCGAGGGCGCCAGGCGTTGGGGCTCCAATCCCATGGGGTCGGCGGTATAATCCAGGTAGACCCGGTGACCGGCGGCCCGGTGCCGGAACACGGCCAGGTCGATGGCGTGGGAGGGAGCCTCGGCGGAGAGCGGCCAAGTGGCGCCCTTGGCGAAGAGCAGTTCGTGTCGGCGCGCCGGCTCGCCCGGCAGGTAGGAGGGTAACACCTCGGCGCCCGTCTCATCCACCAGGCGCGGCAGGGCGCGCATCATGCTGCCCGAGCAGGCCAGGCGAGTGGCGGGCGAGCAGAGGCCGATCTGGATGAACTCCATATTGACCAGGGCCGCCCCCGCCCGGTAGGCCAGGGCATAGCCGTCGCCGGTCATCTCCGGCGGAAAGACGTTCTGCTTGTAGAGCTGCCCCGCCCCGCCCGTCGCCAGCACCACGGCCCGCGCCCAGATCTCGACCGGCCGGCCGGTGACTTGATCCACCGCCAGCGCCCCGGCCACCCGGCGCCCATCCTCCGTCAACAGGAGCTCGGCAGCCAGATGCGATTCCAGCACGCGTAGGGGCAGCGCACGGGCACGGCGCAGCAGGGCCTGCTCGATGTGATTGGCCGTATAAGGGCCGGTATAGCAGGCACGGGCATAGAGCGAGCCATCGGTCACGAATTGGTCCACCGTACCGCCGGAGCCCCCGGCGGCGCGCCGGACAAAGGGCACGCCCAGTTGCTCCAGGTAGGAAAAAGCCCCCGCAGACTCGCGCGCCAACACCGCCGCCAGGTCCGCATCCGAGACGTACCCCCCTACGCGGTAAATATCCTCGGCGTGGTAGCGCCAGGCATCCGCCCCCACCGGCTCGGTAGTCGGCAACGTGGCGTGAAAGGCCATGCGATCCGAGCAGGCCGTCGCCGTCACCCCGCTCTCACCCAGGCGCCCCTTGGTCAACAGCAATACCGCGAGCCCGGGGGCGCTCTCGCAGGCCGCAATCGCCGCCCGCAACCCAGCGCCCCCCGCGCCGATGATGAGCACGTCGGTGCTAATCCGTTCAGTCATGCTGCACCGTCCTTCGTGATGCGTGAGGTCGCCATTTCGGCGTAGGCGCTGCTCAAAGCCTCGCCGGGGCGAACGCCGGGAAAAGCACTATGCCCTCCGAAAGGGCGACCTCACGCATCACGCATCACGCATCACATATCACGGCCTTGACCGCCCGCCGCTCCGCCATCGCCGCCAGCGCCTCGTTGGCCTGCGCCAGGGCAAAGCGGTGGGTGATCATAGGCGAGTAGCGTTCCGGCTCCTCGAGCACCCAGCGGATGGCCTGGTAGAGGTGATGCGCGTCGCTGGTCCATATGCCCTGCCAGCGGGCGTTCTTACGCACCAGCGATTCGAACACGCGCACCGGCAGGGGCTCACCAGGCACGGCCGCGCCCACCAGGGCATAAACGCCGCCGGGGGCCAGGAACTCAGCGCCATCGGCCATGGCCTGAGGGGTGCCGGCGCATTCGATGACCGTATCGGCGCCCCGCCCCCCGGTGCAGTCGCGCACGGCAGCCAGGCGCTCGGCGGCCGACAGGCGGTCCGAGACGATCTGCACGGTAGCCCCCAGGGCTTGCGCCATCTCCAGCCGGGCAGCGCTGCGCGCCGTGCCGGCGATGATCACCTGGCTGGCCCCACACCGGCGGCTAAAGGCCACGGCAAAGAGCCCCAGCGGCCCAGGCCCCAGCACCACCACCGTCGCACCCGGGCGGATCTGCGCCTCCTCCACCGCATGTATGGCCATGGCACCCGAACAGCCGACGATGGCGATCAGCCCCGGGTCCACATCGCCAGGCACGCGCAGCAGGTGGGTCCGCGGCAACAGGTGGATCACCTCGCTGTAGCAGCCCAGCAAGTACGGGGCCTCGCGGCAAGAATAAGAGATGCCATAGGTGCGCCGCTCGGGGCAGAGATAGGGCTGGCGGCGGATGGTACAATAATGGCAGTGGCCGCAGGTCAGGCCCCGGTCCCAGGTGATGCGATCTCCTACTTGCAGTGAGTGCCCCTCCATATCGTACAGGGCGCCGCCCAGGGCCTCGATCCGCCCGACGCCCTCGTGGCCGAGGATGCACGGCAGGGGTGTGCGCGGGTCTTGACCGGCCGCAATGTGCAAATCCGAGCCGCAGATTCCAGCAGCCTCCAGGTGCACCCGCACCTCCCCCGGCCGGGGCTCAGAGAGCGGAAATTCGCGCATCACCAGCGGCCGCTGAAACGCTTCAAGCACCATGGCATGAGCTATGGGCATGGGGACCTCCAAGGGAATAATACGTAATGCGTAATGCGTAATCCGTAAAGCTGCCCCTGGCGTGAGGCGTCTTGCTCTTCATCCGTCCACATGTCGCGTCATGGTGACCTTACGCATCACGACACGTATTACGTATTGCGTTTCTCCAGTCTACCCAGCAGCGGGATTTCTGTCAATGGGGCCGGCTGGCGCATTACCGGCTTTGCTGCTCGGCACTACCCTGGTACGAGCCTTTAGAGGGCAAGTGGGGGGCGCAGGCGACGGCCCAACGCAGAACCAACTCTACATCCGCAACCCGTCCGTAGTCGCCACCCAACCCGGCGGTTGGCCCCACAGCAACAGTGTAAAATAAGGTGGGCAGGTTGCGCGCGCTGGCGCGTTTGCCTGCAGAGCATATAGAAAAGAGAGGACCGGTGAGCCAGAAGGCAGCGCCTGTTCCGCAGGGCTAACACTGCAACCGCACTTGATCCAGCCGGCTCCCGGTAACAGCCGGCCAAGGTGCTGTGCGCCTGCCCGGCTCTGACCCGGGAGGGGGGATTGGGCGGGTTGCCTGCAGCCGGGCCGCCCGTTGGCGGCCCGGCTGCAGG
>Ga0078972_1006039_pt1 | contig 29532 bp, 25 predicted proteins | sample YelNatPaOPGAMG01_FD_67568 | JGI IMG/M metagenome (GOLD analysis project Ga0078972, IMG submission 67568) | Hot spring thermophilic microbial communities from Obsidian Pool, Yellowstone National Park, USA - OP-RAMG-01 (SPADES assembly) (version 2) | ecosystem: Environmental > Aquatic > Thermal... | reverse complement strand
AGTCCTCGACTTGTATCAGTTCTTCATTACTGTACTGGTAATTCGATATCTCGTAGTTCAATACCGAGGCGATCCCGCTAATATTCCATGATGCGAAACCTATCGAGTCGTAGCGCATAAGGGAATAGGAGTAACGCTGCGGTACTCCAGAGATACGTTGTCGATTTAGACGCAGCTTCCACAGGGTGTGTGAGAGCACATGCCACCATTGCCTCCTGCATTCCAGTCGTTCACTGCGTGTCTGCCGCAGCACGAAGTTAGCATCAGAAGTACATTAGTCAAGGTCGATTCGAATGCGACCTTTGTCTTTCCGGACGCGTGAAGCTACCCTCAACCATTGGGAAAAGTCTGCAAACCACCATTTCAGCGGCTTTGTATCCGCTCCCCAAACACATAGGCGGGCAAGTCGCTTATTCCACTTTCGACAGTGAGCATACTGCCAGCTGTCTTCCAAAGTATCCGCCGAGATTGTTTCCAAAGTTGAGGTAGGTACTCAAGGTAGAAGGTGAAACTGAGCCCGAATTCAGGGATGGATCCAGTATTTGTGCCCGAACCTGCAGCGTTGTTTCGGGAGCAGCGGATGACTGCTCAGAATTCTCGTCAATATTTTCTGCTGCCACTGCCTCTGCCCCTCCGTTCGTTGCGGTCAAGGCCCCTGGCGTGGGCTTCCTTCGCCGTCGCCTAAACACCCCGCGTTAACCCACTTTCAGAGGTTCTCCGGAAAGACTAGACCTCTTAGGCGGACGTGATGTGTGGGGCTTTTAAGATAGTGGTTCCTTGATAAATAGTTTGCGACTAGTTTGCATCGCGCTCGGTGAGCGCACCTCGGAGATCAGGCAGGCATGAGACGCTACGCGCATGCCACTGTTGAAGGGAAACACGTGATCTTGATCAATAGCGTGTTGTTCTGCTGTAAAAGTCGGATTCCCGTTGAGGGCGTAGCAAAGTATAGTTTTCAGTTCATTTCTGTTTCAACCCTCAAGTAAAAATACTCGAGTGTTTTTTCGCAATATATAAGAGAAGCGTTCAAAGAGCATTCTTTTTAAAAAAACTAAAAAAAGGAAAAGTATGTAGGAGCAAGTCCACGATCCTGGAGGCCCACTGTCGCAGGCTGCCAGAAAGAAAACAAAAAACAGTGCCGAGTCCAGAAGAACAGGGAGAGAAGAAGAACCGAAGAGGGGAGGCCCGACGTCGAAGGTGGCAAGAAAGACGACTGTACGACGAGATAGTGGTGAAAACCTTCCTTCTTGGACATATCAAGGATCCCTACAGGAAAAAAGGTGCGAGACGCTATCGAAAAACGTGCCGACTCGTATTCCGAGAGTATTGTCAAGGCGTCGTCAGGACTGATGCATTTGGCGAGGGAGATGTATCGCGACGTGGCGCACATGGAAACAGTCTAAATTCCGGACGAGTTTTTCGATAAGACCTTTATTCGACACCTGATGCTTGGTACAGGGGAAGCGCGGAAGGAAAATGTGCTAGTGCACGCTCTCCACGAAAAGCATCCCTTTTACAGCTTCAATGGTACTAGATACAGGGGTGACGCGGATATTTACGACTATGGGGCGATGAAGTACCTCACGAATCTGAAGAACCATTTGACAATGAACCTCGAACGTTTCACGGTACGCGCCGTGTTTGCACTCTACCCGGGCCTATCTCGCAAAGGAAAATGGGCGATTATCAATGGCATCACGAAAGATCGTAAGCATGAAGATGAGACGGAGTTCGTTGACAAGAAGGCGTCAAACGAGAGCACGAATGAAGCTGCTGTAATCCGTGCTGCTATTCAAGAGCACCGTGCAATCCTGGGACTGGATTATCCAGCAGAAAAGATATCAGAGTTGAAAAAAGATAAGGAAACATACGATCGCCTCATCCTACGGTATTTCGTGTTTCTGGACCAAGAACTCGAACGCGAGGCGGAGATGAAGGTGAATAGGGGAAAAATGAAGAGTGGGAGAGACGGAAGGCTGTCCTAACGGGGAAGCGCTTCAACGTGGTTCCATTGTGCAACATCAAGTCAGTTTTTGTGACCATCGGCTCCGGCGTCCTTTACGGCATCATGAAGCAGATCAGTCCGGAGTTCAGTGTCAGCAGGGAGGACTTCACCGGCGAAAACCGGGAGACGTACTGGAAGAGTATCTTCGATTTCAAACGTCTGAGAGTGAGCAAGCAAAAGTTGTTTACTGGGATGATCGTAACCGATGGAGTAGAATTGTGTGCAAACTATCGGCGGTTGAAGAGAGATCGGCCAGTCCCTCCCTCGGCTGCGCCCGTGACGAAGGATCAAGAAAACAAAGAGGTGTATCCTGCGACGCAGGAGGTGGAGGATAGAGACCTTGTCGTTGACGTGACCAAGGATGAAGAAAGGGAGGAGGCGGATCTTGCGACGCAGGAGGTGCAGGATTACGACCTTGTCGTAGGCGCGGACTCTGGGAATACGAATGTCCTAACCATCGCAGCACCGAAGCGTGCGGAAGATGGAAAAGTGCCAGCGGAATCCTGAAGATATACAAAAGTACGGACCGCTGACGGAAGGGCGAATGGAAAGGAGAGCGAAAGTTCGAGGATTGCTTGCATCAGTAAGTACAACCAGTGATGGCAAGAAACGGATGGAGTTTGTGAAGCGAGGTTTTAATGCCGCAATCAATCTACGGAGATGTGCGGTGCTAGAGAATAAACCTCCAGAGTGGACAAGAATGAACCTTGTTGGACAATCTCTCAAAGGTGAACTATATGAGAGAAAGCTGGAATCAGTAGTGGGTAGCCAGTCCAAAAAGACGGGGGGGGCCGTTTGCACGCCAGCTGGAGACGATTTGTCTAAGGCGCGTTCGCCGCCATTGCTGCATACGGCCGGCGTCGTTCGACTTTGAACGGCGTTCGTGACCGAAGCTCATCCGCGGATCCAGCTGCACGCCGCTGCTTCATTCAGGACGCGTTGTATAACAACGTCAGGGAACCATGACGAAAGGAACATCTTCCAAGGGTCGCCGTCACGGCAAATCACATACACTCTGTATCCGTTGTGGACGACGATCGTACCATATCCAGAAAAGTACCTGTGCGAGCTGCGGGTACCCGTCGCCGCGAAAGCGGACTTACAACTGGAGTTTGAAGAGCAAGCGGCGACGCACTACAGGAACTGGGCGCATGCGGTACTTGAAGACGGTTGCTAGACGGTTTCGAAACGGGTTCCGCGAAGAGAACACTCGTAAGGCGATAAAGAGGACAGTGGCTGCCGCTCCCGCACAGGAGAGCGGCCAGGAAGCAGCGAGCTCTTGATTCGGAGTAGACGCGGCGCTACCCGTGTAGCACCGTATGCAGCGCAGCCTCTCGTCGGAGAGCGGCGATTGAGGTTGCTGATGGGGTCTTTATGTGGTGAATCGAACTGGTGTAAAACTTCTTCCGAGTGTCCGCTAGCGCTCATACCAACACCCATGGACGTTACGTCGCTCGTATCGCGTACGCGGTGCGCGCTTGTCGCAGCACGTATTGCCGTGGCCCTTTGCGGGTCCGTCGAGCAACTTTGTACCACAGCTGCATGGCTTGCGCTCTTGTTTATGAGCCTGGTACGACGCGAGCCGATACGTTCCAGTCCCGACTGGAGCGCATCGGGTACCCGTTCCCGCTTGGAAGCTTGGGCACCCATCGCACTGCGTCGGCAGCGTTCCTAAATCGCGCATATCACCAACGATGGCCCGACACGAAATGGTTTCCGCGCGTCGATTCTCTTCCTTCTGTCCTGAATAGGCGGAGAACATCATGGCTTGTCCATGCCTACCGGTGCATGAGCACCCATCCAGGAGTCGGTCGTGAGCGTTCTCGATCAGTGCTCTGGAGGCCGCCTAGTTCATTTGAGGAAACCCGACTTGCATGCGATGCGGCATGCAGCGGCGGGAAATGGCCTGCCGCTTCACACTGGGCGTAAAGTTGGGAGCAGTTGGCGTTGCTGACTCGCCGTTGTCGTTGTCGATGGCGAGTCGTGTACTTCGCTCGTGCTGAACTCGATGCAAAAATTGCTCGCTCGCATAGAAAACATGATATTCGAATCATGCGCATATGTCGGACGGCGAATACGCGCTACAGCACATGGGCAAAGCTAGTCCACGCTGCGACTCGTATTCTTCCATCAAGCCCGAGGTTTCCCGATGGATAGGCCGAAGGTTTTCGCAGGTTTGCGATCAGCGCTAGCGCGGGCGCTGGGCATTCATTCGTGCTCCTGGCTTGTGCTTCGTCATCGAACTTGAGCTACTCCGCACCGCAATCATTCCCGGAAACGGCACTGGTTACTCTTCAACTGGCATGCATTTCGGTATTTCGCGGCATCGACGACGGCGTACACTCCTGATGCACCACAGCGTAGAACTCTTGCTCCCGGGAGATGCCACTATTATCTTGCTTGCTGAACGTGTAAGCAGTTACGAAACTAGGGCGCGCTGCTCCTCCATGCAAGTCGACAAATATCGTGTTGTGGAATCTGCTCTGATACATCCGTTCTACATCATAAATGAACGTATCATCTATGCTGGCGTCGTAGCTCGTTGTCCAGTACTGCGCGGCGATGGTATTGCGGGTATCGTCCCGAGCGCGTCAGGCAGCGCTGCTGGTCCGCATCGACAAGGGCATTGTAACCGGGACTCGCTTTGCGAGCTGGGGCGCTTTACACCAGGACTTGTTTGCTGGGTGGAAGGGCATGGAGTGGCCTGTCCGTTTTCATCGACTGCCTGGCGCTTTGCGGTTGACGGATACCGTTCTTCAGTTCCTGCCTCTGGATCGCGATGCAACCGTTCGCATCATACCGCTGAGTCGGGTGAAGCAGGTTCTGGTATCGGCCCCGGGAAGCCGCGTACACCTTCTAAAACTACAACTGGAGGATGCAACATCCGCAGTTTTCGAGTTTGGCGGGGACCAGCGGTCCCGTGACCAGGCACGTGAGGCGATCGCTCGTGGGCTTCGGCGTCGTGGGGAGGTGGTGGCGGCGGCGGCGGCTGCAAGGCCCGTGGACGACCACGATCCGCTCTATCGGGAGCTGGTCGAGTCCGGTCTTGTTCCTGAGGATGTTTATCGCCTGTATGCGCCGTATCGGGAGGCAGCAAGCTGGCAGGCGAGGCTTTTCCAGGGTGGCACGCTTGTTGAGGCACCCGCGCAACGTGCCGGTCTACCGTCGGCACTCTTATCGGAACTTCGACCCGCCGAGGAGAGCGGGCGCCGTGTCAAGTATCGCTTTGATCCGGCAACTATTCATCAGATCTTTGTAGAGGAACCTGCGGTTCAGCGCGCCTACGAGGATACAGTGGCTCGTGGCGTCCTTGATGAGAAAAGCTTCTGGAAAAAGTATGTTGAAATGCGGACGGCGTTGTCGGCATCTGCAAATGGAGTCAGGCCCAGTGATGCCCACGCTGCCGCACGTGCCTTTTTTGCCAAATACGAACAGCATACTCGAGATCATTCAAGCCGGAGCGATCATGAGAACGAGGCTGCGGGAGCTTCGCAGAGCGCGCTCCCTCTCGACGTGGACCTTCGCCGCAACGAATACGCCTCGCAGGAGCATCGTGAGGAGCACCTCGCTGATGCCCTCGAGCTCCTCCATCGTTTCAACCGTCATGGTCAACTGGTAATGGATGCGAGCCACTTTCGACCGGAAGAGCAGGAGTGGTTGAAACGTTCTTCCCTGATTCTCGAAGAGCTGGTGGAATCACCTGCCTCCGATTCCAGCGATGACAACGTTGAGCTCGACGGTCGCGCCTGCGACGCAACAGTGCTCGCCGCTGGCCTGCTTCCCGCTCCATTTCAAATCGAGCGGGTCGCTGGTGAAGCCTATCGTGCAGCACTTTGTGCGCTCTCCGATGCAAATCTGTGCTAGGGTTCCTGCTGCAGCACACAATATGCATAGCGCGAGGATCCATGCCCCCGCAGATGCCACTGTATGTTACCTGTTGGCAGACCGGGCACGTACAAGAGGCAGGGCGCCTTGGTATCCCGCGAACACGCAACAGCCTGTGCGGATGCGAGACGGACTGTTGCACTATTGGCCAGTATCCGAATCGAATGGAGCGTGCATCACCCGTGACCAGCTCGAGCTGTGCTATTTTTCAGCGACTGACCTGTAATCGTGAACGCCCATGCATAGCCAGGACGGCGTCGATCCATTCCCTGGTTTCAATAGCACAGGCCATGTCGAGAACCGCGCAAATAGGCTTGCGTTCACATCATGAAACCTCGATGACAGCTCATGAGGGTCATCGCACAGTCGCGAAAAGGCATATTGTCCACGGCGCGTGTCGACATCGACCGGAACCCGTCGGCCTGGTGAACGCACCATGGCGTGCCGTCTTCAGGCATAACCTCTCCGCGATGCGCGTTCGCGTTCGAGCGTGATCAAAAAGCTGTACCTTGTTTTGCCGAGGACTGCAAGCACCCAATTTAGGGATGACGTAAACGCCCCTGTACGTTACGGTGTGCCTGGTTCCCGAGTCGCGCTCGTTCGAACCGACAAGTCGCCTACCCGCGAAGAAACCAAGCACTGGAGGCGTTTTTCAACAAGCTACTGCTTCGGGTCCAACGGGATGCGCTTTTCGCCGTCGCTGCGCCTTAGCAGTGCCTCCTGCTGATCCTGAAGCCCGGTTACGCGTGATCGCAGGAACGAGAGAGAGTCATCCCTGGAAAACACATTATCAAAGCGATTTGCGCGCCACTTCACTGGTCCCGAATCACACGGGTAAGCATCTTGTCCAGGAGGGGAATCGTCCGTCCATTCGTACACGGCGCGTCCATGTTCCCGGGAATCCGTATGCATCTTAAATGCCGCTTTCGACGCCGACACCCTGTTGCCCCAGTGAACAAGGAGGTGTCCCTCTGCTCGACAAATTGCCTTGCGAGGCGGAACGCAGGCGTGCGTGGATCGCTGCGAGCTTCCGGTACGCTGTCGATTGCCAGCGGTACGCCCGCACTCGGGTTCCTCAGCTTGTCGATCGAACGATTCGCCCTACGACAACAGTCACATCATCCGCTTTGCCGCCATAATACCAGAAGCCAGCACTACGAGCGTTCACTGCAAATGGCGACATTCGGTTTTCGTCTGCTGCGAGCGTCACCGCCATCTGTGCCAAGCGCGTTGCCAGGTCCTGCAGCACAGGCGCGCCGTCCACAATCATCGCTGGTGCGGGTGCACAAGTGTTTGGCTCAGTGGCGATGTGCATTTCCCGACGTGCGTGGCCATCCGGCTCGCTTTTCAGCGTGGATTTGATCACAGCATTCGCTCGGGATCGCTCCGCCGGCGGCACGTCTGTTGCCGCCGCTTTCTTCTCAGTACGCTCCCGGTACCAGTCCTGAATGCAATCAACAATTTCTTTATCGTACACATTGTCGAAAAGGCCGTCTGTGCCCAGAACGAACCAGTCGCCCGCCTGCACTTCGAAACGGTCCACGAACGCATCGTACGCGGTATCTTTGCTCTGAGATCCGAGCTGATACGGGCAGTTGAAGTAGTGCTGTTGTTCTTTCGAACGAAAGATAACATCGCCCTTGCGCATGACCAGGAGCCCAGAATCCCCCAAGTTCACACACGTGAGCGTACCACGTCGCGACACGACCTCCGCGCTCTCCAACGGAGTACTGAGTGCCACGAGGCACGCAGTGCAACTACCGACCACATCATTGGACGCGGCCGCTTGATCCAGGACACTAACCAGGCTACCAGAAGCGTCCATACTTTCTGTGCCTGCACGCACGAGCTCGGCAAGCCGCCTTGAATAGAGGCCCGGATCGACGCCCAGCGCCGACCAGCCACCGACACCGTCGAAAACACCGGCTGCTCGTTTTGTGAGGAAGAACGCGTCCTCGCCACCACGTTGGCGCTTGTTCGGATGCGGGATCATTGCGACACCCGCTTGGAAGTGAAGTCGTCGGCTGCAAACTATCCACCAGGCAGCGTGGCTAGGCACCCGCGGGGCATACCAGGCGGCTCGACGGCGCTCGGCAACGTTCCGTAGACCAGCTTCCGTTCGATTGGAAGCGAGCGAGCTCCACGGTCGAAAACTGCCTGAAGCAGCACTCGCTCCCTGAGCGAACACCCAGCCGGTCAAGCGATAGTTAGCTGCCGCCTCTGCTGCCCAGAAAAACGCCCTCGTCATCGCAACCGTTGCAAGACGAACGAACGAACGAACGAACGAACAGGTAGTGCAAAGAACCCAACGTACCGGTAAGTCGCGCGTGCCGTGGAGGCGAACGCTGTCGTTCATTCGGCAGCGCTCGACGCTGGCACCGACTTGCCCGACTAGATGCACTACTTTTTGCTCTTTGACCACAGTGAGATTGATTAGTCAGGTGTGTGTCATCAAATGCCTTATTCGGTTTATAGCAGATGGGCTGCAAAGTGCGTTCATTTAGAGAAATAGAGAATATAAGATATAGGTATGGAGATTGAAGTCGAGGATCCTGGATTGCCTCTATCCACGGGTGTCGAAAAAGAACGGTAATTTTCTCATCTTTTCGACGATCGAGCGAAGAAGACCAAGAAGAGGGGAGATGGACCACAAAAATGTGTTTGCCCGACGGGGCGATGACGAGAATCTAATCGCACAGAGGGCACGAGTTCTGGCAATCCCTGCATTGATGCGTTGCACCAGATGAACTGCATAGAACGGCTCGTGAACGGAGACTTCGACGTCACAAGCAATATCAGGAGATGTGCGGTGCTGAAAACGAGACTCGCGGAGCTGACGCGAACTAAATTCGAGTGGCAGCCTCTAATACCCCCAGTGTGCCTGGATAAAAACTGCAACCGATGGCAGTCGGCGGATGGAAAAAGACTGGGCGGTGTCTGCGCGTGGGCAGCTATATGTACTCTCGATGGTGGTAAAACATTGCACGTTTTATAAATCATATGCCGAAGAGCAAGTTCGATTTGCAGCGTATGGAACCTAGTAGCGTTTCTTAAGCAAGTCTGGTCGTTTTCTATGTAATCAGAAGCATTTGCTCCGCCATCGCTACCTGAATGGAATCATTGATCCTGCATCATCAACACTGATTCCGTTGCACAGGACGTACGTAGAGCGCAATGATCACCGTGTGACGCCATGGCTCGCCAAAGCTCCAGGATCCGAGCACTGTGCAGGGACCAGCGAAGCTGCCGACTTTGTGGTTCCTCAAATGATAACACCTCGATTCGCGTCGAACGGTCTTCTGATCCACCAAAAAAATTTGGTGGGTCGTGATTTTGCGTTCTCCAAGCACGCCTCCATACACTGCTGCATCAGAGAACCCACTCGAAATGATGCCGTGTCGGTTATTGAATGACGCTTCCGAGCACTGGGCCTGCATGAAGCCGGTAGTCGATCCCTGAACGCTTCATGCGCGGACACGTACTATGCATAAGACTCGGAAACTCCGGGCTGCACAGGTCCATTGTCTGATGCTTCCAGCATCAAAGTCGATCCCCGCTGACTGCCTAGATGACAAGCGAGATCCGCGTACAAGCCCGAGATCCCATGCATCCAGCATCAAACGCGATTTCGCTCTACTGCCCAGAAGCGCAAGCATGAAAGCGTCTAGCTCCCGTATTCGACTGTTCCCGACAATGGTCTCGGGCATATGTTTGCTCCCGAATGAATACACCTTCGTGGAGCGCGCAGCATAGTGCTTTCTTTCCATCGCGCAAGATCAGAAAAGTCTAACCAGTTCTACCACGGATGCGTGTCGCGCGCTGGGCGTCGTACACGACCACGATGCCGTGCATCCACCGATTCTCATGATGCAGACACGGTGTATCGAAGGAGTCGATTCTGAGTAGCCGAACGGTGTCGATACCAGCGCCTGGACCTCACCATTTCCGCGCACGCTTCTTCCTTCTTCTATGCCAGCAGCAGCGTTCCTACATAAAAAACCCGCGCCATGAGACCTCTATCCGTCTACTGGGATAGCATAGGCCGGCCGCACTTGCTTGGCCGGGCACATGCGCTCGATTCGAAATCCTGTCAAAGCACAGTGCCATCCACGTAACCTGCAAAAGAGCGGAGCTTCTCAGTAAAGCCTGTGTTTGCCGCCTGCCCGAACGAGGTATCAGAAACGTGCTCACCGACGCGCTGCGCACCGGCGCCTTCCAGCGCTGGAAGCAGTGCGCCTCGAGTGCACGGGTGCGGCGCCTGCCTGCCTGCCTGCCGGCTCCTCTCTATTCCGCTAGCGAACCAAGCACCCTGCTCTTTCCCCAGACACCTTGTCCACTGTGGAGGCCGCTCGGCTACAACTCCGACGTGCAGCGTCTGTCCACGATCAACACGAGTACGCACCTTGTGAAGGGTACAGTCGCGAGAAGCGCATGCTGGGCGCCAGCGCTGGCAGGCAGGCGGCGCCCCGCGCATTCTCTGCACACCCGAGGCGCGCTTTCGCGACTTTCCGTTACGTGAAGTTGGTGTCGGGTTCATGGCGTTTCTTTCAAGTTGTCCGGGTGGATCGTGCCTGACACGAGATCATCATAAGCATCGGTTGGCGATCCGTTCTCGTCTGCAACGGTCTCTGTGTTGCACGACGGCTCGCACCGAGCAGCAGGTCCAGGCCCAAGAGGTGGAGCGCCCCAAGCACTTTTTCGGACGCGTTATTACCGCTCTGGTGACGCCATTCAAATTGACTGGCGTTGAGGTGGACTATGGTGTTGCTGAATCTTTAGCTGCTCACCTTGCTGAGAACGGTTCGGATGCGATAATTGTTGCAGGCACCACGGGAGAGTCGGCAACGCTGACCTGGTCGGAAGAGTACGAACTCTTTCGGGTGGTCAAGTCGGCCGTTGCAGGGACAAAGTGTCGGGTGATAGCGGGTGCTGGCTCGAACTCGACGGAAGAGGCGATTGAGGCGACCAAAAAGTCGGCAAAGTTGGGTCTCGATGGAACCCTACAAGTTGTCCCGTACTACAACAAACCCCCACAACAGGGTATTATGGCACATTTTCGGGCGATAGCCAACGCAGCACCTGATCTGCCTATGATGCTCTATAACATCCCCGGACGCACGGGCATCAATATGACAGCGGAAACGTCGATCAAGCTGGCGGAGATGTGTCCGAATATCGTGGCGCTGAAGGAAGCATCAGGCAACCTGGAGCAGTTTGCTCGAATTCGGCGAGCAACGTCGCCCGACTTCGCCCTGTACTCTGGAGACGATGCGCTGACGCTTCCGCTTCTATCGCTCGGAGGCAATGGTGTGGTGAGCGTTGCCTCTCATTTCATCGGTCCCGAGATCCAGCGGATGATTGAGCACTTCGTGGACCTGGGGAATCCGGAGGAGGCGTTTCGAATTCACTGCCGATATATGGACCTGTTCGAGGCACTCTTCGTGATGGCGAATCCAATACCGGCAAAAGCAGCGCTGCGTTTGCTTGGCTGGCCGGTGGGCCCCACGAGACTTCCGCTCACGGATATCACAGCATCCGCGGAGCAGCAGTTGCGTCAGGCCATGATTGCGGCAGGCCTGCTTTCCAATGGAACCGGATAGTGCTTCCTGGCAAGGCTAGCGCAGGTCTCGTGCCTGTGGCTGCGTTATCCACATGGGGGCCAGTGCCTTTCGCCCGCGTCTCGCTCTATGTGCGGCGACTTTGGGATCGCGCTCGCCTTTCACGCCAGTGTGTGTGGATCTGTGTGTGCGTTGCCCTGTCTTTCATGCAGGGCTTGCGTACCATGCGGGCGTTTGTTGCCCTGCCCTTCGTAGTTCGCATCAAGTTGGAAAGACGCGAGTTTCAAAAAGCTCCGGACTGGATCAAAGCACATGGCCAGGAGTTCCCGAACGAGCACGTAAAGTTTGAAGCTGCGCGTTGTTGTCTCTCGGAGGTCGAGACGGACAGAAACGGATTTGTTTGGAAAGCCGACCAGGGCGCATTGGTCACGCAGGGCGCCTCGAGCGGAGTCCTGTTGCACACGAGAACGCTGTCGAAGCCGAAAGGAGCATTTTCGAGCCAGAGCGCCATCGGGGCTGTTGCGCGTAAAACGGATCTTGCAACTTTATGCAGCCGCTGCTTGCATTAAAAATAAGCCTACTATGATCGTCTGCATGTCCTCGGTCGTGCGAAGATGCACGGCAGCTAGCTGGGTCTCAGCGGTGACAGTTTACGCTGGCCTGGTGGCGTCGGCCTGTAACCGCAGGGCACCCGAAGGGATGCGCATTTCGGCCGCGCTCCGGGGACATGGTGATAAGTCCCCGCATTCATGCGTGCCGAGCTTCCCTGAACGTCGGTAATGATCGCGCACGTGAGCATTCCGGAGGACAGACTCAACAATCCAGCACCGTGAAAAATGGACGCGTATCGCCGGGACTCGAGCCCCGTGGACACCACGGCCAGCTGCGGTTGCCGTGGCAGAGCGCGAGCGGTGAGCGCCGGCTCCTTTTTGACGAATGCTTGACCCTGAGCCTGTCGATTTGCGTTCGAGAACCGCGAACACTCGCCGATGCTCTGGTTACGGATGCGTCATCACAGCGCCACACGGCGCTGAACCGAAGGCACTGCAACACTGGGGGAGTGCATTGGCGTGCGGACGATTCGCTGGGGGTTTCGCAAGACGTTCGGATTTGCTCGTCATGAAGCAGGTTGGGATCTGGGTCTCTCATATGCAATCGCCACTGGGCATCGAATGGATTTGTTGACCTCGAATGGGGTTCGGATCCCGCTGGCTGGGTAGCTCGGCTACGCGCGCACTGGGCGCGCTTGTGCTGCTCCGGAGCACGGACTACCGAAGCAACACAGCTGGACGCAGGGCTTGGATCCCGTCAGGCCAGAGAGGGCCGGCTTACTCAAGCGCGTTTTGAACACGTTGCAGGCGGTGAGCTCGAGGCACAATGTCTTCACATGCTGATCCTGAAGAAACTAAATTCACGCGCGGGGATTTTGTGTGCTGCAGACGAGGCTGGACACCGCAGCGACGACCTCCACCAATGGGAGATTAAAATGGAGCACTGGGCTGCTCGCTATGTACGTGGATAGGTTCTTCTCGACTTGTCTTTTCAGATGTAGAGCTGTGACTTTTCGAGAGCAGCAACAAGGGCTTGAGCACTCGTGTGTCGGTTTAGGATTCTCGGCCATAGTTTCAGAGTGGTTTTTTCGACGCTCTTCCACTAGGACTCGTTACATCACCGAAATCAAGACCATTCCCGATGTTCCGGAACTAGGGTTCGTAAACGAACCAATATTCGTCTCCAATGTGTACGTAAAGGTTTCCAATCTTCTCAATATCTTACTTTTGTAGCGTGCTCAAGCCACGTATGCTTGTAGTTTTGTCTCTTTCTTTCTCAAGGCAACTCATTGATATCGCAATGCTCGCCATTGCTTCGACGAGGGAAAATGCTGGACGTCGTCCCTCGGAGACTTGTTCACGAGTTCATACCGACAATACGCGCAACATGCCACTTCGAATCATGCATTGCTTTCAAGCGGTACACTCAATGCTCTCTGCGGCGGTCAACGAAACAGCATTCGCTATCTGCCTCGTACGTCTCACAGGACATACTTCCGGAGGCTGCAGTCTGTCTCTATTTTGCCTGGAACGTTGTCTAGATTTCGGAATTGAGTCATCCGGGTGTCCGTGTCGAGTGCTACGTACGTCACTGTTTTGCACGAAGGAAGCGTCAAGGGATCGAATACCTTCGACTTGTTATCCAATCTGGATTTACCCCCCGATGTTTGTTTCATCACGAACAACATCGTGTTCCACCAATACGTTATCGAACGGAACAGGGCGCGCTTGGACTTGCAGCCAGCAGCGCCGTCGCCGAGTACATCGCTCAGATCAAGCACGTGATCGCAGAGCACGGCGCCGGGTGCGGAAACTGCAATGGATATCAAGGGGAATCTTCTCTTCTCCGAAATGGCAAGTAGCCTGCGATGAAGCACGGGATCGCGCGCTGTAGGACGGCGCTCGGAGGACGAGGAGATATGGTCGATGCATAGGCACACTTGGCAGCGGTCAAATGTCACCGCTGTGAAGCGCGGACCCCAGCTGTACACAAAAACAGATGAAAACAGCAAGCGAAGCGCGGATCGCGATTTTCACCTGTGCATGGTTTGCGTGACCAGCAGCCGGACGCAACGGAATCGGAACTCGAATGCCGCCATCAAAAACCCGCGAATGCTGAGAACGTAACTGAAGACTCACGAGAGACCAGCATATGTAGATCAGCAGATAATCGAGAAGGAAAGAAAGTAGTCTCAGAAAATGCACTCAGAATCTGGTATTGGTGATACGAGCACGTGATCAAAACGCTTGCGTTCTCGCCCGCGTCAGCAAAGTGATCGCGCGCATCGTTCCCCCACGCTGACACGCGTGTCCAGCGAGCTGCCTGCCAGGCACGCAGACGCGCACGCATGGCGGCGGATCGCGAAGGCGCCACCGCCGCGCTTCGGCGGCGATGCGCAGGAGCGCGCGGCGATGCGCAGGAGCGCAGCGCCAATTCAGTGCAAACGATTTCCGTTGTATACGATCATCTTCGGATTTTGGTTGAATTCGTTTGTTTCGTGCCTTTGAGGGCACCAGAGCAAGTGTTTGTGCAATGAATTCGAGTTTTATAGTTTCCCCTGTGTACAAGAGTTGTAATTTGCGGTGTCGGGCTCTTTTGCTACGAAATCACTGCGCTTTTGGGTCGAACGTGAGCGGGAGCGTGAACCGCCAGTGCACCCAGTTCTGGCGTGCACCGCAGCGACGTGTCTTGCGATGCGGCCTGACAGCTGCGGATTCTGGTCGGTCAACGCTTCCATCGCCCAAAGTTCGAGAAGAATCTAGCCGGAGGTTCGCAGATCAGGAGATCGCGTCTGAAACCCCGCTGGTCACCTTGCTCTACGACGGTGAATGCCCGATCTGCATGAAGGAAGTACGCTTCCTACAGTCGCGGGACGCGGGCCGTGGCCGTATTGCATTCGTTGACATTACGTCGCCAGACTACGACCCCGCGAAATATGCCGGTATCACGTTTGAGCAGGCAATGGGCCGCATTCACGGTATTCTCCCCGACGGCACGGTTGTGAAGAAGGTGGACGTCTTCCGAGCGTGCTACGAAGCAGTTGGCCTCGGCTGGCTTTGGGCAGTGACTAGCGTTCCCCTGGTGAAGAAGTTGGCGAATGCCGTGTATGACTTTTGGGCGGATCGGCGTCTGCAGTGGACCGGGCGCGGCACGCTCGAAAGCGTACTTGCAGCACGCCGCGGTGCAGCACCGGCCGCCGATGGGGACGACTGTTCCGAACGCTGCGTGATCGACTGGGGTGAAGATGAAGAGCCGGAGGAAAAGAAATAGTTTTCTTTTCAAAGGATCTGCGAACCATTGAGGTCATGCATGACGTGAAGCTGCGTTCGTTGCGCGCTGCGAGCACACCGAGCGACGGCGTTGGCGTCGCTTAACGCATTTGCGGACTCGCGATGCGCGGTTGGTGCCCACATCGAGTGCGTGCCCCAGCGGCGATTTGACCGCACATGTGCCAAGGCTGGTCGAGTAGGGAAGAAGGTTGAAATATTTGGAACAAATAGATTATTATGGACAAATGTGCATGCATATGCCCAGATTGACGCTGGTTCCTGTTCCCCCATGCTATGTAAAGTTGTCAACACTCGTACGTTTCTCTTTCCAACAAGGTGCCGCTGTTTCGCAGCGCTTTGTGAGCGTGAGCTCCAATGCACGCGGGGGCTTTTTTGTCGGCACAACCAAGTGGTACGCTGGGTTACACGGCTAACCTTTGCCAGAGTTCTTTCGGCAAGCACTTGGATGCTCACTCTACGGCGCTCGGAAGCGCTGTACCCGCTTTCCGACGTTCACGTCACCGGCGGGGCGCAGGCGCCTTGCTCCTGCGACGCCGGTCGCTCCTCGCCGAGTGCGAGCAGCGTGGCAGACTGCTCAGGTCCGCAGCTACGAAAGGACAGAGGGACGTCGAAAGGCACACCGCTACAAAGACGCTGGTGCTCACTCGACCGGTCTTTTACTCGAGGTGTCCCCAGCACCACAAGGCGTTCGAGAGACCAATAGCACGCTGGATGCAGGCAGCTTCGCTGTCGAGAACAGGCGGAACAGCGCGTGCCTCGGTGCCAAGCTTCCCGACGGCGCTGCGCCACATTGCGAACACTCTCCAGGAACCGCTTCAGTACACAGACTTTGTTGCAGTGGAGCGCGCGCGTCGGCATGTCGAGGCGCTGCTGCGGGGCGGGCCCCAGAACCTACCGGCTTTTGAGTTTCTGGCACCTGTCTCCGAGGAAGCGCCGCAAAATGCTCGCGGGCCGCGGAACCGCGCAGCGCCGTCGCGCTATCCCTCGCGAAGCCCGGGCGGTGTTGCACCACCCCATCGCTACTATGAGTTACGCTTGCGGCCACCGGGTGAAGAGATCGTTCTGCGGTCTAGCGATTATAAGGAGCGATGCTGTGGGCGCATGGGCGAGGAATGCCTCGCTAGCCAAGACTCGAATGGTGTCCAGTCATCGAGCGGCTCTTGCGAGCGCGAAGGGACTGCGTTTATTCGAGTTCCAGGGGTTGTAGATTGGACGGCGAAAGGCGCTCTCGAGAAATGGTTTGCACGAGCATCTCGTTGGCAACTGTTTGACGACGGCACCTTTGCTACCACCCAACGGCCGGTGATTGAGCTTTCCCATCGCGAGGAGTCGGCAGCAGCCGCACCGTTCGCTGAGCCAGTCGTTGGATTCCGGATACATGATCGCCAATGGAGCCGCTACCTCTGCAACCATCCACGCGTCATCGCGATCGGTGACGTACATGGCTGTATCACAGAGCTGCAGGACCTACTCCGCGTCTGCGACTATCGACCTGGCGACGAGTTGATTCTGCTCGGAGACCTGGTAGCAAAGGGCCCCGATTCGCAAGCCGTCGTGCAAATGGCCCGTGAAATCGGTGCTCGGGCCGTGAGAGGCAACCACGACCACGAGGTCATTCGTTGTCGGGAAGCAATGATGCGAGGCCACGATCCCAGCTACGCCTCCGTCGATCATCAGCGTATCGCGCGGCAACTGAGCCAACAGGAGCACGAATGGTTGCGGAGCTGCCCCTGGTACATCCGCTCAGAGGATCTGGAAACGGTCTTTGTTCACGCCGGATTCCAGCCGGATGTGCCTTTCGAGGAACAGCTGCCTCGCCACATGATGAATCTGCGTTCTGTGCTCGAAAACGGTGCTCCAAGCGCTCGCCACTCGAATGGCATGGCTTGGGCGCGCCTCTGGAAAGGTCCGCTTCGTGTTGTATTTGGACATGACGCATACATGGGCCTCCAGCTCTGGGACAAGTGCATCGGCCTGGATACCGGATGCGTGTATGGTGGTAGACTCACAGCGCTGCTTTTGCCCGAAAATCGCCTGATATCTGTCCCTGCACGAAAGATGTACGTTGCTCCACGCAAACGAGGATGATCATTGCGCACCAGAACGGACAAGGGATCGAGCGAGACGCGCCTGTGCAGTGCGCTGCTGATCTTGGGTCTGCGAAAAGATGCCAATGCGACTTGGCGTTGGCGAGATATGTATCGAGCATTCGCCACACGAAGCTTGCGCATGTATCCCGGGTATTCGATCTGGAGATTGAATCCATGCAGAGAACTGATAAGTGCTCGCACATCGAGGCTGTGGATCGCACGAAAGCGCCCTTCCACGAAGGACATCACGAGCGCTTTCCGTTGTATATCGACGGACTCGGTCTAGATCCAGAGACGTTGCATTGACCCCATGCTGCTCATGAAATTAATGGAGAGCAATGATGTTACGCGCGCGCCTCGACGTGGACGGCAACGATGCAAGCATTGCTCCAGCGGCGACAGCGCACCGGTCTCTCGCTCGTGTCCGTCGTGAATGCGCACTGCATTGGATATGTGCGAGAGCAACATACGATCTTTACCTGGCAATCATTCGGGAAGCTGCTGCAACAGCAATGATCCCCGTGGAGAACCCGAATACATACCATCACCTCTATTCTCGTATTCGCAAAACTCCTGGATACGCGTTGAAAAAGTGTGTGCGTTTGTACCGGAAATCAATGCATCCCTCGCATAAACTGCCGCACAAATGTTTAAGCTTCTGTTTCCGCTGGCTCATCGGCTGACTCCTGTTCGCTCGGCTTGCGAAAGTCCACCATAACCAGGATCTCTGCGAGGATGATGAGAGCGAAACTTACCCAACTCAGAGCCGCTGGTGTATTCACGTACGAATCGCTGGACCCCACAAGACTCTTGTAGCGTGCCACGCCCACGCTCATGACCACTGCGAATGCCAAATACCACAAGATGAAGAAACCGTTCACAACGAGTTCTATATAGAGAATTTCCTTCTCCAGCATAGAGGTAAACAAGCTCAAGATCAGCGCTATATCGAGGAACAAGTACCCGACAAAGCCGATAACACCAGCCGCTATGCCCCACTGGCAGAAGCTCAAAGAAGTTCCATCGCTGCTCAGGGCACAAATCTTGATACCGAAGACGGAACGGTACAGCTTTGCTGCAATAACCGCAAAAATCGTCAAACTAAACACCCACACCACAAAATAGAGAAAACACCTCACCAGCCCCAATGGGCGCGAAGCTGCTTTCGTTGCCATATCGTTCTCAGTTTTCCGCTGTTCTCGTATCCACTCGAACGTGCCTGTGTACGACGCCGCGTGCACAACGCAAAGATTGTATACGCACGCTGCGTGCATGCTGAGTCATCGACGCTGAGCGCGCGCACGCCTGTCACGTCGAGCAGCGCGGCGGCGGCGAACACCAGGGCCACGTGGCCGCATGTCTAGGCGAGATGAGGGACGGAGTCGGGGCCGAGGGTTCCTGTGACACGGACACGTCACAGGGGGATGCGTCACGGCATGGACAGCACCCGACCCGAGATGTTGAGATACCTGATCGGGAGCGCGCGTCGACGTGCCCGCTCGAGCTGCATCGTTCCCGAACAGCATGCTCGTGATTGCCTACATGAATAGGCAGTGCCGCTGCTGACGTAAAACTGGGCGTTGAGGTCGCCTGCGTCAGGGCGCGCCAGTCGGTGAGTCAGTCAGTGCGGCGACGACGCTGGCGCTGAGGTCAGCGAGTCGTGCTTTATGGGGATATGGTTAGCGAGGGCCCTTGTACTGCCTTTTTGCGCTGGACGTGTGCGTGGTGTTCGCTGGGGAAGTATTCCGAGTGCCAGCAGCTGCCGGACGGAGGTATTTGTACGGGTTCAGAAAGAATCTTGAATCTGTGCCAAGCACAAGTTGTGGGTGCGCGTTTACTGCCTGGGTCCGACGCTTCCTCGGTAGGGACGGTTTTGCTCGTGAGCGATCGGTAGCAGTCTGGAAGCCCGTGAACAGCAGATTCGCGGGAACGACTCCCACCGAGGATCGTTCGCGCTCCAGCGAATGGGGATTGTTAAGGAAATCGTTGCTTCTGGCGCCCGAATCATCGGCTTGTGGGCCGTTCTTTTTTTGGTCCAGCGCCTGAATACCGCTGCCTCGCAGCGAAGCGTCACTGGTGTTCCCGTCCCGAGTCGCCACGAAGATATCGTTGTCGACATTGCGTGTCGCAGACGGCTTGAGCTAGACTCGTACCCGTATCCAATGTTGTACAAGGGAATGCAGCTAGCGCTCTTGCTTCTTTCCGCCAGATTTGGGATACTTGTATGCCGTGCTTGTCGCTGTTGTGCGGCGGACCGGCCCTCGCCTCATCGACTGCGAATTGCTCGGAAGCTTCCGTAGCCGACATGCGCTTTTGGCTAGCACCGCCGCACCTCCAAGCACATGTGTCTGTGCGACCTGGGGGATCCTGCAGAAAAAGCCGCGCAAGCGACAGACGCCACGGAGTCTCATGGCTCAACCCGTGTCTCCGTTGAAATCGAATATGCATAGGAGGCCCGGATGCACGACCAGTATTCGTGAGGAACGAGCGCGCAAGCGAACGTTTTTATGTTTTCAAATGCTTGCCGCCACCTGGTATAGACATGGCAGACTTTCCGTCGGCTGCTATCTACGGGCACGGGCTTAGCGCATCACACGGATGCAAGATGCATTGCTCGCGGCTTGTCCAACCGAGACAACGCTTGCGGTTTCCGTTGTACGTGACGTGTCTCTGAACGCTCCCTCCAGTAGTGATTGGTAAACGCTCGCGTCCTCATAGCGCTTACGATACCGACCAGCACACACACCACACCAGGTTAAGGCGAGTTCATGGTTCGCGCATGCCGTCCGGGCGAGCGTGACCTCGTCCGTTTCATTCGTTCCCGCTGCGTTCCCATACGAAAGCTGTATCCGCTCGCCGATGTGCACGACAAATCCATGGATGCACATGGGACGACTCTGGTCGGAACCGCAAATCTCTCGCGATGGACGGCAACTTCGGCGACGCCTTTCCGCATCCCGCATGGTTCCATCAACGCCTTGAGAGCCAAGTCCCCGCGCTTTTCGCATTGTATCGGGCACACAGTTACTCGCCCGCTAGATAACTGGTTTGTTTCATGGATGTTTCGACAATATCGAGAGCCAGTCCTTTTTGTATAGAACATGAATGAAGAACTCGAGACCGATGAGTGAGAAAATCCCGATCCAGGCACCACGCTTCAGCACATCGATCGTTTCTGGAGTGTACGATGCCGATGAGCCACTCGCGTCACGAGAGCTCGAGCCGTCAGCGCTCGTTCCAGCTCGCCGGAAGAGCAAGTTTTTCAGGAACGTCGACGCGGAGCGATCGCTCTCGGCGTTACGCTGCTCTGCGGTACTGCGTCGTATGTCGCCGTCTGGTGGTGCAACGAACGGCAGTGGCGTCCCTAGTCCGGGGCGGACGTTTTGAGTGAGACGGCGCCCTGCCGCGCGATTGCTGCCACGCTTTCCACCGCCACCGCCACCTTTTCGGGCGTAAACGTTCCAGCCGTGGGCGCTGGCAGGTGCCGTCTCGCCGACAGCGCCTGTGTGTCGAGTGCGGACGTACCGGTGCCGGTCGAGCACGCCCTGCCCAATGAACAAGGTCCTCTTGTTTTCTGAATGCATTACACTCCAAAACTGCACCGCAGGTCCCGTTCTTGCGGTTAAACTTCACGAACACGGCTCGCACAGCACCACGTCAGTTGCGACTCGTCTGGTACGCAACGTTGAAGCGCCAATAGCGTCGCCCACGAGACACACAGGCTTGTTTGCGCGTGTCTCTGATTGCACCAAACTCGCTTTGCAACGCACTCCCAAGCTAGGGCACCCCAAAAAGAACCTTTGTCGCAGCACAAACAACCCGGTGCACACCAATCATTGACCTCAAGCGGCCAGTGCGCAGCCGACTCTCGACCGGCCCCGTCTCAAGCAAAGTCCTGAACAATACCCGTATGTTTTTGATGCGCAATGGATCGCGTGCCAATCCGCTAGCATTGACCAAAAGACCAGATTCCACGTTGAAAGAACGATGCCGCTCGCCGACGCCCTCTGTAGTGCGGCAAACCGGGTCTGTCTCCATACCGCATTCGCACCAGCGTCATGGGCGCTATCGCGGACGATCAGGGCAGGCACTCGGCGCACGATAGAACCTACGGAACGACCGGGACATCCGAACGGAAGTACAATTCATGGAACATGAATGTAGGGTGCACGATGATGATGATGATGATGACGACCAACACTGTCCCGATGGGCAATACGCATCCCGGAAACTAGGATCCATGGTCCATGGAAACGTTCCGTGTCCATCAGGGAAATCGCCTTGCTCCGCCAGCGTGATCATCAATGTCCATACTATTCCAATAAAGTTCCATATGATGCTGCCTGCCCATGCGCATCGATGTCGCCAATTGCGATCCCGGCCTGCGCCGGCCTCGACGCCCGCCAGCCTGTGTCCTATCATCGATTCAGCGTCGGGCGCAGCGGGACTCCTGCGATCATCGGCTGGCGCGTTCGTCCACGTGTGCCTAGCGTACGCCTTTGGCAGAGCGTCCGGGAACGTTCACGTGTTTTCCTGGGGCGCAGGTCGGTTGACTCTAGTTTGCGTGTGTAAGCGAAGCCTCAATACATTGTATCCTCTGTTTCATGTCCTTAAACAAGGAGTTGCGCAGCATCAAAAAGGCTGGCTCCCAGGAGACCTCGACTGAATCTGCGGTCTACGTGTGCGGGTACTCGATGGAGCCCATCTTGAGGCGCCCCTTCCCCGACGAGAACGTTCCACTGCACACGCTCTACGACATGTTCCTACGTGGTTGTCGGAAAAGCGGGGACGCTGCGCACTGTCTAGGGTATAGAAATAAGCAGCGGTCTGGGAACTACGACTGGTTGACCTATGGGCAAGTTCGAGAGCAGGCGGTTGCCGTAGGTGACGCGCTCGTGCGCGAGCTCCGTCTCCAGCGTGGTGACCGCGTCGGGATCTACGCGAAGAACTGCAAAGAATGGATGATCGTGCTTTTGGCTTGCTCAAGTCGGGGTTTGGTTCCAGTTCCCGTCTATGATAGTTTAGGCGCCAACTCAGCCGCTTATGTTATTGAGCATTCTGGTATGCAGGTGCTGTTCACCTCGGAGGAGAACCTCGAGCGGGCACGCAGTGCCGTCGGTTCTCGTGAGGTGCAGCTGATTGTGCTGGACGCTTACAAGCCTATGGATTCTTTGATGACGTTCCAGGACTTGCTCGAGAAGGGAAGTGCCGAGCATGCTCCGCCTGATTCAACTGAGAGCGACGATGATGAACTGATGGTTATCATGTACACCAGCGGCACGACAGGCACGCCGAAGGGCGTGATGCTCAAGAACGAAGCGTTGCTGGCGGAGGTCGCCGCACTGCAGCGGGCGACCGATGCCTTCCAGATCCCGATCGGCCCTGGTGATGTGCTGTTGTCGTATTTGCCACTTGCCCATATTTTCGCTCAGGCAGCGGAGACTCTTTGGCTCGTATCGGGTGCATCGATCGCGTATTATGGGGGTGATGTGAAGCATCTCGTCGAAGATATTATGGACGTGAAGCCGACGGTATTTATCGGAGTTCCCAGAGTTTTCGCTCGATTCTACGAGCAAGTCCAAAGTACGATAGCGGAACGTGGCTTGGTCGCGCGAACGCTCTTTCGCATAGCGTATTCGATGCAGTCGGCGAACGTTCGTGCGGGAACGCGCAGTCGGATTTGGGACCGCTTACTTTTCGAAAAGATACGCGAGAGACTATTTCCACGTGTTCGATTCTTTTTCTCGGGTGCAGCTCCGCTTGCTGAGCATTTGAATATCTTCATGCGGACGGTGTTCTGTGCGCCAATGCTCCAGGGCTACGGCATGACGGAGACGACTGCAGGCGCGTTTGTGGGCTCGCCGACCGACCGACCCGATAGTGTGGGTGGCGTCATGGCTTGCTTTGAATTCAAGCTCGTTGACGTACCCGAAATGAAGTACACACATCGTGACAAGCCCTGTCCACGCGGGGAACTGTGGCTCAAGGGGCCAGCCCTCACATGTGGCTACTACAAGAATGAGCAAGCCACCAAGGAGGCGTTCCCCAATGATGACGGCTGGATGGCCACTGGTGATATCGGTCGCCTTAATCGCGACGGAACGCTTTCAATTATCGATCGCAAGAAGAACATTTTCAAGTTAGCGCAAGGTGAATACGTGGCCGTTGAAGCGCTCGAGTCCGAGTATCAAAAAGCGAAAGGTATTGGACAAATCTGGGTATATGGGAACTCTATGAAAAGCTCACTCGTGGCGGTGGTGGTTCCCGACCCCGGCTACCTGCGTCAACAGGGCCTCATTGCGGAGACCGGGCAGCTGACCCAGCTCTCGCCATCTACACGGGAGAAAATCAAGCAACAGCTTTTGAAAGAACTGCAAGCTCAGGCCAAAGCATCAAATCTCAAGGGCTACGAGTACGTGAAAGCGATCCACCTGGAGACGGATTTGAATGATCTCAATCAAGGATTTACGATTGAAAACGACTGCCTCACACCCACGATGAAGTTGAAGCGCCCCCAGCTGTTGGAACGTTATCGTAAGACGATTGACCAGCTTTACAAACAACTCGGGGAATGAGCGAAGACCGGATACGCCTCGCGCGTGATGCCCACTGCAATGAACGCTGGAAAATCTGTACCTGGACGATGTTTTTGTTTTTCTTCGTTTGTCTCGCAGATGTTCCATAACACGAGGTTTGTATCCTATCGATTGGTGAAAGGTGGCGGTAATTCGCTATCTCATAACTTGTTGCTTGCGAAGAACGGCCTCACTTGAACAAGTCCATTGTTCTACAATCAGCAGGAGGACACCTTGCTCTGCTCCGAGTGCGTGTCCTGGGCATTGTCGTGCACCCAAAACAGAGCTTGTCGAACGCTATCTCCACAACCGCCTGTTCGTCCATGCTCTCCTCTCTAAGCGTGTTCCAGGGAACACGAAGAACACAACCCACAGGAGATGAGTTCTCTGCTCCACTAGAGAGAACGGCGATGCAGAGACACGAATGAACGAAGAAGAAAGCGCGCTTGTACGCTGGACAAGTCGTGCACTGAACAACGCATGACCGAATTTGCAGTGAATCGTGGATACGTATAACAGGGGGCACGGGTGCATTCGTTTCACTCGAGGGCAGGTGATTCGGGAGAAATCAAAGTACTACGTATGGGTACGCTTTTGATACCCGTATACCGTAATTCGTAAAGAGTTGACAATGGAGAATGGCGACAACAACAGCCGCCCGAGCTACGATGCTGTCGTGCGGTCGCAAGTACATCGCTGAGCGAACAGGAGCGTCCACTTGCTCATCGTTCGTCGAATCACGCCTCGTGGCATCTGCTTCTCGCATGCTTCTGAACCGCGCCTAGACAACGTCGGTTTCTATCATTCAAAAGCGGCGAAAGCGTAAGCGATGAATCTTGGTATTGGGTTGCGCTTCGGGTTCGTCTGTTCTCCCAGGTTCGATTGACTCGAGGGCGTCCTCTCTCGAATCAAACGCCAAATTTACGCTGACAGATCAGGTGACGAGATGCTCGCTTCTGTAATCCACACGTTCTTCGACACATCGTTTTCGATATGTACCAGTCCGGATCTGCTGTGTTGACTCTCTGCTTGTGCGATGCCGGGAGCGACAAGGTATGCTTCTGCCTGGGGGTTTTCTCGCATCGGGGAAAGTGACGAAAAACTGTTTGAGAATTCGTCGATACATACTTAAAGCATGCGGTTCGCGCTATCCCCGTCTACCCAGTGTAAATACAAGTGTGTGCGCGTGTGTGGATCTCGGAGAAACAAACGAATGTGGCGTACCATCACCACATCCAAGCCGCACAGCCAAACAGCGGAGAACAAGACGGAACTGCACGGCAATGAAGAGCAAGATGCTCCCGACGGGCGGACGTGTACGGCCGAGAGCGAAAGAGGCATCTGGAGCGGACACATCTCTCTGAAACCGTTGCCAAGGCCTCCATCCTTGAGCACATCGACGAGCCGAGTCTTGCGTAAAGTGAGATGCTGGATACCAATGGGGATCGCTTGGCTTCCTACACGAGGACGGCTCGCCGCTTTCCCCTCGCGCTGACACACCTCGCGAAGCATCTCTTCACACAAGTGCCGAACGCTCTGCCACCAGCTGTCCACGTTTCTTCGGTACTCTTTCGATGAAATCATCGTCCGACAACAAGGGTCATGTCCGGGATAGACGGCACAGTGCTGTCTGATTGTAGGATCAGGGATTTGCACATCCGCTTCTCAGCGTACTTTGGCGTGTCGCCGCTACCCGTCGGCGATCGGAGCAACTACAGTGTATATCGAAAAAGCATCAAAAAACGTCGAAAACCAATACCCTAGACGGGTCAATGTCGAGCGCTTCCTGAATCGTCCTCTGGAGGTCTAGTATCCGAACTTCATTGGCCGGCAAAAGCGCGGACTTATAGAAGGGATGCATCGCTTTCGAGTGTTGATCAACGTCCAGATGACTTTCGCGGACAAATTATGGCAGGAGTCCACGGGATTGCGTTGAAATCGCCACTGGTTACATCCGTACGCAACCCAGAATCGTGCATGAGCCAACTCGCTCAAAGCGAAGGAAAAAGGTAAATCAATCGAACGTCGTGCGATTTCCTGGTAACCGCTGGCGGTGACCCCGCTGGTTCATGCAAACGCTGCACACCTGCTCCTTTGAGTGAAGCGTACACGCGATGCAGAAATTGATTCTATACGATTTCTGTTGATGCGTTCAGGATGCTATTGTCGCATCACGAGCACGGGTGTATGCTGAAACGTGAAGAGAAGAAGAGCGCGAAACGAATCCCTATCCACTAGATGCTGGGCGTGAAGCTGACCGCCGACCTTCAGATGACGAGTATATCAAAAGTCAGATGCTCGTCATGGTGTGCTGCTACCAGCAACCACGCACTCGCAAGCACTCTCTGCACAGAGACCTGAGAACGTCTCGATGCACATTCGGAAATGTCTTGTGCTGCCTAATCCGCCATCGGCCTCGTGTCGGGGCGAACGTTCACGGGCATCGGTCAGGACTCGGTATGCGCATTGCGTTGAAACACGGACTACTTACGATGAAAAAATCAGTGGTCAATGGAGCATAACTAGATGCTCGCTTGGAGCCACGCATTGATGCGGTACCGTTCAGCAATCCAGTGTGCCTCGAGCACCGTATCCATGCACGTCGAACGACCTTTCCGGACGAGCGTTGAACGATGATACCAGTTCATTCTTCGATATCGCTGGATTCCTGACTCCAAGACCTTAACTGGAAATCGGGTGCTTCATGTCGTCGACCAAGGGATCGGCTCGTTAGCCATTTCGCCTTGGCGCTCCTGGCACGCTTCAGCGAGTCCAGAGACGGGGCAACGCGAACCGGATGTCTCGCAGAGTAGCTGCGATTATTGGCGCGTCCCATTTCAAGTGCATGATGCTCCAACTTTCATAATACGCTGTGACGGACACATCGATACAGCCGATTACCAACGGATTCGTAGACCTGTTGATGACGACTTTGATGAAGCATACTCCGCATGGACACAGATGCGCGGGTCCTGTCTGTCATACGACCTGGTACCTGGCCCGGAACACTTCATACTCAATTGTATGCGCAGCCATCTCGTCTCCAGGTCGGATGCAATTCATTTACCCCGTTCTAGCATCCAGCACCGCAACCACGGAACTTTATGCCGAGTGGATCGTGAATACGATGCCAGAGTGCTTCGCACCCTGGGCGCTGCTCGGACATGCGCGTGACGAAATTATCATACGATACGCGAAACGCATCCAGTCTGTGCCATTCGACACGAGGACGATAGCCCGTTCGCCACTAAAGCACCTCCTCGTATCTGCAGTGCGCGCTGACGCACATCGTTTGTATGCATTGCACAACCCGGAACTTGCCTCCGGCGGTGCATGAAGCGGCAGCGGCCGTCCGCAGGAATCCCATGGCAATGGCGACGTCGGGGAGGCCCAGAGTCCTCCCAGCGCCTGTTCTGGACACTGAGTAAACGCTCCTTGCTTGCATGCTTGCTTACGGGCGTTTCCTTTGCCCTCGGTCCGCAGTCACCTTTCCGATACACCACGCGTCTCTAAGTCTTTTTCTTGACGCCTTGGCTCGTGACGTTGAATTTGACCAACAAAATATCACCATCCAGTACCTCGTACGTCTTGCCCTGTTGCCGATACTTGCCAGTTGCCTTTAAAGCACTCTCAGAGCCTGCATCTCGAAGATCATCATAGTGCATCACTTCAGCGCAAATGAAACCTCGTTCAAAGTCGGAATGAATCGTTCCAGCAGCCTGAGGAGCGAGTGTCCCTCGTCGGATTGTCCAGGAGCGTACCTCGTCAGCTCCAACGGTGAAAAAGTTGATCAGATTCAGAGCCTGGTATCCGCCGCGGATGATTTTCGGCAATGCCGATTGGGTCTCGTGCTGCGCTAGGTAGGCATCGACGGCCTGCTTGCCTTCGTTGAGCTCCAAATCCACCAGACGCGCCTCGAGTGAGGCACTGAATGGAATGACGGGTTCGTCGCCGGCATATTCCTTGATGGCGCGCAACCATTTGTTCTTCTTTCGAATGTAATCGTGCTCACTCAGGTTGACCAGGTACACAACGGGTTTGGCGGTGAGGAACAGATGCCGGTTGAGCACGTCGATTTCGGCGTTGCTCCAGTGTCCGTGTCGCACTGCCTGTTCCTGTTTCTCGAGGAGCTCGATGACTTTGTGCAGCGTTTCCTCTTCGATACGAAGTTCCTTGGGTGCCTGTTGCCCAGCGCGCGTGAGACGCGCTTGTACGTCCGTAAGTAAGCGTTTTGCGCGTTCCAGGTCCTTGAAGCGGAGCTCGTCGGCCACGATGCGGAGATCTCTCACAGGATCGATCGCACCTTCGACATGAATAACCTCATCATCGTCGAAGGCACGGCATACATGGTAGATGCCGTCGACGGCCTGGATATTGGACAGGAAGGCGTTGCCGAGGCCCTGGCCCTCGTGGGCCCCACGCACCAGCCCAGCGATATCCCAAACCTCTAAAAAGGCCGGAACGCGACTCGCGGGTCGATAGAGCTCACAGAGCCAATCGTAGCGCTCGTCTGGGAGCGGTACTCGAGCCTCGTTTGGTTCGATTGTGCAAAACGGATAGTTTTCCGCAGCAACGTTCAGTTTAGAGAGCGTGTTGAAGAATGTCGACTTTCCCACGTTTGGCAAGCCGACGATGCCCATCTTCAGGTTGTGGGAGAATCGACCAAGAATAGGCCGTCTTTCCCCTTCGTCTGTCCTTTTCTTGGGTGCCATTTCCGAGACTCGAACTGCCGTTGGCACACCAGTTTGTGTGCTTATTTAGTGGAAAGGTTGCGAGGTGCACGGCGCTGTACCTGCGCCAATGCCACTCGTTCGAATAAGGCAGGGCGTCGTTGCGTTTGCGAAAGCTCCGCGTAACGAAATGCGGGGGGGATGTTATCAACTCGCGTGGCGAGGCTCAGGCATCGAACTGAGTTTTCCGGGACGCAAGGCTGATTCCGGCTACCAGAGTAGGAAGCTCGCCTCTTCAGTGGCGAATGGCTCGTGCGGGCGCTAGCGTCCAACTTCGTTGCAGCACAGGGCGTCCGTGGGAAGTTAAGAAGCGCGCTGGTGGCTGCTCTGCGAGTTCCGCTACCCCCAGCTTGGCGCAAAGTGCGTCAACGTCGAAGGTGTCCAGCGGACCTTGTCAAGGATATTCTTGTCGCTGCGGAGCGATGCAAGAACTGCAGGGTGTTTAGCTCTGTTCGTCGACGTACGACGCTACTGTTTCCACGAGCGCTGGCACAGGTGGCAGCTCTGTTGGCAGCAGCTGGCCCAGCTTCTATGCCCACGGCAGACTACGCTGGACCGGAACATCTACTCGCGCGTATATCTTAAAGTTTGGGTCTCTTATGATTGTCCTTATCGAGACCAGCCTTTGAGGGCATTTTATGCGATTGTATCCTTTCTGGTGCTCTTATCTCCGGTTTCAATACGCCGGACGCTTCTTTCCCTGCAGCTCCGTTGCAGGCCGTCGAAGTTTGTGGGATGCAGCCGGAACGTCCTTATTTCGCTCTGCATGGCTATTGTCGATGCGGTTCGTGTACGGGTGGAAGCTGCGCCTTGCGGTTCGTTTGCAACATGATCCTCTTCCTAAACA
>Ga0078972_1006037_pt1 | contig 29542 bp, 25 predicted proteins | sample YelNatPaOPGAMG01_FD_67568 | JGI IMG/M metagenome (GOLD analysis project Ga0078972, IMG submission 67568) | Hot spring thermophilic microbial communities from Obsidian Pool, Yellowstone National Park, USA - OP-RAMG-01 (SPADES assembly) (version 2) | ecosystem: Environmental > Aquatic > Thermal... | reverse complement strand
GTGGGGGGGGGACCGGGGGGGCCGTGCAGGTGCTGTGGCACGACGATCATCCGCTCGCGTGTCGCAGGGCGATCGGCGCACTACTGTCCGACGTGCCAATCCTGAGCCTGCCCTGAGCCCCGAGCCCCGAGCCCCGAGCGTGTCGGGCCGGGGCGGAGGGCGGGAGCCGCGCCGGCGGTTGGTGGGTCGTGGGCCCGGGTATCGTGAGCACGCTGTGTACCTCAAGACGCTGACCTTGAAGGGCTTCAAGTCCTTCGCAGATCCGACGAGCATCGAGCTCGAGCCCGGTGTCACCGTCGTAGTCGGACCCAACGGCTCGGGAAAGTCCAACGTCGTCGATGCCGTGGCGTGGGTTCTCGGCGCCCAGGGTCCGAAGGTCATGCGCTCGGCGAAGATGGACGACGTCATCTTCGCCGGCACGCCGAGGCGGGCTGCGCTCGGTCGAGCGGAGGTCTCGCTCACGATCGACAACTCTGCTCGGCGGTTGCCGATCGACTTCACCGAGGTCATGGTGACTCGCACGCTGTTTCGGACAGGCGAGAGCGAGTACGCGATCAACGGCGCGCCGTGCCGGCTCCTCGACGTCCAGGAGTTGCTGTCCGACAGCGGTGTCGGCCGCCAGCAGCACGTCATCATCGGTCAGGGGCAGCTCGACGCCGTGCTGTCGGCCAGACCGGAAGATCGTCGCGCGATCATCGAGGAGGCGGCCGGCGTCCTCAAGTACCGACGGCGGCGGGAGCGCGCCGAGCGACGTCTCGAGTCGAGCGAAGCCGGGCTCGCCCGCCTCCAGGACCTGCTCCGGGAGGTGCAACGCCAGATCCGACCTCTCGAGCGGCAGGCCGCGTCCGCGATTCGCCACGAGGATCTCGTCGCCGAGCAGCGTGCGCTGCGGCTCCCCCTCGCTCGAGCCGAGCTCGGCCAGCTGAGCGAGCGGCTCGCGACGGGCGAGCGCCGGCGCGCCGAGCTCGACGCGGAGAGCGCGCGCACCGGTGTGGACCTCGCTCGGACCTGGGCGGCGCTGTCGCTCGCCGAAGAGGTGCGCCTCGGCGATCCGGCCGACGCGCTCGATCCACTCGTGCGAGCCCTCGAGGCTGGGCAGCTGCGGGCACGCCAGGCTCTCAGCGTGTGCGCGGAGCGTAGGCGTGCGATGTCGGCATTGCTGCGCGCTCTCGACTCGGCTGATCGCCTGACCGCCCTCGAGGCCGACGCGGCGCGACTTGTCGCCGAGCTCGAACGAGCGCGCGCCGAGCGCTCTGCCCTCGCACCGGAGTGGGACGAGCTCGAGCTCGACGAAGCGGGCTTGGCTGCAGCAGCGCAGCTCGACCAGGATGCCTCCGGCTCGCCCGAGCCCGACGACGCAGGTCCAGCGGTCGACCTCGTTGCGTTGCGGGCGGCCGTCGCGACCGCCCGAGATCGGGCCGGCCAGGCGCGCGAGCGACTGGCGCGGGCCGACGAGCGGCTGGCCGGCCTCGTCGCGCGCCGGACTGACCATGCGACGCGTCATGCAGAGCACGCGCAGGCAGCTGATGCCTGCGCCGCGCGCGAGGCCGGCGCAGCGGCCGAGACCGAGCAGCTTCTTGCCCTCGCCGCAGAGGCACGCACGGCGGCGGACCTCGCCGCCGGCGCGCTCCGGGCATCCGAAGAGGAGGTCCATGCCGCGACGGCTCGCGCCGAGGTGCTGGCACTGGCGCTCGACGAGGCACGGGCACGCGCGGGAGTCGAGCGCCTCGCTGGTGCACCCGGTGTCGTCGGCACGGTTCTCGACGTCGTCGAGGTCGACGACGGCACGGGTCTCGGCTTCGAGGCGGCGCTTGACGGCGCACTCGCAGCGGTGCTCGTCGCCGGCGGCGACGCGGCGCGCGGCGCGCTCGGCGTGCTCCGTGGCGACGGTGGTGACGGTTCGGTCCTGGCCTTGCTCGACGTCGCGGACGGAAGCCCTCCTCCAGCCGACACGGGCGCCGTTGCCCCTCCCGGCACCGTCTTCTTGCGTTCGAGCGTGCGTGCAACGGACCCGCGCGTCGGTGCATTGCTCGACCGGCTCCTTGCCGGCGTGCTCTTTTGCTCCGAGGGTCTCGACGTGGCTCTCGACATCTGGATGTCTGCTCCCGACCGGGTCGTCGTCACGCGTGACGGGGATCGGCTGTCGTGGCAGGGCTGGCGTCTCGGCGCCGGACGGGCCGGGGCGACGCGCGCCGCGCTCGAGGGAGCCGAGCAGCGCGCCGTGCGCGCGCGTCACGAGACGGCGGAGCTCGCCGGCGTCGCGTCTGATGCCGCTCGTGAGGCGACGCGCCGGCGGGACGACGCCGACGCCGCGCTGCGTGCGCTCGAGACGCTCCGGGCCGATCTCGAGCGTCACCGGACGGAGGCGTCGGCTCTCGCCGACGCTCTTGTGGCGATCGATGGAGATCACGACCGCGTCGCAGCGGAGCGTGCCAGCCTCGGCGACGAGCTCGCGGGCATGCTCGAGCTCCTCTCGTCAGAAGAGCAACGTCTCGAGGAGCTCGAGCGCGGCGAAGCCGAGGCGGCTCGCCGCCGTGACGCAGCTGCGGCGGCACGACGTGCGATCGAGGTGCGCGCCCGCGAGGTCGGGGAGAGGCGCCGCGTGCTGGAAGTCCGATCTGCGACCCTCGACGAGCGGTGCACCACGCTCACCGTGCAGATCGAGACGCTCGCGCGCCAGGTCGGAGAGCGCCGCGAGGAGGTCGTCGAGGCGGAGCGGCGCCGGGCTGGCTACGAGCGCGACGACGGCGTGCTCGCGCGCATGTCCTCGGTCCTCGACGACTGCCTCGCGCGCCTTGCCCGGGTCGAGGCACTGACCGCGGCCGAACGTGCGCGCCGGCAGGCTGCGGCCCAGGCTGCGGCCGAGCGCCTCCAGGTGCTGCGCTCGAGACGTGATTCGCTCGCGCGCGGGCTCGAGGGGCTGCGCGAGAGACGCCGCCGGATCGACATCGAAGGAACCGAGGCGCGCGTGCGCCACGAAACGGCTCTCGAGACCCTTCGCCGCGATCTCGATGTCGACCCCGACGAGCTCGGCGAGGCGCCGCTTCCCCATCTCGGTGCCGAGGCCGACGCGTCGAGCCGCTTGCGCGCCGTCGAGGCCGAGATCGCCCGGATCGGACCCGTCAATCCCCTGGCCAAGGACGAGCTCGAGAGCTTTCGCGAGCGCAGCACGTTCCTCGAGCGCCAGATCGACGACGTGCGCTCCGCGCGTCGCGAGCTCGGGCAGGTGATCGGAGCGATCGACCGGGAGATCGCGGAGGTCTTCTCCTCTGCCTACGACGACGTCACACGGCATTTTGCCGACTTGTTCACGACGCTGTTCCCGGGCGGGACTGGGAGGCTGTCGCTGACCGCGCCAGACGACCTGCTCGCCACCGGGATCGAGATCGAGGCTCGCCCCGCAGGGCGGAACTTGCGGAGGCTCTCGCTGCTCTCGGGAGGCGAGCGCTCCCTTGTCGCGATGGCCTTTCTCTTCGCCGTCTTTCGCAGCAGACCCTCGCCGTTCTACCTGATGGACGAAGTCGAAGCCGCCCTCGACGACGTGAACCTCGGCCGCTTTCTCAACCTCGTCGAGGAGTTCCGTGACGAGGCGCAGCTCGTCATCGTGAGCCACCAGAAGCGCACCATGGAGATCGCCGACGCGCTCTACGGCGTGACGATGCAGCCAGGTGGCGCGTCGAAGGTCGTCAGCGAGAAGGTTCGCCGCAGACCCGTGCCCGAGCGCACCTTGGAGGTGCAGTGACCGTCGTCCTGATCGTCGTCATCGTCCTGCTCCTGGCTGTGCTCGGCGCGGGGACCATGACGGTCGTCCGTCGCAACCAGCTGGGAGGGGCGGACCGTCCGCCGGAGCCGGAGGTGCGCGACGGGGATGCTCCGGCCCAGCAGTTGCCGGAGCCCAGCCCGCCCGGGGAGGATCGGGGGACGCCGTCGCTCGACGGCGCCGGCTCCGCGAGCCCTCGCGAGCCGGAGCCGGGCACCGTCGAGCCAGGTCGACAAGAGCGTGCAGCCCCGGCCGGGACGCGTCCGCGGCTCTCCGATCGGCTCGGGCGAGCAAAGAGCCTGCTCGGTGGTTCGCTCACGGCGATCAGGGGACGTGCGCGGGTCGACGATGCGACGTTCGACGAGCTCGAAGAGGCACTGCTCCTAGCCGACGTCGGTCTGCCGCTGACCGGGCGGCTCCTCGAGGACCTCCGCAGCCGTGTGCGCTCCGGCGAAGTTGCCGACAACCCGACGGCGCTGCTCGGAGCGCTCAAGGCCGACGTGATCGCGCTCTTCGCCGGAGAGGACCGTGACCTCAGGTACGCGCCCGAGTCCCCGAGCGTGTGGCTGTTTGTCGGCGTCAACGGCGTCGGCAAGACGACGACCATCGGTAAGCTCGCCGCCCGCGAGAGCGAGGCGGGACGTTCGGTCGTCGTGGCGGCCGGCGACACGTTCCGAGCGGCCGCGGGTGACCAGCTCGCGACGTGGGCCGAGCGTTCGGGGGCCGGCATCGTGCGAGGGGCGGACGGTGCGGATCCCTCGTCTGTCGTGTTCGACGCGGTGCAGCATGCTGCGGCGCGTGGCGCAGACCTGGTCCTGGCCGACACGGCCGGTCGTCTGCACACGAAGGTCAACCTGATGGACGAGCTGCGCAAGGTCCGCCGGGTCGCAGACCGACCGCCGGGCCACGTGAGCGAGGTCCTCCTCGTCCTCGACGCGACGACCGGTCAGAACGGCCTTGTCCAGGCGCGAGAGTTCGCCGGAGCGGTGGAGGTCACCGGCGTGGTGCTGACCAAGCTCGACGGCACGGCCAAGGGTGGCATCGTCTGCGCGATCCGGTCGGAGCTTGGCCTGCCGATCAAGTTGGTCGGGCTGGGCGAGGGCGCGAACGACCTGGTCGCGTTCGATCCCGAGGAGTTCGCCGAGGCGCTGTTCTCGTAGCCAGGCGTTGCTGCGGGCCGAGGTCTCCAAGGCGAGTAACCTTTCCCTGCCCATGTTCGACACCCTGACCGACCGCTTCGACGGCATCTTCAAGCGCCTGCGTGGCCGCGGCCGTCTCGGCGACGCCGAGGTCGGCGAGGTCCTGCGCGAGATCCGGGTGGCCCTTCTCGAGGCCGACGTCAGCCTCGAGGTGGTGCGAGACCTCATCGAACGCATCCGCGCACGGTGCACCGGGGCCGAGCTCTCGAAGAGCCTCACACCTGCCCAGCAGGTGATCAAGGTCGTCAACGAAGAGCTGACGGCTACCCTCGGCGGCGAGACCTTCCGGCTCACCTATGCGTCGCGTCCGCCGACGGTCGTGCTCCTCGCAGGTTTGCAGGGCGCAGGCAAGACGACGGCAGCGGCAGCTTTGGCGCTGTGGTTCAAGCAGCAGGGACGGCACCCACTCCTCGTCGGTGCAGACCTCCAGCGCCCTGCTGCGGTCGAGCAGCTGCGCGTGCTCGGTCGCGATGTCGGCGCCGCGGTCTCGAGCGAGGGCACCGATCCGGTCGCAGTTGCTCGCAAAGGTGTCGACGAGGCGATCCGTGTCGGTCGCGACGTCGTCATCGTCGACACTGCCGGTCGTCTCGCGATCGACGAGGACTTGATGGAGGAGGTGCGTCGCGTCGCTGCAGCGGTGGAGCCGCACTACACCTTCTTCGTCGTCGACGCGATGACCGGCCAAGATGCGGTGCGGTCCGCGACAGCCTTCGGAGAGGCTCTCGAGCTCGACGGCGTCATCCTCACCAAGATCGACGGCGACGCCCGAGGTGGCGCAGCGCTGTCGGTCAAGCACGTCGTCGGCAAGCCGATCGCCTTCGTCTCGACCGGGGAGCGACCGGAGAGCTTCGAGGCTTTCCATCCCGACAGGATGGCGAGCCGCATCCTCGGCATGGGCGACGTGCTGACCTTGATCGAGCGCGCCGAGCGTGAGTACGACCAGGTCGCTGCCGAGAAGGCAGTCGAGCGCCTGCGATCGGGGCGCTTCACGCTGGAGGACTTCCACGACCAGCTTCAGCAGATGAAGCGGATGGGTCCGTTGCAGAGCGTGCTCGGCATGCTTCCCGGGATGCCGAAGGAGGTCCGGGACGCCCAGATCGACGACCGTGACGTCGCCCGGGTCGAGGCGATCATCCGGTCGATGACTCCGGCCGAGCGCGACGATCCCTCGCTGATCAACGGGTCGCGGCGGCTCCGGATCGCCGCGGGGAGCGGCCGCTCGACGACCGACGTCAACAACTTGCTCCGCCAGTTCAAGGAGATGCAGAAGCTGATGCGGTCGGGTGGGGCGATGGGTGCCGTCGCGCGCGCTGGTGGGCGCAAGGCGAAGAAGGTCAAGGGCGGACGTGTCACACCGTCGTTGAAGGACGCTGGCTCGCTCCGCTAGGAGCGTCCGGCCGGTCGGTGCAGCTCGCGCCGACCATCGGTCCTGCATGTGGCAGGCCTTACCATGACAGAAGAGAAAGTGAAGGACTCGACGTGGCCGTCAAGCTCCGCCTGATGCGGATGGGTAAGAAGAAGCAGCCGACCTACCGGATTGTCGCGGCGGACAGCCATTCGCCGCGCGACGGCAGGTTCATCGAGATCGTCGGGACGTATGCCCCGCGCGCGGAGCCGTCGGTTGTGACGGTCGACAACGCGAAGGCGCTCGCATGGCTCGCGAAGGGAGCGCAGCCGACCGAGACCGTGCGCAAGCTGCTCGAGATCTCCGGTGCCTGGGGTGAGTACGCAGCGATGGGCTCCGCGAAGCCGAAGTCCGCTCCTCGGACGCGCCCGTCTCGCGGTGCAGGCAAGGCGCCTGCTGGCAAGCCGTCGCTCAAGACGCCGCCAGTCGCAGTCGAGTCCGGCACTCACGAGGCCGTCGTGACCGGGTCGGCCGAGTGAGCGTGGGGCGATGAGCGACTCGCCGTTCCAGCCTCCTCCCTTTGAGGACGACGACGCTCTCGACGAGGAAGTGCTCGACGACGAGGAGGACACTCTCGACGACGACGAGGACACTCTCGACGACGACGACGACGACGACGAGGAGGAGGAGGAGGGGGGGGACGGGGACGCGTTCGACGACGACGCCGAGTTGGCACGTGGACGAGGTCGTCGTGACAAGGTACCTGCTCGTGACGACGAGGGCGGCACGGCACGCGCGGTGCTCGAGCATGTCGCGCGCTCGATCGTCGACACCCCGGAGGCGGTCGTCGTCGAGGTCGGTGGTGGCCGTTCCGGCACGAAGCTGTCCTTGCACGTCGACCCCGCCGACATGGGCCGCATCATCGGCAAGCGTGGACGCGTGGCGCAGGCGATCCGGGTCCTCGTGCGCGCTGCCGCAGCGCACGACGGCACGGATGCCTCTGTCGACATCGTCGACTGACCGCGGCGTGGAGGGATCCCCGCTCGCCGACGCGGGGCCGGGTCGCGGCGCTGCACTTCTCGAGATCGGTCGCATCATCCGACCCCATGGGATTCGCGGCGCGGTGGTCGTCCAGCTCGTGACCAATCGCCTCGAGAGGCTCGAGCCGGGCTCGCTCCTCTCGACCTCGGGAGGCCGTGCCGAGCAGTCCGCGGTCCCGGCGGTGCTCGAAGTCGTCGACGCGCGCCCACACCAAGGGCGCTACATCGTCCACTTCGCGGGTGTCTCGAGCATCGACGCGGCCGAGCCTCTCCGCGACGTCGTGCTGTCGGCTCCGCCGCTCGAAGACCCGGACGCTCTCTTCGTCCACGAGCTGATCGGACGGCGAGTCGTCGACGCGACCGGCGCCGACAGGGGAACGGTGGTCTCGGTCGAGGCGAACCCGGCGAGTGATCTCCTCGTGCTCGACGGGGGCGATCTGGTGCCGCTGCGCTTCGTGGTCCGCAGCCACGATGGCGAGATCGTCGTGGATGCGCCTGACGGACTGTTCGGGTAGGGATCGTGGACCGGGCAGGTGGCACCGGGCCAGGTGCTGGCGGGCCGGGCCGGGCCGAGCCGGCTCCGGCGGGAGCTGGTCGTCCGTCGCCCGAGGCGCGGCCGCGATCGCCACGCCTGACGGTTGCCGTCCTCACGATCTTTCCCGACGTGATCGAGTCCTACGTCGACGCGAGCGTGATCGGGCGGGCGCGCCGCTCGGGTCTGCTCGACATTTCGGTCCACGACTTACGTGCCGCGGCCCCCGGGCCACACCGGTCGGTCGACGACGCACCATTCGGCGGTGGCGCTGGGATGGTGCTCGCTCCCGAGCCGGTCTTCGACGCCGTCGAACTGTTCGCTCCGCCCCGACCGCTCTTCCTGCTCTCTCCCGCGGGCCGTCGATTCGACCAGGCGATGGCCCAGCAGCTTGCCTGCGCGCCGTTCTCCCTCCTGTGCGGCCGCTACGAAGGCGTCGACCAGAGGGTGGCAGACCATCTCGCCGACGGGGAGATATCGATCGGCGACTACGTCCTCGCCGGTGGCGAGCTCGCCGCGCTCGTCGTCGTCGAAGCGGTCGCCCGGCTCGTTCCCGGCGTCGTCGGCAACGCAGCCTCCGTGGTCGACGACAGCTTCACGACGGGGCTGCTCGAGTACCCGCAGTACACGAGACCGGCGGACTTCCGCGGTCTACCGGTCCCCGACGTGCTCCGCAGTGGGGACCACGGGAAGATCGCGCGGTGGCGACGCGCCGAGGCGCTCCACCGGACTCTCGAGCGCCGGCCGGACCTCGTCGCCGCCCGCGGAGGGCTCACGGCACGTGAGTCACAGCTGCTGCGCGAGCACGGCTATTCTGTACCCGTCGTCGAGCTGTCCGGGGCCGACCGCCCCCGGTTGTTGACCGACGAAGTGGCCCTCGAGGAGCGTGACCTTCCATGAACCCGACCGATCTCGTCGACCATGCGTACCTGCGTGACGACGTCCCGGCTTTCCGCCCAGGTGACACGTTGAAGGTGCACGTGCGGGTCGTCGAGGGCACTCGTGAGCGCATCCAGGTCTTTCAAGGAGCGGTCCTGCGACGCCAAGGATCCGGCGCACGCGAGACCTTCAGCGTCCGCAAGGTGAGCTTCGGCGTCGGCGTCGAGCGCACCTTTCCCGTGCACTCCCCGATCATCTCGAAGATCGAGATGGTCACCGAAGGTGACGTCCGTCGCGCGAAGCTGTACTACTTGCGGGACCGCGTCGGGAAGGCTGCGAAGATCAAGGAGCGCAGGTCGGCACGCTGAGCACGCTTGCAGTGACCGCGACCGATGGTTGCCGGGTCGGCTGAGTGACGTGGACGGAGGCGTTGTGATGGGTTGCCTGCGTTGAGCGCTGAAGAGGACCTCGACCAGTTTGAGGCCGAGATCGAGCTCGCCCTCTATCAGGAGTACCGTGCGGTGCTCCCGATGTTCCACTACGTCGTCGAGACCGAGAGGCGGTTCTACCTCGCGAACGACGTCAAGGTGACGCCGCACGACGCCAACGGGGCGACGTGGTTCGAGGTGGAGCTCGGCGATGCGTGGGTCTGGGACATGTACCGGCCTGCACGCTTCGTGAGCTCGGTGCGCGTGGTTACGTTCAAGGACGTCAACGTCGAGGCTCTTCCCGAAAAGGACCTCTAGTGGAGGGGCCGCACGCAGCGGTCCGGCCGAAGTCTCGACCGGACGGCTCCGTGGCGACATCGGCCGTCGGTCGTGCCGGCGAGGAGCTCGCCGCCCAGTGGTACCGCGATGCTGGCTTCGCTGTCGTCGCCCAGAACTGGCGGTGTGACCTGGGCGAGATCGACCTCGTCTGCGCCCGCGGACGCCTGCTCGTCGTCTGCGAGGTCAAGGCGCGCACGAGCCTCGTACACGGCGCTCCGGTCGAGGCCGTCGGACGCGTGAAGCAGCATCGCCTTCGGAGGCTCGCCGCGCGCTACCTCGCCGAATCGGGTCGTCGCGGCGTGACCGTCCGCTTCGATGTCGCCTCCGTGCTCGCGGGTCGGGTCGAGATCGTGCCGAACGCCTTCTGATCGATGCCGGCGCGTCGTTGAGCTCCGGGGGCGAGCACGATTTCGGGGGCGGTCCTGGTGTGTTCGAGACCTGGGATCGACTGCCGGTCAGCCGGGAGCCACCACACGGCGCGTCGGCCGTCGTGCTCGCCGAGTCGCCGGCCGGTTGGCGCGTGCTCGTGTTGCACCGTGCGCGCTGGGGCGCTGGTGCGGACGGCGACTGGGCCTGGACGCCGCCGTCTGGCGCGAGGCTCCCGGGCGAGCGCGTCGAGCACTGTGCGCAGCGAGAGCTCGCCGAGGAGGCGGGCGTGCACGCGACGTGCTTCGCCGTGACATCGTCGCCGACATGGGCGACGTTTGGGGTCCTCATCCCCTGGGGCACGCCTGTCCAGCTCGACGGTACCGAGCACGACCGCTACGAATGGCTCGCTCCCGACGAGGCGATCCGACGATGCCGACCCGCTGCGGTGTCCGAAGCCATTCTAGCGGTGCTCGTTGCGTGTGGCGTGCAAGCGGTAGAAAGTCCGCCGGCCGAGGAACCGGACGGTCCAGTGGTCTGATCCCCGCGTCCTGGTAGCTTGCTCTGACGTCGCTGGTGTCGTCAGCCACCGGGTCGGAGGATGATGGTGCTACCGGGGGAGAGCTCGACGGCGAAGCGGCGGGTCACCATCGCGGACATCGCGCGTCGCGCTGGCGTCTCGAAAGGTGCGGTCTCCTACGCGCTGAACGACCGACCAGGTATCTCCGACGCGACCCGCAGGCGCATTCTCGACATTGCCGACGACCTCGGGTGGTACCCCAACAGCGCCGCACGCGCGCTCTCCGGGGCGCGGGCCGGCGCCTGCGGCCTCGTCCTTGCCCGTCCGGCGCGGACGCTCGCGTTCGAGCCGTTCTTCATGGAGCTCATCGCAGGCATCGAGGCGGAGCTCTCGTCCCGTTCCATCGGGCTCACGCTCCAGGTCGTCGAAGACGTCGAAGCCGAGATGGCCGTCTACCGGCGCTGGTGGGCCGAGCGCCGGGTCGACGGCGTCCTCGTCGTCGACCTCCGTGAAAAGGACCCGCGTATCGCCCAGATCGAGCAGCTCGGGCTCCCGGCAGTCGTAGTCGGCGGTCCCGACGGAACAGGCAGCCTGCCAGCCATCTGGAGCGACGACGAGGGTGCGATTGTGGACGTCGTCCGCTATCTCGCCCGGCTCGGCCACGAGCAGATCGCGCGCGTTGCGGGAGTCCCGGGATTCCACCACACCGAGGTCCGTACGTCGGGGTTCCTCGCGACGATGCGCGAGCTCGCCCTGTCACCCCGGGTGCTCGTCACCGACTACATGGCCGAGAGCGGCGCGCAGGCCACTCGTCAACTCCTCACCGATCGCCTTCCCCCGACGGCGATCGTCTACGACAACGACGTCCTTGCCGTAGCGGGTCTCGGAGTCGCGCACGAGATGGGGCTCGACGTGCCCTCGGACCTCTCGCTCGTGGCCTGGGACGACTCGCTGTACTGCCAGGTCGTCCACCCGCCACTCACAGCCGTCACCCGGGACATCCCTGCGCAGGGTGCGCACGCCGCTGCAGCCCTGCTCGCGTTGATCGAAGACGGGAGCGTCGCCAGCGCTGGGGAGCCCCGAGCGCAGCTCACGCCACGCGGGAGCACGGCGCGCAGGGCCGGGCATGCACGTGTGCTTGACACTTAACCGCTCAAGTAGTTCACTGATCGCAAGAGCGCCGCGACGGCGGGTCGGCGCAGGGGGTGCCGCATAGGAAGCGGGCGCGAGGAGCGGGCACTGGGCGGATGTCGTGACCGACGCAGGTGCGCCGGCAAAGCTGATGCCGGGGTCGCTGGGCACATCGGCGTCCTGAGGAAGCACGCGTTGCGCCAGGCACGTAAGAACATGTACGTCGAACGCGGCCGAAATGGTGTGGCGATCGTGACGCCGACTATCGGGAGAGGCAGAAGTGTTTGCACCTTTGACTGCTGAATGGACTGTCCGGGCTCTGGACGGGGACGTGCCACGAGAACTGCTCGGCCAGCGGTTCCCGGCGACGGTCCCGGGCTGCGTGACGACCGACCTGCTCGCCGACGGCGTGATCGTCGATCCGTATGTCGACGAGAACGAGGCCTCGTGTGCGTGGATCGGTCGTACTCGCTGGGAGTTCGCGACCGAGTTCGAGCTTGTGCCGAGCGACGATGACCAACACGAGCGGATCGACCTGGTTTGTCTCGGACTTGACACGGTCGCGATGATCGCAGTGAACGGTCAGATCCTCGCCGAGACGTGCAATATGCACCGGAGCTACCGCTTCGATGTCGGGCATCTGGTCTCGCCGGGACGCAACTCGCTCACCGTGGTCTTCGACGCACCCGTGAGCTACGCCGAGCGCGCGAGCAAGGAGATCGGTCCCCGCCCGCACGTCAACCTCCACCCGTTCAACGCTGTTCGCAAGATGGCGAGCAGCTTCGGCTGGGACTGGGGTCCCGATCTCGCCTGTGCCGGCATCTGGAGGCCGATCGGGATCGAGCGCTGGCACACTGCTCGGATCGGATCGGTGCGTCCAGCGGTGGAGGTCGACTTCGACGAGGAGGCAGGGCGAAGAGGGGCGGAGAGAGCGCGAGAAGGCAGGGTCGTCGCGCATGTCGACGTCGAGCGCGCGAGCAAGGACCCGCTCGTCGTCACCGCTCGGATCGGCGACGTGGCCGCGAGCGTCGAGCTCGCACCGGATGCGACCTGCGCGACGGTCCAGCTGACAGTGCCCGACGTGGCGGTGTGGTGGCCAGTCGGCTACGGAGCACAGCCTTTGTACGAGCTCGACGTCGACGTGAGCAGGCCCGGCGCAGCAGTCGTCGATCGATGGCATGGTCGGGTCGGATTTCGCACCGTCGAGCTCGACACGAGCATCGACACCATCGGCCACAGGTTCGCGATCGCCGTGAACGGCGTGGAGATCGCGGTGCGCGGTGCGAACTGGATTCCCGACGACTGCTTCGTGTCGCGGGTCGACCGTGCTCGCTACGCCGAGCGTCTGACTGATGCCGTGCAGGCAAATATGAACCTGTTGCGCGTCTGGGGCGGTGGCATCTACGAGAGCGACGACTTTTACGACCTCGCGGACGAGCTAGGGCTTCTCGTCTGGCAGGACTTCCTTTTCGCGTGCGCGAGCTATGCAGAAGAAGAGCCCCTGCGCAGCGAGATCGTCGCCGAGGCGACGGAGGCGATCTCCCGCCTCGCGGCGCATCCGAGCCTGGTGCTCTGGAACGGTTGCAACGAAAATCTCTGGGGCCACGAAGACTGGGGCTGGAAGCAGAGCCTGGGCGATCAGTCGTGGGGAGCCGGCTACTACTTCGAGATCCTGCCGGAGATCGTCGGTCGCCTGGACCCCTCGAGACCGTACTCGGCGGGGAGCCCATGGTCGTTCTCCCACGACATCCACCCGAACGACCCGGACAACGGCACGATGCACGTCTGGGACGTGTGGAACCAACGGGACTACAGCGCGTACCGAGAGTACGCGCCGCGATTCGTCTCGGAGTTCGGCTTCCAGGGCCCGCCAGCCTGGTCGACGCTCGTCCGAGCGGTCCACGACCAGCCGCTCGCAGTCGACGGTGCCGGCTTGCGATCACACCAGAAGGCAGAAGACGGTATGGCCAAGCTGGCACGCGGGCTAGCGCCTCACTTTCCGCTCCCCCGGTCGATGGAGGACTGGCACTGGGCGACCTCGTTGAACCAGGCACGCGCCGTGACCGTCGGTATCGAGCACTGGAGGTCCCTCACGCCGCGGTGTGCCGGGACGATCGTCTGGCAGTTGAACGACTGCTGGCCGGTGGTCTCGTGGGCCGCAGTCGACGGCGACGGAAGGCGTAAGCCTCTCTGGTATGCACTGCGGCACAGCTACGCTCCGTTGTTGCTGACGATCCAGCCACGCGATGACGACCTCGCCCTCGTCGTGGTCAACGACAGTGGCGAGGCGTGGTCGGGTGCCGTGCGAGTCGCGCGGACGCGCTTCGACGGGGTCGTCACGGCAGAGGACGAGATCCACGTGGCAGCAGAGCCCGGAGAGGCCAGTGCGACCGTGCTGTCCGGCTCGCTCGCTCGCAGCCACGACGTTGCGAGCGAGGTCCTCGTCGCAGATGTCCGCGACGGCTCTGCTCGCCGTGCCCTCTGGTTTTACGCCGAGGACAAAGACCTCGCCTTCTGCCCCCAGGACCTGGACGTAAAGATAGATGCAGACGACGGGCGTTGTCTCGTGCACGTGCGCGCGACCGGGCTGCACCGCGACGTCGCCCTCCTTGCCGACAAGGTCCACCCCTCGGCAAGGGTCGACGAGATGCTCGTGACCCTCCTCGACGGGGAGACGACGACGTTCGAGGTGGTCGCACAGGAGGACCTCGACTGGTCGCAATGTGCAGACCCCTCGGTGCTGAAGAGCGCGAACCAACTGCTCCATGCTCTCCCGCACGGGCGGATGGGCGCGCCGTGAGCTCTGGCCGCGAGCAACGAAACGGCAGCGCTGCTGGCTGCCGTGCCCTTGACACTTAACCGGGCAAGTAGTTGACTACCAAGGAGCGCATGGACCACCGGCGCATGACCCGATCCCTTGCCGCTCTCGTCGGGCCGGGGCGTGGTCGTGCGGGGGGTCGCCGGGGGAGGGGGAGAATATGGAGCACGGCGGGCTTGTCGACGCGACGCCTGGGGATCATAAAGAGGATCGCCTGGTGGCGAGCCAGTCCAGGAGCGACATAGCTCGTGGAGCGACCGCGCAGGATGAAGCTGGACCGGTTCAAAGAATCTGGCCGCACGACGCGGGAGCCGCCGGTCGCATCATGGCTCGACGTGCCGTCGGACGGCACCGGTCGGCGCCAGCAAGCACCGAAGTGGCGCGGCTGCGCAGCGCGAGTCGCACGTCGTGCACCGGATGGCTCACGAGGCCGGTCGTGACAGGCGACATGCATGCCTGTGGTGGCGGTGGCGATCTCTCGAGAGGAGGAAGGTGACGGACCGCGCAAGTTCGTCGTGTGACCTAGACCGGGGTGGTTCGGCGAGCTCGCAGGCAGTCGAGACCGCCGGGACGCGTCGTCGCAGTTGACAACCTGGAGCATCGGGTGGTCCCGTGCTCCAGCATGGAGAGCGTGGTGCGCTGCCAAGGCGGCGGACCTCGGATGGAGGGGAGTGAACGTGTCGCACAGACATTGGAGCACAAAGGCGGTGACTGCCGGCGTGTCGATCGTGGCCGCCTGTAGCATCGCAGCAGTCGGTGGGCAGGGAGCCGCCAGTGCGAGCCGGCCCAAGAGGGTCTCCGTGCATGCCGCGCATGCGAGCGGGACGAGTGGAGTGCTGACGATCACGACGGGCGCCGCCGGTGTCTTCGCCGACGATTTCAACCAGTTCTCGCCGAATGCCGAGGACCCCACGAGGGGCATGATCTACGAGCCGCTGTTCTTCTTCGACACGGCAGATGCTGGCAAGGTGACGCCATGGCTAGGGCAGACCTACGTATGGTCCAACGGGGGCAAGACTCTCACCTTCACCTTGCGTCAGGGTGTGAAGTGGACCGACGGGACGCCCTTTACGAGTGCGGACGTCGCCTTCACGTTCAACCTCTTGCGCACCCACCCGCTGCTCAACCAGAACGGGATCCCCTTCGCGTCGATCAAGACCGAAGGGCCTTACAAGGTCGTCGTCAACTTCACGAAGTCAGCCTATGCCGACTTGAACTACGTCGCCGGGCTCACGTACATCCTTCCGCAGCACATCTGGAAGAACATCAAGGACCCACAGACCTTCACGAACACCCATCCAGTCGGCACCGGAGCTTACGAAGTGTCCTCGGTCTCCGGGGACGTCATGTCGCTCACGGCGAACCCGCACTACTACATGCCGGGAATGCCCAAGTTCAAGACGATCAGGTTCCTCTCCTTCAGTGGGAACACGAGCTCGGACCTTGCCATCGAGTCTGGCGAGCTCGACTGGGCGGGTAGCTACATCCCGAACATCAAGAAGAACTACCTCGACCGAAACCCGAAGTTCACGGTGTCGGACATACCCCTCTCCATCGCCTATCTCGTGCCGAACCTGAAGTCCGGGCCGACCGTGAGCCTCGCAGTGCGTCAAGCGCTCAGCGCTGCGATCGACCGGAACTACGTGTCAAAGGTCGTGTACAACGGCTATGCGAACTCTACGAACCCCGAGTCGGTGCTGACGCCCAACTTTGCCGAGATCCTCGACCCGGCGTACAAGAAGAGCAGCTTCACCTACAGCCCATCTACCGCCAGGAAGATCCTCGAAGGCGCTGGCTACAAGATGGGTTCGAACGGCTTCTTCGAGAAGAACGGCAACGAGCTCACGCTGACCGTCCAGGTCGTGGCCGGGTACACGGACTACGTCCAGGACCTCGACATCATGGCAGCCGAGGCCAAGGCAGCGGGGATCAACCTCGTTGTCGACGGTGTGTCGTACGCGGAGTTCACGTCCAACCAGGACACCGGGAACTTCCAGCTCCTCATCGACAACTTTGGTTACACACCCAGCCCGTACGTGTTCTTCAACAACTTGCTGAACGGATCATCGATACCCGCTGAGGGCAAGATCGACACTGCAGGAGACTTCGGCCGCTACAACAACCCCACGGTCGACTCCATGCTCAATGCGATCGGCGCAGCACCGAACGTGACGTCGGTCCTGCACGACTACTACCGTATCGAGCAGATCTTCAAGAACAGCTTGCCACTCATCCCGCTGTTCGACCAGCAGGACGAGCAAGAGTTCAACGGCAATGTCGTCTCCGGAGAGCCTACGCTCTCGAACCCGTACGCTGCCTCGGCGGTCTACATCGCGCCGGACCTCGGCTGGGTGGCCATGCATATCACTCCGGTGCACTGATCACCAGAGTGTGAAATTCTGACGGATTGCCGGGGGAGACGAGGAAGTCGTGCGCTATGTTGCCCGTAAGCTGGGTTTCTATCTAGTTGCTGCATGGGCGGCGATAACGCTTAACTTCTTCCTCCCCCGGCTGATCCCCGGAAACCCGGTGGAGATCCTGATGAGTCGGCTCGACGAGTCTGGCTCGCCACCGCCAGGCGAGGCCCACCGGCTCGCGTTGCTGCTCGGCGTGGGGACCGGCGGGCTGCTCTCGCAGTACTGGCACTACCTCGATGCGCTGGCGCACTTCAACCTCGGCGTATCCGTCACGGACTTTCCCGTGCCGGTCAGCCAGGTCATCGCGTCGGCGCTTCCGTGGACGCTCATTCTCGTCGGGACTGCGACGGTGATCAGCTTCGTCGTGGGGATCACGCTCGGCGCGATCGCAGGATGGAAGCGCGGGTCCTGGGTCGACTCGTTGATCCCCACGACGACGTTCCTGACGGCGATTCCCTATTTCTGGCTGGCCTTGTTGCTCCTGTATCTGCTGGCCTTCGTCTTCCACGTCTTCCCGCTCAACGGCGGCTACGGTGCCAGTGAGACGCCAGGCTGGACGTGGTCGTTCATCGGCTCGGCGATCGACCATTCGATTCTGCCGGCGCTTACGATCGTGATTGCCTCCATCGGAGGATGGCTGCTCGGCATGCGGAACATGACCGTGACGACCCTGTCGGACGACTACGTAGTCGCGGCGGAAGCCAAGGGCCTGTCGCCCCGTCGGATCCTCATCGGCTACGCAGCCCGCAACGCCGTGATGCCGAGCATCACTGGCTTCGCAATCTCGTTGGGCTTCGTCGTGAGTGGGTCGGTGGCGATGGAGTATGTCTTCTCCTATCCCGGTATCGGCTATGAGCTCCTCCAGGCGGTCAACAACGAGGACTACGCGCTCGCGCAAGGGATCTTCCTCGTCATCACCTTGGCCGTGCTGGCGGCGAACCTGATCGTGGACCTGCTGTACGGCTTTGTCGATCCGCGGACGAGGCAGTCGAGATGAGCGCGATCGGCGCCTCGACGCTGCTCGATGCTGGGTCAGCCGGCTCGGTCCGCCCGTCTGGAGGTGGTGTCGGCCACCGCGGGGTCGTGGCAGCGAGACGGCTGCTGCGCTCGAGCCGGATGGTCGTCGGTGTCGTGCTTCTCGTGTTCTTCGTGCTCGTGGCCCTCGTCGGCCCCCATCTCGTGGGCAACCCGAACGCGTTCGTCGGACCGTCGATGGCCGGTCCGTCGGCGCGCTTCTGGCTCGGCACGACCATGCCCGGGCAGAACATCTTCTACCAGCTCGTCGACTCGACGTCCGGGACGCTCGAGGTCGGTTTCGTTGCCGGCGCCCTTGCGACGCTGGTCTCGGTCGTGATCGGGATCGGTGGTGGCTTCGTCGGGGGCTACATCGACGAGATCCTGGCACTGTTCTCGAACGTTATCTTGATCATCCCGGGACTACCGCTGATCATTGTCGTCGCGTCGTACGTGAGATCTGCGAGCTTGCTCCCGACCATCCTCATCATCGCGTTCACGAGCTGGGCAGGATACGCGCGCGTGCTGAGAGGTCAGACACTGTCGATCAGGAACCGGGACTACGTCCTCGCCGCCCGGGTGGCGGGAGAGAAGACGTGGCGGATCATCTTCGTCGAGATCCTTCCGAGCGAGCTCGCGGTCATCGTGTCGAACTTCATCTTCATGGTGATCTTCGCCATCCTCACCCAGTCGACTCTGGCATTTCTCGGGATCGGCGACCTCTCGACGTTGACATGGGGGAATATGCTGAATGTCGCCAATAACGACGAGGCGCTCACGAGCGGTGCCTGGTGGTGGTTTGTCCCGCCGGGCCTTTGTATCGCGCTCGTCGGCACCGCCTTGGCTCTCATCAACTTTGGCCTCGACGAGATGCTCAATCCTCGTCTGCGGGTGTACAAGGTGTCGAAGGCCAGGCGAAAGGGATGAGGGCCGCCGATCCTGTCGAGCTTGCTCCGGGTGAGGAGCTGGACCCGCTGCTGTCAGACGACGTGGTGTTGCGTGCCGATCACGTCTCGGTTGTCTACGACGGTGACAACCCGACCCGCGCCGTGCGGGACGTGACGCTCGAGTTGCGTCGCGGCGAAGTCCTGGGGATCGCCGGTGAAAGTGGCTGTGGAAAGTCGACGCTGGCCTACGCGCTGATGCGCATGCTCCGGCCACCGGCTCGACTCACCGGCGGACGGATCATCTTCTCCGATCATGTCGGTGGGACTCCAGTAGACGTCATGGCCCTCGAAGCAGAGGAGCTCCGGCATTTCCGCTGGAGGAAGCTGTCGATGGTGTTCCAGAGCGCCATGAACGCCTTGAACCCCGTCACGAGCCTGCGGAAGCAGTTCTCGGATATCTTCGAGACGCACGCGCCGGAGATGCGACGCGACGACAGGGAGCAGCGGTCGCGTGAGCTGCTCGAGATGGTCGGTATCGACCCGTCGAGGATTGCGAGCTTTCCGCACGAGTTGTCGGGCGGCATGCGCCAGCGTGTCGTCATCGCGATGGCGCTCGCCCTGCAGCCGGATGTCGTGATCATGGACGAGCCGACGACCGCCCTCGACGTCGTCGTGCAACGAGAGATCCTTGACGAGATCGAGCGTCTCCGAGAGGAGCTCGGATTCAGCATCGTCTTCATCACGCACGACCTGTCGCTGCTGCTCGAGATCAGCGATCGCCTGGCGGTGATGTACGGAGGCGAGATCGTCGAGTTCGCCCCGTCGGCGCAGGTGGCGCGTGCTCCTGCGCACCCCTATACGCTCGGATTGCTCGAGTCGTTCCCCGACATGCGTGGCGCGCGTCGTCAGCTGCACGGCATCCCGGGATCGCCGCCGAGCCTTGCTGAGGAGGTCGCGGGTTGCGCCTTCGCTCCTCGATGCGACTACGCGTTCGCGCCCTGTGCGTCGGTGAAACCGCGGCTGGGGGAGCGCTCCTTTTTGGCCGGACACGGCGCTGCGATCGACGTGCAGGGCCAGCGCGCGTCACGGACCTGGTCGGTGGCGTGTCACCTGCACGATCCGGACCTCTGCCCCGCCGGTCCGCCGCAGGAGCTCACAGGTGGCGACCGGGCGGGCGACGCCGAGACGTCGACCGAGGAACCCGGCGGCGTGCCGGACGCTATCTGCGGCGAGGAGGAGTAGGCATGAGGAGCGACGCCGCGCTCGAGGTCCGGCACCTTACGGTCGATTTCCTGCAGCGCTCCGGTCCGAAGCTTCGTGCCGTCGACGACGTCTCCTTGACGCTTCGCGTCGGGGCGACGCTGGCTCTGGTCGGCGAGAGCGGGAGTGGCAAGTCGACGGTCGTGCGTGCCCTCGGTCGGCTCCTCAAGCCTTCAGGTGGCGAGGTGCTGCTCGGCGACCGGCCGTCGACGATGCGGCGCAGCGACGTGCGCGAGTACCGACGTCACGTCCAACTGGTCTTCCAGGATCCCTTCGCGTCGCTCAACCCAGCTCATACCGTCGCGCACCACCTGGCCCGCCCCCTGCTCCTGCACCAACAGGCATCGCGTCGAGACGTCGAAGGGCGTGTGGAGGCGCTGCTGCGGTCCGTCAATCTGGTCCCGCCTCGTGAGATTGCGCGCAAGTACCCGCACGAGCTGTCCGGGGGCCAGAGGCAGCGTGTCGCGATCGCGCGTGCCCTGGCTCCTTCACCCGAGGTGCTGCTTGCAGACGAACCGGTGTCGATGCTCGACGTTTCGATCCGTCTGGAGATCTTGAACCTACTTGACGAGCTGAAGAGCGAGCGGGACCTCGCGATGCTGTACGTGACGCACGATCTGGCGACGGCCCGGCACTTCTCGTCCGAGATCATGGTCATGTACCGTGGCGAGATCGTCGAGCGCGGCCCGAGCGACGAGGTGATCCTCTCGCCGTCGCATCCCTACACGCAGTTGCTCGCGTCGGCTGCGCCGATGCCGGGAGCGACGCGAGCGGCGTTGGCCGCTGCGCGTCGGGTGCGTGAAGGTACGCGGGCGGCGCGTGAGGCTGAGCGTCGCGAAGCGACGGTCGAGACGGGGTGCAAGTTCCGACGACGTTGTCCCCACGCGATGCCGCAGTGCACGAGCCGGCCGCCCGAGGTCGAGACTGCTCCCGGCCACACGACGCGGTGCTGGCTCTACGACCAGAGCGAGCGGTGAGTCGTGGACGTCGTCGCCACCTTCGACGTCGAGCAGGCGACTGCGACCGTCTAGGAGGAGGGATCGACTACGTGAAGAACGACTTCGCGTCTGCGGGCGCAGTGGACGGCTTGCGGCACGGGGCGGTCACGGCCGTCGAGGCGTACCGGTGTGGCCTGCACGTGGTCAAGGACGCGCTCGGCCCCGACGCGACGCTCCTCGGCTGCGACGCTGCCGTGCCGGCCGCGGCTGGACTGGTCGACGCGCTGCGGGTGGGGCCAGACGTCGCGTTGCGCACCAAGCCGGCGACGGCTGACCCGTCCACGTCGAGCCAGCGCCAAGCTGCATGCCACGGCGTCGCACCTGCATCGCAGTACGGCCGCTCGTATGTCGAGGATCCCGATCGCGTTGTTGTCCGACCCGAGATGGAGATCTGGATGCAATGGGCTGCGACCGTCGAGCGTGATGGCGGGCTCCGGTCCTCGAGCGACCGACTCCGGAGCCGGGATGCGTGGGGTCTCGAGGCGACCCGGAGGCTCCTCGTCTCGTCGTCGGCGGAGCCGCTTGTCCCGCCCGTCTCGCCTGTAGCTCTGGATCAGGAGGGACGCACGCAGTGACGGTCACGAGCAGGGCGGCGTTGAGCACCGAGGAGATCGCGCAGTTCTGGAATGTGGGCTATATCGTGGTGCGCGGCGCCTTGACGGCCGCCGAGGCCGAGCGGGCTCGGCGGGCTGCTCTCGGGCTCGTGCCCGACGACTTGTGCCTGCCTCCTGCCTGGCACAGCTGGATGGGACGGATCAAGCCGTACGACGAGGCCGGAAGTGACATGGTGGACACCCCGGAGCTCCTCCCGCTGTTCGCGAACGAGCGACTCTACGCAGCTGCCGCACAGCTGCTCGAGACGCCTCGGCTGCGGGTCTTCGACGGCTCCATCGGCATCACGCTCCGCAACGACGCCCCCTCGGAGACAGAGCGCAGCCAGACGCTCCACATCGACGCGTCCGTGCCCGACGACGTCGACGACTTCCTCGGTACGCTCGAAGAGCTCCAAGTGGGTGGCTGCTACTACCTGACCGACGTCGAACGAGGCGGTGGTGGGCTCCACGTCGTCCCTGGCGGGCACCGGATTGTCGCGCAGGAGGCTGCGAAGGTGCCCGGCGGGCGTCACCTCTACGCGAACTGGAAGCGGATCCCTCCGATGGACAGCGTCGAGGTGCTGGGCGGAGCCGGGGACTTCGTGCTCTGCCATCACCTGATGCCGCATGCCGCGTCGCACAACCGGCGCACGACAACCCGAGTCGCGCAGTTCCTCCGCTTCGTCCGCACCGACCATCCGCATGGTGCGGCAAACCTGCCCGCTCGCACCTATGACGACGACCAGCTGGCAGCGATCAGCCCGCTCGGCCGGCGGCTGCTCGGGCTCGACCCGTGGCCGGATGAGACGAGCGGCGATGCGACGTAGGCGGCGGCTCTCGTGGGCTCAGAGTGGGTCGGATCCGCTCACGGCGCCGTCCCGGACGAGGTCGGTCCAACCGCGGCCGTCCCAGTACCGCTCGGCGTGGCGACACGTCACGTCGGGATACCAGCCAAACATCGCAGGCTTGCCTTCCAGGTCACTCGTCGGTGCGGCCGGCCCGCTCTGCTCGAGAGGGGTCTCGCCCGTCACGTTGCGGTCAACGGCCGCCGGCAACGGCGCTGGGAGGACCTTGTAGGACCGCGCGCTCGCGCGTGCATCGATGGTCGGCGACGAGTACTGCGACTTCGTCGTCGCCTGGGCGAGGATCTCGACGATGATCCCGAAGGGCTGGAGGAAGAAGCAGATCAGCGCCCACAGCCCTGACGGCAGGCGCCAGGGCGTCACGCCTCTGGCCTGGCGGTGGCGGTACGACATCCGGTAGCCGAGACCGGCGAAGACGAACGCGAACACCAAGGACACGACGACCTCGCTGCGGCTGTAACCTGCGAACAGGGCCGCTCCAAGCACCACCGCGTTCATGTCGGCAACTGCTCGGGGAAGCTCGCGTCGCGCATGTCACCAGTGTAGGCGCCGCGTGGCTGTCTACGTGCCGCGGACGGTGCGCGACCTGGCCTGTCGTGCCGTCACCGGCCCGGCGGCCGACCGTGCCTCGCCCGCCAGCAGCCGGCATGCCAGTGCCGTCGCTCGCCGGGCCGTGCGAGCGGGACGACGACGACGTGCCCGATCCCGACGCCGATCTGCTGGTTGCAACCCGGGCACGCGTAGGGCTTCGCGGCGGCGACCGGTTGGACGTGCCGCACCTGGGCTGCGGCACCGGTCAGCGGATCGACGGCGAAGCTCCCCTCGGCTCCGAGACGTGCAGGGTGCGACCGGTCAGCAGGCGGCGTCGCGACACGACCCCGCTGGCGCTGACCGCGTGGGCTGGGGTGACGGCGGGGCACGGCAGCAGTATCCCTCACGCTCGCCGACCGGTCGGCAGCCAACGCGCACGTCGTGGCTACGGTGGCATCGCCGCTATCGCCGTCTCATGCGATCACCGATCACCGAGGACGACCGATCAGTCCTGCCGTCTCTGGGAGGCCCGAGGTGCTAGCGAGCGTTCATGCAGCGACATTGACAGGGGTCGAAGGGCGACCGGTGACCGTGGAGGTGCATGTGACAACCGGTTTGCCCGGTTTCACGATCGTCGGCCTCCCGGACGCCGCGTGCCGCGAAGCGCGCGACCGCGTCCGCGCGGCCCTGCTTTCGAGCGGCCTCGCATGGCCGCTGCAACGCGTCACGGTGAACCTCGCGCCGTCGGGCATCCGCAAGGCGGGCGCGGGATTGGACCTCGCGATTGCGGTCGGCCTGCTCTGCGCGACAGGCCGCGTCGATACCGCCGTCGTCGGCGACTGCGCCTTCCTTGGTGAGCTCGGGCTCGACGGTTCGTTGCGCAGGGTGCCCGGGACTCTCGCCCTCGTCGACGCGCTCGTCGCCGGGGCAGTCGTCGTGCCGCTGCCATCGCTTGCCGAAGCGCGGCTCGTGCCCGGAGTCCGAGCCTTCGGTGCCCGCTCGCTAGCCGAGGTCGTCGACGTCGTCCGAGGAAACGGCGAGTGGCCCGATTGCAGCTCCCTAGAACCCGGCAGCGCGGCACCAGCAGACGCGGCTCCCGACGTCGTCGACGTTGCGTTCGTGCGCGGGCAGCGAGTTGCCCGCCGCGCTCTCGAGGTTGCCGCTGCAGGCGGGCATCACCTGCTCCTCGCCGGTCCGCCAGGGGCCGGGAAGACGATGCTCGCGCGGTGTCTCCCGAGCTTGCTGCCACGTCTCGACCCCGCAGAGGCGCTCGAGACGACTAAGGTGCACTCTGCTGCCGGCCTGCCGCTGCCGCGGACCGGGTTGCTCGAGAAGCCACCGTTTCGCGCTCCCCACCACAGCTCGTCTCCCGTCGCGCTGCTCGGGGGTGGGGCGAGCCTCGTGCGACCCGGCGAGGTCAGCCTCGCGACGAACGGGGTCCTGTTCCTCGACGAGCTGGGTGAGTTCCCCTCGTCGTTGCTCGAGACGCTCCGCCAGCCCCTGGAGGACGGCACCATCTGCATCGCCCGTGCCCACGCCCGAGCGACGCTCCCGGCGCGTTTCCTGCTCGTCGCCGCGACCAATCCCTGCCCATGCGGGGAAGGAGGCGAGCCGGGGGCTTGCCGTTGCTCGCCGAGCATGCGCGAGCGCTATTTGAGACGCCTGTCGGCACCCCTGCTCGACCGGTTCGATCTCGCTGTCGCCGTACGACGTCCGTCGGCACGCGAGCTGCTCGACCAGCCGTCCGACGAGACCTCGGCCATTGTCGCCGAGCGCGTTGCGGCTGCGCGGAGCCTGTCGCGCGCACGCGGGATGTCCTGCAGCGCTCGTATCCCTTCTCACAGGCTCGACGAGGTGGCACCGCTCACACCCACGGCGCGCCACCTGCTCGGCGAGAGGATCCGAGCAGGCGCTCTTAGCGCTCGGGGTCTCGACCGGGTGCGGCGGGTCGCACGTACGCTCGCGGACCTCGACGACGCGGGTGACGTCGTCGACGACGAGCACGTCGCAGTCGCTCTCGAGCTGCGGGCGGGTCGTGACGTCCTGAGCTCGGGGCGTGTCGCGTGATCGGCCCCGCAGTCCTAAGCGTCCGTGCCGTGCTCCCGTCCGGCACGCAAGGCTCTCCGACTCCGACTCCGACTCCGACTCCGAGCACCGCGCGCACCATCTGCAGGGAACCCGACGACGCGGCGTTCGTGATGGCCCTTTGCGCGCTTCCCGGCATCGGTCCGGCGACGTTGCGCGCGTTGCTCGAGCGCCAGAGCGCGCGGGCCTGCTGGGACGCCGTGCGGTCAGGGACGCTTTCCCTACCGTCGGGTCGCCGTCGTGTCGGTGGCGAGCAGGAGCGGCTTGCGCGCTGGCGCGCTGGCGCTGCAGGTGTCGATCCAGCCGAGCTGCTCGACCGTGCACGAGGGAGCGGGATCGGCGTGCACGTGCTCGGCGATCCAAGCTATCCGGCAATGCTGGTCGGCGAGCCGTCCGCTCCTGTCGTCTGTTTCACTGCTGGTGCTGGTGATCTCGAGGGGGCGGGCAGCTCACACGCGCCGACTAACGGGCAGGCGCGGGTGGCGATCGTCGGGACGAGGTCGGCGACGCACTACGGCACGGAGGTCGCAGCCGATCTTGGAGCTCAGCTGTCCGAAGCGGGAGTATGCGTTGTCTCCGGGCTGGCTGCCGGCGTGGACGCAGCAGCGCACGACGGCGCGATCGCGAGTGGCGTGACGCCACCACTCGCGATCGTCGGGGGTGGTGTCGACGTCGTCTACCCCGCGCGCAATCGACGACTGTGGGGACGACTGCTTTCGGTCGGTACGGTGCTGTCCGAAGCACCGCCGGGCGCCGCTCCCGAGCGCTGGCGCTTCCCGCTCCGCAATCGCCTCGTCGCCGCAGTGTCCGACCTCGTCATCGTTGTCGAGGCGCACCGGACGGGTGGGGCGATGTACACGGTCGACGCGGCACTCGCTCGTGGGGTTCTTGTCGCCGCCGTGCCCGGCTCGGTCCGCAGCCCGGCATCGGACGGGACGAACGCGCTCATTGCCGACGGCGCACTGGTGGTCCGAGATGTGGGTGACGCGATGGCTCTTGTGGCGCTCGTCCGCGCCGGACAGTACGGTGACGAGCGACGATCGCTCGCTCGGGGACCGCAGCCGCGGAGATCCGCAGCCGCTCAGTCGCTCCATGTGGACGCCTCGCCGGTCGAGGCGTCCGATGACGACGTCACGGCACGAGTTCTCGCCGCGTTCGACAGCGACGCGACGCGACTCGAGACTCTCCTCGCGCGCACGGGTCTTGATCTCGGATCCGCTTCGCTCGCCCTCGACCGGCTCGTCGCCTCGGGCCGGGTCCGTCGGCGCAGCGGAGCTTACGAGCGCACGTCGGCCGACCGCGGACAGCCGGCACGCCAGCGAAGGAGCGGGGACGCCATGACGCGCCGCGACCCGGACCCGGTTGATTGAGTGCTCGGAGGGCGCATCTGCTACGAAGATCGCATGGCCACGCATTATGGAGCGGGCTCCGACGAGCGAACGGTGGGTCGGCGGCGCCGCGTGCGCAGTGCTGTGCGCCTCGTCGGCTCTCCGCAGACGTCGCGATTGTGCACCACAGAGGTCCTGTTGGCGTCCGTGCGCTTTGCGGAGCAGTGCGAGCGTGCCGGGATCGACGCCATGTTCGTCGCTCCCGGCGCCGGGGTCGACCCTTTCGTGCTACTCGGCGGGATCGCAGTGGTGACGACGTCTCTCGTGCTCGGCTACGTCGGCGCGCCCTACGGCCAGCGTCCGCCGGCTCTTCTTGCCAAGCACGCGACGGCACTCGACCTGTGCTGCTCAGGTCGGGCTCTGCTTGGCATCGCGCTCGGCTCGATCGGCGACGCCGGTCAGGCTGACGTGACGTCGGGCGACGCAGTCGGCGACGCTGTCGAGATCTGTCGAGCGATGCTCCGTGTCGCCGGTCCGACCTATCGAGGATCGTGCTATCAGGTGGAGTCCGCCTGGAACGAGCCACGCATGCAAAGCGCGGAGCCGATGCCGCTCGCAGTCGTCGTGCCTGCGGCGCGCGACCTGCTCGACTCGGGCGTCCAGCTCGCGTCGCGGCTGTTGCCCCCAGAGCCCGTAGCCAGCCTCCGGGTCTCGAGAGAGCCAGTCATGCTCGCGGCTCGCTTTGCCGAGCTGTGCGCCGTCGGGCCGATCGGCCTCGAGCAGGCGACGCTCGATGTTGCGATCGAGCAGACGACGGTGTCGGCGCGCCGGTCGCTCGACGCGCGCAGCCTCGACGCCGGCCGGGACTGCGGTGCGGTGCGGCTCCTCTCGATCGTCGCCGCGGGTCCGCCGGACCGGCAACTCGCAGCGGTCGCTGCGTTCTACGACGCAGCTATCGATGGCGTCGTCGTCGATCTCCCGATCGACCGGCTCGGAGGCGACGAAGTCACCGACTTCGCCGAGCGCTTCGGCGCTCTCTCGGCGCGCCGCGCCTCGCACGACTGACGGGCGCGGCGGGTGCCGCCGGGGGTACGGTGCTGCTATGGCGCTTCCTGTGCTCGACGGACCCCGGTACCCCTCGATCAGCGCGAAGGCCTACGAGCATCCTGCGGACAAGGCGGCGACCGCAGCGCTGGGGTCGATCCCACTGCTCGACCGGGTGCTGAAGAAGCTCAGCGAGCTGCGCTTCGAGCGATCGTTCCAGCAACTCCTGCTCGCCGACGCGGTGCGGCTCGGGGAGCGTCAGCTTCCCGAGGTCTACGCGGCACATCTCGACGCCCTGCGCACACTCGACATAGCGACGCGTCCAGGTCTTTACGTCGCGCAGTTGCCCTCGATCAACGCACTGACGGTCGGCTCTGCACACCCGGTGGTGATCGTGACTCCTGGGCTTTTGAAGGCGGCCGGTCCTGACGAGCTGGCTGCTGCTCTCGGGCACGAGGCAGGGCACGTGCTGTCGGACCACGTGCACTATTCGACCGTCCTTGCGATACTCCAGAGGCTGCTCGCCACGGGGCTCTCGCCGGTTGGCCGACTGCCCATCCAGGCTGTCGTGCTCGTCCTCCTCGAGTGGTACCGCTGCGCCGAGCTGAGCTGCGACAGGGCGGCGACGCTCGTCGTCGACGATCCGCTCGCTGTCTGCAGGTTGCTGATGGATGTCGCCGGCGGGGGAGTGGACGGGTTGAGTGTCGATGCCTTTGTCCAGCAAGCCACCGAGTACGCCGAGACCGAGGACCTGCTCGCCCGACCCGGTCGCTGGCTGACCGAGATTGGACGGACGCATCCGTTCGCGGTGCGGCGGGTCGGCGAGCTGACGCGTTGGGTCGGCGAGGGCGAGCTCGACCGGATCCGGTCGGGGAGCTATGTGCGACGCGGTCACGAACCGCCCGTCACGGACCAGCTCCGTCAGGCCACCGAGCACTACCGGGAGCGCTTCACGGAGATCGTCGACCGCGTTGCAGGTGGCACCCAGAAGCTGTTCAAGCAGTTCTCGTCGTGGCTGCGGATGGACGGGGACGACGCCGACGGCGAGGACGGCTGACGCTCTCGACAATCCGGCCGGCTTGCGGTTTTCCCTTGTGCCGTGTCGGGAGAGTCCCCCTTCCCGGGCGTCACGACTTTGCGGTTGTCACGGCTCCGCGTTCGTGGCGAGCAGGTCGCGGTAGAGGGCGATCGTCTTCTGCGTGACGGGTCCGGGGCACTCGGCGAGGTGGGCACCGTCGATGGCAGCGATGGGCTGGATCCCGCGGATCGACGAGGTGAGGAACGCCTCCTCGATGTGCGACGGATCGAGGTCGGCCAGGTCGAGGTCCTCCTCGACTGCGCCGACATGCTCGAGGACGAGCGCGCGCGTGATCCCTGCGAGGCATCCGCTCGTGAGAGGCGGCGTGACGAGGCGCCCGTCGCGGACGAGGAAGACGTTCGAACCCGTCCCCTCGCACAGCTCGTCTCGGGTGTTGGCAAAGATCGCCTCGTCGGCGCCGCGGTCGTGCGCGTAGGCCAGAGCGACGACGTTCTCCCCGTACGAGGTGGTCTTCAGGCCCGCGAGCGCGCCCCGCTCGTTGCGCCGCCACGGCACGACCACGACCGACGAGCACGTGCCCGAGCCAGCCTCCGGTGCAATTGCGACCACCAGCGTCGGGCTGGAAGCCAGGCGAGCCGAGCCCAGTGGTCCGTTGCCTGCGGTGACCGTGATCCGGATGCGTCCCCGCTCGTAGCCCGAGGCGCGTACGACATCGGCGACGGCCGAGCGGATCTCGGCCGGACGGGGGATCTCGATGCCGAGGCCCGACGCGGAGCGCTCGAGACGCTCGAGGTGCCGACGGAGCGCGAAGGGCCGTCCAGCGTCCAGCAGCACCGTCTCGAACACCCCGTCACCCACGACGAGACCGTGGTCGAAGGCCGAGACGACTGCGTCCTGCTCGGCGACAAGCTTCCCGTTGACGTAGACCAGGGTCATCGCAAAAGCGTAGTAGTCGGTCGGGGTGACGACCCCCTGCGCCAGCCACTCGGCGCTAGGGTGCCCACAGTGGACGACGACAAGCGCTCGTATCCTCTGCTCTCGACGATCACCTCGCCGGCGGAGCTGAAGAAGCTCTCGCTCGACGAGTGCGGGCTGCTTGCAGAGGAGCTGCGCGGCTTCGTCGTCG
>Ga0078972_1006035_pt1 | contig 29554 bp, 29 predicted proteins | sample YelNatPaOPGAMG01_FD_67568 | JGI IMG/M metagenome (GOLD analysis project Ga0078972, IMG submission 67568) | Hot spring thermophilic microbial communities from Obsidian Pool, Yellowstone National Park, USA - OP-RAMG-01 (SPADES assembly) (version 2) | ecosystem: Environmental > Aquatic > Thermal... | reverse complement strand
GAAACTTGCAGAAATTGCAACCTATAAATTGTGCCTTGATGTTTCCGATAGAATATGGGGTGCAGGTATTTTCAGTGATTCTGACGTGTTTGACATGGTTCAGGAAATTCAGACGATAGTTGGTCTCAATTATTCGGTTGGTATGCATATGATTAGCCCAATGGCTTTCGACCCATTTTTACTTGACATGGCTATGAGATATATTCCGAAAAAAGCATCGTTTTCAGTGGGAAATATGCCAATGCAGGGAGCAACAACTCATATTAATCCTTTTATTGCAATTGCTCAGTCATGCGCTGAAGTGATTGGTGGTGCATCCATACTAAAAATTCTTTCCCCTGAATCAAATATTAGTTTTGTCCCATTTCTTTATCCTTTTGATATGAAATATGGAACAATCGTTTATGGAGGACCTGATTTTCTTTTAACAAATCTTGCTTTGATTGAAGTTGCAAAATTTTATGGAATATCTGTGATGGCAAAAGCGTTTAATACAATGGCAAAATTCCCTGATGATGCACAGTTTGGTTTTTGCTCCGCAGTATGCCTTGCAACGATGCTGGCAGGACTAAAAAATTTTGGCTGGGCAGGTGTTATCTCCATTGATGAAGTCGCATCAGTTGAGGCAATGATTATTGAATACGAAATTTTTAAAGCAATAAGGCATATTGCAAATGGTATATATTATGATGAAAACATTGACCTGAATGAAATCAAAAAGTGCATTGAAGATGGAACCTTTTTGACAAATGAAGATACAATAAAAAATTGCAGAACACAGTTTTTTAATTCTGATATTTTCTCAAATGAGACACTCGCCATATGGAAAAGAAATGGGAAAAAATCAATTCAGGATAGAGCAAGAGAAAAAGCACACCAGCTTCTAAAATCGCATAATTTTCAGAGAGACCCAGTACAACAGAAGGAACTGGACAAAATCTGGGAAAAAGCAAAAAAACTCTTTGGATAACAAAGGAGTACTATGAGATTGGGTGGACCTGTTTTTGGAAAATATCAAAATCCAGAACAATGGATTGACCTGCTAAAAAAGCATATGTATTCTGCTTCATATTGTCCCATCGGTCCTGATGCAACGATGGATGAAATTATTGATTATTCAAAAGCAGCAACACAGGCAAATATTGTTATTGCTGAAGTTGGAGCGTGGAGCAATCCTTTAAGCAACGAAGAAAATGAAAGAAAACTTGCAATAAAAAAATGTAAGATGGCACTGGCGCTGGCTGATAACATTGGTGCAAATTGTTGTGTTAACATTTCTGGTTCAAGAGGAAAAAAATGGGATGGACCTGATGAAAAAAATTTAACAACTGAAACCTTTGATATGATTGTACAGATTGTCAGAGACATTATTGATGAAGTCAATCCGTCTCGAACTTTCTACACCCTTGAAACAATGCCATGGATGTATCCTGATTCTGCTGAAAGTTATCTCAAACTTATTAAAGCCATAGATAGAAAAAATTTTGCGGTTCACTTTGATCCGGTCAACATTATTTGTAGCCCGCAAGCATATTTTTCAAATGGTAAATTGATTAAGGATTTTGTTGAAAAACTTGGTCCTTACATCCGCTCCTGTCATGCGAAAGATATATGGCTTGCTGACAAACTGACAACGCATCTTGATGAAGTTCGACCAGGGCTTGGAAATCTCGATTATCGAGTATATCTACGTGAAATAAATAAAATCAGCAAAGATATTCCATTGATGCTTGAGCATCTTAAAACAGAAGATGACTACAATCTTGCAGCGCAGTATATTCGTTCAATTGCAAAAGATGAAGGAATACCTGTGTGAAAAGTTAAGTTGTGATATTGAAGAAGTGAGAAAAGAATGCTGTACTATCAACCTTGAAGGCAACAGAGGTATTATTGTTTTCATCCTGAATGAAACCTGTCCTGCCAATCTGGTCAACAAAAACTTTGCCCTTTTGAAATTCACAGAGTGTTTTTTCAAATAATATGCTTGCAGCAAGTGGATCATGAAATGTAACAGTATCCCTGTTTTCAAACCATATTTCAGCAAAATTTAAAACCTCCTTCAACAGTTTCCCCCTGCTGAAATTTTCAATCACCTCATTTTTTGTCATTCTCACTTTTGTCGTAACATCAAGCCCACAAACATATATATTTTTTACACTGGAATTAAACACTTCGTAAGCAGCAAATGGATCACAGGAAATATTCCATTCGCTTTTTTTCTCACCTTCAAAAAAACAACCACCCATTATGTACATCGCTTTCAAAAGTGATGGCAGTTCACGATCAATTTTAAAAAGTATGCCAATATTTGTTAATGGACCTATGGTTATCAAATTGATTTGTCCAGGGTTTCTTCTTATGGTATCTCTTAGAAAATTGAACCATTCTCCACAGAAATTCTTTTTGTATGAAATTTTTTCAAGAAACTGATATTGCTGGGCTACTTTCTGCTTTTGCTGACCTATCAGTGGTTCTGACATTCCAGGAAAAACAGGAATATCTTTATTTGCCTTTTCACAGAGATAGCTCGCAATCATTGCACGTTTTTCTGGCTGTCCGGTTACTGTTGTAATTCCTGTAAGTTCACAGTCAGGATGCGAAAGAAGGTATGCAAGACATATGGCATCATCAATATCACTACCAATATCGGTATCAAGGATTACCTTTTCCTTCATTGATTTCTCTCAATTTTTTTTCAAAAATCGAAAATGTCTGCTGGTCAAAAAGTACAAATCGAATTTTTTGAATTGATTTCAAATGAGGAATTGTTTCAATAACTGCATTTATAGATACTTCTGCCGCTTCATCAACAGGATAACCGAAAATCCCTGTTGAAATTGCAGGAAAAGCAATTGATTTCAGTTGTTTACTATCAGCAAGAAGCAAGCAATTTTTAAAACACATCGCAAGTTTTTCCGCTGGATTTTTCTCCTGCTGGTATACTGGACCAACAGTATGGATTACAAAAGGATTTGGAAGTTTATAACCCTTTGTTATCACTGCATCACCAGTTTCTATGGGTGCATATTTTTTGCATTCCTGGTAAAGTTCAGGACCCGCCTTGCTGTGAATTGCCCCTGCAACTCCTCCACCAGGAGCAAGAAACTTGTTCGCAGCATTAACAATAACCTCAATGTCCTGTTGTTTTGTGATATCACCCTGTATGCACTCTATTTGAACATTGTTGATTTTCATAGTAATATTTTATCATAATTGCAGATAAAATCTTCAGATGGAAAAATTCAGGATTAAAAAAAATATCATTTACGACAGGAAAACAGGAAAGGAAATCTGGGAAATTGGTAATCAGTCAAACTTTGATTGTGTTGCCAATTATTTCTATAATCAATCCTTTTCCCATGACGAAAAATATTTTATCTTCAGTTCAAATAGAACAGGTAATATTGAATTGTATCGCATGGAACTTGAAAGTGATGAAGTCGTTCAGATTACAGAAAACTTCAATCACTGGTACGGGTGGGTTGTTTATAATGACCAGGTCATATGCAATGATGGTGAAAGAATTTTCGCAATAAACATCTAAAAACAATAAGGACCTTACAATGAAAACATTCTTAATTCTGTTGCTTTTCTTTGCAGGAGGTATCATAATGGCTCAAGAAAATGTTTGCGATATTTTAATAAAAAATACAGTTCCTGTGACAACTCCAGTGGAAGGAAGATTACCTGTTTTTGTCTGGGCACGAATTCCAGCCAATCTCTCAGAGCAACAATTGATGGATTATCTGACAGAACTTGAGAAGAGAAAAATTGTACTACTGACAGGCTGGAAAATTCCCAAAAATGATATTGAAAAAGGAATAGAAGAGGCATTGAAAATTGATAGAATAAGGAAAAAACTTGGGCTCGATGTGTTTGTTGACGCAACATCCATCGTTTACCAGTTTTTTGATGGGAGTGAACAAACAGCACATATTGATGACAATGGTCAACCCTTTTTTGATACATCCTTTTCAAAAGGGGTAAAAATTGGTTGTCCTTTCAGGATTGAATCAAGATATCCTGTTATTGAATCAAGAATAAGAAAATTTCTTGAGGCATACAAAAAGGAAGGAATTAATATAAAATACTGGGCTGTTGACTGGGAAGTTGATGGTCCAATGGAATGGAACGATGCATGGAATAATTCAAAAAAATGCAAAATATGCAGACAAAACATAAAAAATATTGAAAACTTTGAAGAATTTCAAAAAGCAATAAGAAAAAAAAGAGCAGAGTTACAAAAAATCGTGTTTGTTAACAATGTAAAGGAATTTTATCCTGATTGCCTGATTGGAAATTATGCTGTAAATCCCCATGATGGATACAGATACTGGTATGACTATTTTGAAAAAGAAGTTGAGGGAGCAAAATATCAAAAAAAACATAATGCACTTCACAGAAAATGGTTTGATGAATTCAGGGGCTCAGGATATACGATGGCAATGCCTGTCATTTATACCTGGTACAAATTTTTCAATGACTACACATTTGAACAAAAAGAATACAGATGGTTTTACCCATTGATGAAGGAAATTACATCTGCCGGGAAAAATACAGGTTCGGGTATTCCAATCATCAGTTTTGTTCACTGGCAAACAGTTCTTATACCTGAAAAAGTACCTGACGATTTTGTTCCCTTAAGCAGGGAAAAATATAAACAATTACTCTGGCATATGCTATTAAGGAGGCATAATGGGTTCTGTCTGTGGTCTCCGCTGAAAGAAATGCCTGAAGAAATTAAGGTTGTTGACGAAGTTTACATAGAAAGTTTGAAATATAATGATTTTATCCTTCATGGCACACCAGTGTTCTGGGATGTTCCTGAAGAACCCGAAACTGTTGTTTCTGGAATAAAATTGAAAAACAAGTTACTTTTTGTTCGAACAGATTTTGGTAAATCCGAAGTAATTGAAAAGAACATTGATGGGAAAAAAGTTAAAATACCTGCTGTTTCAGGTCCAGCAATCATTGAAATAAAATGAGATTCTACCAGGAAAAAATTTATCAGTTTGAATGGTTCAATCAAAATGGGGCAGGGCCATTATGGTGTCTTGGCTCATCATGTATTGCTGCCATTGACAAAAAGATTTTTGTTAGCGCGTGGGAACAGGTAAAACACATCCCACCGTTAAATTGTGCACGATGGATACTATATGAAAAAACAAATTCAAACTGGAAGATTTTGAAAGTTGATAACCAGTTCACAAGAGAACCTGCTCCAGTATGCGTGCTTAATGATGGAAGAATATTTGTTTCAGCAAATCCCTTTATGCTTGAAAAAGAGGCATATCAGGGAGTAAGTATGCCAGTTGTTCATCAATTTTTCCCGCCTGATTACAAAAAAGAAATAAAACAACCTGTTTACTGGTGCGAGCCAGTAACATTCTGGGAACATTCATACAGAAACTTTGCAACTGATGCTGCAAATTGCCAAATCATACTTTTTCACAATAAGGGATATGAAAAAGCATACTGGTCACTTCTCGATAAAAATGGTAAATGGTCGCATTCAGGAAAACTCTACTGGCCATGGGGCTATGGTTATGAAATACCACAAAGAATAAGATTATGCTACAACAATGTTTTGATAAAAAACAGTGCTGTGTATGTTTTTGGAACAAGTGATATTGTTGAACCAAATCCAGTATGGAGACAGTATAAAAGACAGATTACTGGCAGAGAATGGGATTTTGATTTCAGACGTGTGTTTTTTTCTTTTACTCCTGACATAAAAAAAGAACCATTCATATACTGGATTGAAATAGCAGAAAGAGAAAAAACCGCAGGATACGTAAGAAATGCCGATTTGTATGTTGATGATAATGGAATTGTTCATTTGTTGTGGGTAGAAAAAAACTGTGATGAAAGATTAAGAGAAAAATTTTTTCCTGACGAAATCCTGACATATTCACTCAAATATGCACAGATGAAAAATGGAAAAATGATTGAAAAAAAGGATATTCTGTTTTTCACTGAGGAAAAAATTTCTAACATCTGGGGAAGGTTTCATATAACGCCTGAGAAAAGATTATTTATCTTTGTTGCAGTTTCAGGATTGGACGAACAACAAAAACAACGTGCAATTAATTATCTTATTGAGATTGATTCAACAGGAAATACTGTCTCAAAAGAAACCGTGAAATTTACAAAACCATTCACAATTTTCCATACTGCAGGCATAAGAAATGGCTCACCACCTTCAAATGTTATTCATATATACGGACATCCTCAGGGTATCGACAATGAAGTTTGGTATGGGAACATTGAAATCAATTGATATCAACTGTTAAATTCAAGAATTCTCTTTCTGTAATGCATATAATTTTCAAATGAAACTTCTTCTGGAACACCGTGGTCACATGTTGGAATATAACCACCCCTTTTATACATTGCAGGAAGTATCCTGTCAAGATGCCTGTCAATTTCTTCAATTGACCTGGCAAGAACTCTTTTATCAATACCACCAAACATTGCAATATCAGGAAACTTTTCTCCATCCCTGACCACATCACAACCCGAAGCAACTTCAAAGGGACTCATTACGTCCATTCCAAGTTCTTTATAAAGAGGTATTACTGGTATCGCATAACCATCTGTGTCAATATGAAAATACAGGTGTTTCCCTGACCATGACTGCCGTCTTTTAATATTTGTAATAAGTTGCTGATAATAAGGAAATAAAAATTCTTTTATCATCTTTGGTGAAATCAACGGCCCATGATTATAACAGATATCTTCTCCAAAATATAGTTCGTCAATTGCCACATATTTCTGATGCATTTCAATAATTTTATCTGCAAGTTCAAACCATGTCCTCATACAATCGTGAACAATATCAGGATGGTCGTAAAAAAATAATGGGAGTTCCTGTGGTCCAATCAGACATCGCAGATACATATAACCACCAATGACACGTTCAGTAATAATCATTCCATTTTTTTCGGCTTCACAAAGTTTCTGAATAATCTGTTCAAATTGCTTTTTCCTTGTCTCAGTTTCAGGATTTAATCTCCATTTTACATTCTCAATCCATGTTTTCCAGTCCTTCACAGGATGACTGACATATTCAGGCATAAAACCATTTCTTCTTCCCTTGAAAAAAAGAACATGCCTTCCTGATTCATCCTGAACAAGTTCATAATCATCCCTGTCCTCAATCACTTTATTTTCAAAACATGGTTCAAATGGAGCAAGTGTCCATCCAAGTTGTCCGATATCATAATTTCCAGGCGGATCAAATCCAAAAAGTTCGTTGATATTTGTCTTTTCATCAATTTTCCCTTCCCTTTTCCATTTTTCAAGAGTAAAAAATCCAAATTCTCTCTGAAAAAACGGAGCAAATGGTTTTCTTTCATAAATTTGTCTTAACTTCTTCGCACTCTCAATCATTTTAGAAAAATTCAGGAAAAATTGTTATTCCCTCAGAAAATCAGTAATTTCTCTCATAAGTGTTATGACATGGATAACATTTTCTCTTTCAAAAATCGGAATTTTTCTCGTCTCAGTAATAATTTTTTTCTCATCAATAAGATTTTCTTCTTTTGTTATCAAAATTTCACCTGTATTGAAAACCCTTTGATACTCCTTCCTGATTTTTTCATCAAGAAATGGATAAACATCGAAAAGTTTTTTGTTCACCATATCTGTTTCAAACCCAAGTATTCTGCACCATTTTCTCATAGTTTCGTTACAATACAGGATTGTATAATCAGTATCAATGATATGCACTGCCTCTGGAAGAAGATTGAAAATCCTTGCAAGGACTTTTTCTGTCTCATGAGGAACAAAATCTTTTTTAAATACCTCTGTTCCAAAACTAATTGTTTTCACAATATTTGTGCCTTCTTGAATGTAGGCATTCCTCCATAGTAAAAGTTTTATTGTCCTGTATTTTGTCATAACAGGATTTTCATAATATTCATACGGATTCACATAACCCTCAATAATTTTACTGAAAACAAATTTCAGATTCTCCCTGACATTTTCTGGTATACATTTGTCAAACCAGTTTTCTCCAATTAAATTCTCAACTGAATAACCGAGAATTTTTGCACCATTTTCATTGATGAATTCAATAATACCAAATTTATTAAGGACCACAATGATTCCAGGAAAATAAGAAACAATATCTTTGTATTGCTGAAGTTCTGTGGTGATTTGATTTATTTGTGCATCTTTAAGTAAAACAAATTGTTTCAACCTTTGAATGTCTTCTTCCATATTGCTCCTTTTCAAGGAAATATTACCAGAAAAATGTGATTTTTTCAATATCTATTGTAAGTAGAATAGAATCCTGATAAAAAAGTCCGTTGAAGATATCATGTGACATTCAAAGAAATTCTGAATTTGAACATTAATATCTCAAAGTAGAATGCTGTAAAGCTGCTTCATACATCGTGATGATATTTTCGGCAGGTACATCTGCCTGTATATTGTGCGATGGCGCAAAAATATACCCACCATTTTCTCCGAGTATGTCAATGCATCTTTTGACTTCCTCGATTATTTTCTCCTTCGTGCCAAAAGGAAGAACCTTCTGAACGTCCACTGCTCCATGAAAGCAGATATATTTACCGAATTCTTTCTTTAATTCTTTTAAATCCATCTGGGTTGCTGTATGTTGAATCGGATTCAAAATATCAAGACCAATTTCAATAAGGTCAGGAATAAAAATTTTTATACTTCCACATGAATGTAGCATTGCTTTAATTCCGTACTGATGACAGAGTTCTATTATCTTCTTTAATGGTTGCTTGAAAAATTGTCTGAATGTTTCAATGCCTATCAATGGACCTGTTTGTGTTCCAAAATCATCACCCATCATAAAAATATCAATATTTTTTGAGTAGTTTTCAAAAATTTTTTTGTTGAGCAGATAGTGGAACTCAAAAAGTTTTCCTGTAAGTGCCTCAGCGATTTTTTGATTTGTAACAAGATCCAGCAAAAAATTTTCAAATCCCCTTAAATACATTGCCAGTTTAAAAAAACTCGTGCGAGTACTCAATCTATCGCCTGTAAATATAATTGCAAAATCACAGAATGCTGCAAGTTTTGCCTTTTCTATATCAAAATTCGAAATATCAGGAGGTTTAAATTTTTCTATTTCTTTTTCATTTTCCATGCTGGCAAGCGGATTATTCACAACTTCCAGATACTCACCAATCTTTTTTCTTGTTACTCCCCAGATATCAACAAAATGCTGATGATCAAGTTTTTTTTGATAACTTCCATCTGATTGCTTTTCAAAATCTGCCATATTGATATCAAAACCAGCATATCTAATATCAATGTTAAGTTTCTTCAAAATGTCTTCTTCTGACAAAGAAAAATACCTGCATATTTTGTTCATTGTTTCACCAGTAGCCCACCAGTCAAATGGAACTCTATCAGTGCAAAAATGCTTGATTGCCTGTAAAACCCTATCTTTTGGTTTCACACTGATTTCCTCCTATCTTGAAAATATTTTGTAAAGAAAATAAAAAGCCAGTGGCACAAAAAAAACAGAGAAAAAAATGAAAGAAGTCAGAAAAGATGCATTTTTTATGTACCAGATGAAAAATGAAACCACAATCATTAAAACAACGGCAAAAATTAAATTTTTTTTCAGATCACTGCTACTGCGTAAAATTTCATGTTTTACTGCTTTTATCGATGGCTTCAATGCTCCGCACGACCTGCATTTCTCCTGGCTGGAAGAATTTGTTATACTGCATTCAGGACATATCCAGAGTTTCTTTTGTTTCAAAAGAATTTCCTGTTTTGCAACATTTATCTTATGGACTATTTCTGGTGTTTCTCTGATTTCCCTTGCCTTTCTATAATAAATCAGTGCCTTATCAAAATCCTGACGGCTAAGATAAATGTCTCCAGCCCTTTCAAATCCTGAACCATTATTGAACCTTCCTGCTGATTGAATGGCTTTCAAAATTTCTACCTTTAATTTTTTTTCTTCATCCTGCCTTTCAATAAACTGATTGATTTTGATGATAAGAAAATAAATAGATACAGGTATTAGTGGCGAGAAAAATATAAATCTTTGTGGAAATTTTCCTGCGATGCTAAAAAAACATAAAACAAGGCAACCCAGTGTTATAATTTCGAGAAAGAGAAAATTTGCAAATGAAATATGGGTTTCCTGAGGATAACTAAACCATATCCACCATGATTCTACTGCAATGATTGTAATGGCAAGAACATAAATTACAGGTGTAAGTCCGCTCATATATCATTCCGATAATTTTGCAAATCCCTTTTTTGAAATCTTTCTCAATTTTTCAACAAATTCTGCGCCATATTTTCTTTCAAGGGCATCTGAAACAAATTCAAAAAGCAGTGGAGAAGAATCCGGTGATTTACAATGACATATATCCCATCGCTCATAAACAAGCCCTTCAAAAATTCCAAATTTCCTCACCCTTACTGGATAAAGGTGACAGGATACAGGCTTCCTGAAATCAATTTTTCCTTCTCTCCACGCGATTTCAATCCCGCAATAAACGATTCCATTTTTCTCTGTAGCATAAACACACCAGCCGTTTTCTGCAAGCGGAGTTTCAATACCACCCAGCATGTTTTTCACCCATAAACCATTTTTCTCAATCGCATTCAAAGATGAATGACTCAGATATTTTGAAACAGCAGGGAAAATCGTTGAAAGTATTTCCGGCTCATTATTTTCAAGAGGTGCTCCTCCTGTACCTTCGCAACAACACATTCCTTTGCATTCTGTAATATTACATGCAAATCTCGTAACCAGAATCTCTGTGCTTACAAGAATTCTTCCTATGAGAACCATTATTACCAGTAAATGAACCGAGTAAAAAGTTCCTGCTCCATTCTGCTGAGTTTTGAAATATCCCTGATCACATATCTATCTTCAAAAATATCAATAAGTATTTTCCCTTTGCCTCCAAAATCATATGCATATCTTGTTTCCCATCTCATTGAAAATTGTTTTGGACCCTTGTCTGTTTCAACATCAAAAAATAAAAGTCCGTATGCAAATTTAATGGAGTTTATTGCAAGAATTTCAAATGAAAAATACTGTCTTTTCAGTGCTTCAATAATCAATTTTTTTGATTCTTCTGGTAACTGCTCAATATCCTCTATCATACCAATTTCAAATTCCCTGTCTTTTTCATCATAAGCAAAAAGAGAAATATATTTATTCGGTTGTGTTACAGGAAATGCCGCCACAGCAAAAACCCCTCTGTAAAGAGACCCATCTTCAAGCATCACATGAATTGTTTCAAAAGTACCCCTAAAAATCTTGATTTTTTTTGGATCAAGAAAAACGATTTCAGGTTTTTCAATTTTTTCTTGTTCCATCATTAGGTCACCTCTGTTTCAATGCTTGTTAATTTTAATTGCATCATGACAAGTCGATAATAAATGCCTTTCTTTTCCATAAGCTGGTGATGATTTCCTGATTCAACAATTCTTCCGTTGTCAACAACAAGAATTTTATCAGCATCCTTTAATGTTGAAAGGCGATGTGCAACTACAATTGTTGTTCTATTTTTACACAAAATTGCCAGTGCATCCTGAATTTTTTTCTCTGATTCTGTATCAACTGATGATGTTGCTTCGTCGAGTATAAGAATTGGAGGGTCACATAAAAGAGCCCTGGCAATTCCTATTCTTTGTTTTTCTCCACCTGAAATACCAGCACCATGCTCACGTAAATACAAATCATATCCCATAGGAAGTTTCATTATAAAATCGTGACAGTTTGCTGCTTTTGAAGCATTCAATATTTCCTTAAAGGTTGCATCGGGTCTTCCATAGAGAATATTCTCTGCGATGCTGGCTCTAAAAAGAAATGGCTCTTGCAAAACAAGACCAATCTGTCTACGTAAATCATACGATGAAATATCACGTATATCCTTTCCATCTATGTATATTGCTCCTTCCTGAACATCATAAAACCTGCAAATTAAATTGACAAGCGTGGTCTTCCCTGAACCACTTTTGCCAACAATCCCAACCAGTTGTCCTGGTTCAATCTCAAATGAAACATCTTTGATAATTGGTTGATATGGGTCATAACCAAACGTCACATGCTCAAATTTAATGTGTCCCTTAATATGAGGCATTCTGATTGCATTGGGAGAATCCTTTAATTGTGGTTCAGTATCAAAAATTTCAAAAATTCTGTGACTTGCAGTTACAAAACTACTTACCCAGTTTGACATCAATGCCATCTGAGAAAGTGGTGCATAAAACATACTGGTATAACTCAAAAATGCCATAAGTTGTCCAAGAGTAAATCCTTGATTTTCAAGTACTGCTTTTCCGCCAGCATACCAGACAATTAATCCTCCTGTACTGAACAAAAATGTCATCATCGGATTAAATTTTGCAACATTGATACCAACCCTTCTGTTGGAATCCCTTAAATTTGCAGCCATTGATTCAAATCTTCTAATTTCCTTTTCTTCCTGAGCAAATGCCTTTACCACCCTGATACCTGAGAGAACAATATTAAGAAACCTTGAAATTTTTGCCTGGCTATCCCACAACTTAAAATTCATTGGGTATATCCTGTTCCAGAAAAAATAAGTACCAAACATTACAAGAGGTACAGGTATCAGGACATAAAATGCAAGGCGTGCATTAATAAAAAATAACATCAATCCAATTCCTGCAATAAGGAAAAGATTCAAAAGGAATCCCTGTCCTGCCTGAGTAACAAAGCCATGGAATGCTTCAACGTCAGAAGAAAATCTCGTCATCAATGTGCCAACTGATTGCTGGTCATAATAATCAACAGAAAGTTCCTGGAGTTTTCTGAATAGCCTTTTTCTCAAATCAAATGTAATCAATGTACCGACAGATGTTGTTAGTGTGCCAACAACCATATTGATTAATGCCCTTGTCAGTTCTGCACTTACAAGAGCCACCACAATCCATATGAGCCAGTCAACATGTCTTCTTGTGGTCAAAACCTCATCAACAAGAATCTGTGTAAGTTTTGGTGGAACAAGGTTCAATCCAACAGAAATAAACATTAATATCAAAACAATAATGACCCAGTGAAGATATGGTTCAAGCAAAACGATAACCCTGAAAAGAATCGGACCCTGTCTTGCACATCTTGGACATACTGCTCTTTCTGTCTGAAGTGGCAGTCCACAAACAGGACATGTCATTGGATGTGGCTCATTGATATATTCATCAGAAACAGGTTTTCCCTGTTTGAGAAGTTCAAGTTGAACAATGAATCTGCTGAATTTATATCTCAAACCATTTGTAAATCTAACAATATCAATAAAAAACTCATCAATTTTTGCCTGAAGATAAGCACTACCAATGGATGCTCTGATTCTTAATTTTTTTATCTTTTCAAGTTGTAAATCAAATTCTTCATGCATTCCCTTCTGAGGAATTATTAACAATCTCTTATCACTGGCAATGACCCATATCTCTGCAGGATTACCTGTAAAATCAAGGTCAGCAACAGTGCTCAGTTTTATATCTGATTCAGAAAGACCTTTTTCTCTTAATTTCGCCCAAACACCTTCAGGAATTTTCTGACTGCTGTTTTCCATTTCTGCTGTTACCTCCATTTTATACATAAGTATAAGTCCGGGTAAAAAAAATTTCAATACCCGAGGACCCTGCCTCATTCATAATAAAAGAAATACTTTCAAGAAAATTGAAATAATATGCAAAATCTGGTATCATAAAAAGAAATCCGCATTCCGAAAAAAATGGAAAAACCCTGGACACTGGAAATAAATGAAGTTGCAAGACAACTGAAAACCGATATCTCAACAGGATTGACTGAGCAAGAAGCAAAGCATCGGTTGTCAACCTATGGATATAATAAACTGGTTGAAAGAAAAAAGAAACACCCTGTGTTTCTTTTCTTCGACCAGTTCAAAAGTTTTATTATCTGGGTCCTTATCATTGCTGCAATCATAGCAGGTTTCCTTAAAGAATGGATTGATACATTTGCAATCATTGGCATCGTAATATTAAACTCAATCCTTGGATTCTTTCAGGAATTCAGGGCAGAAAAAGCACTTGAAGCATTGAAAAAACTCTTCACTTTGTACTCAAAAGTCCTCCGCGAAGGACAATTAAAAACCATTCCGTCAACAATGCTTGTTCCAGGGGATATCATAGAGATTGAAGCAGGTGATAATATTCCTGCTGACTGTCGTGTTATATGGCACACTACAAATTTTACAGTTCAGGAAGCAAGTTTGACAGGAGAATCCAGCCCTGTAATAAAAACAAACATTGCACTTGATGAACCCGATGTCATTATTGCAGAAAGAGCCAATATGGTTTATATGGGAACAAATGTTGCATCAGGACGGGCTCGTTGTATCGTCATAAATACAGGCATGAATACAGAACTTGGAAAAATTACTGAAATGATTGAAGAGGCCACATATGAAAAAACACCACTTCAAAAAAAACTTGAAAATTTTGGCAGGATTCTTGTCTATATTTGTTTTTTCATCGTCGGCATCATTTTTCTTCTTGAATGGTTAAGAGGTGGAAAACTCATTGATGTTTTCTTGACTGCTGTAAGTCTGGCTGTTGCTGCAATTCCTGAAGGACTGCCAGCAGTTGTAACCATTGGACTTGCCCTTGGTGTACAGAAGATGGCAAAAAGAAATGTGCTAATAAGAAAACTGCCTTCTGTTGAAACCCTTGGTTGTGCTACAACAATTTGTACTGATAAGACAGGGACATTGACAAAAAATGAAATGACTGTTACCAGAATTTATGCTGACAAAAAGATTTTCTCAATAACCGGTATTGGATATACAATCAAGGGCAAATTTTTATCAGATGAAAAAGAAATTGAACCCGGCAGTTTTCATTCTCTCAAGAAATCATTAATCTGTGCGGTGATTTGCAATGGAGCAAGAATAAATATAAACGACCAATCCATAACGACTGCAGGAGACCCAACAGAAATTGCACTTCTTGTTGCAGCAGCAAAGGGAGGAATTTTCAGGGATGAAATTGAAAAACAATACGAAATGATTGATGAAATACCCTTTGATTCAGAAAGAAAAAGGATGACAGTCATTGCAAAAAAACACAATGATCTCTATGCCTTTATCAAAGGAGCCCCTGATATCCTGCTTGATTTATGTTCTTTCATAGAAGAAAATCAAACCATTAAACCACTGGATGATTCAATAAAAAAGGAAATTACCCAAATAATAGAGGATTTCTCAAAACAATCACTGAGGGTCCTTGCAACTGGATACAGACAGATTGAACCAGGAACACAAATCACTGAAAAAAATATTGAAAGGAATATTATACTTACGGGTTTATTTGCTATGATTGACCCTCCGCGAGAAGAAGCAAAAATTGCCATAAAAAAATGCAAAAAGGCAGGCATAAAAGTCAAGATGGTTACTGGTGATCATAAATTATCAGCAGTGGCGATCGCAAAACAACTCAGTTTAGTTGAAAATGAACAGGATGTTATTACAGGGCAAGAGATAGAAAAGATAGGGATTGAACAATTTAAAAAAATGGTAAGTCATATCAGTGTCTATGCAAGGGTCTCGCCACATCATAAACTAATGATTGTGAAAGCATTGAAAGAAAACAATGAAATTGTTGCAATGACTGGAGATGGTGTGAATGATGCACCAGCAGTGAAAGAAGCAAACATTGGCATCGCCATGGGTATTACTGGAACAGATGTTACAAAAGAAGTTTCTGATATGGTAATAACCGATGATAATTTTGTTTCAATCGTTGCAGCAGTTGAAGAAGGCAGGGGCATTTATGAAAACATCAGAAAATTTGTCTATTTTCTTCTCTCAACAAATACAGGCGAAATAATGGTGATGTTTTTTTCAGCACTTTTAAATATGCCAGTACCACTTGTTCCAATTCAAATTCTCTGGATTAACATTGCTACAGATGGATTGCCTGCACTGGCTCTTGGAGTTGACCCGGTAAGTCCTGAAATTATGGAAAAACCCCCGAGAAAACCAGACGAACCAATATTAAACTGGAAACTTGGCAGGATGATTATTTTTCAGGGCTTTGTTATTTCTGTCTGCGTACTTGCAATTTTCGCCTATGCACTTTTTGTAAAAGAAACGTCCATGGTAAAAGCAAGAACAATGGCATTCTTTGTTCTTGCATGCACACAACTGTTTCATTCATTTAACTGTAGAAGTGAAAAACATTCCATTTTTCACCTGAAATTCACATCAAATATGAAACTTGTGCACGCAAATATTCTTTCATTAATCACGCTGGTCGCCATTATTTATGTTCCTGTTACAAGAATTATTTTTAAAACTGAAATATTGCAATATCAGGAACTTTTACTTGTGATAATGGTATCAAGTATACCTTTATGGTTGACTGAATTTATAAAATTCGTGATGAGAAAGAATGAATCAAAGGTCTCTGTTCAGGGGGAAAAATGAAAAAGGAAATACTTTTTATCACAGTGATAGGTAAAGACAGAAAAGGGATTGTGGCAAATATTTCAAATTGTCTGTACAAAATGAATATCAACATAGAGGACATCACCCAGAAAATTGTAAGAAACTATTTTGTGATGGCGATGCTTGTAGACATTAAAGATGCAAATTGCTCAATTGAAAAGATTTCCGAGCAACTTCAAAAAATCGGGAAAGAAATGGAATTAATTATTCAGGTACAACATGAAAACATTTTTAAAATGATGCACAGGATATAATTATGCCATTTTCCATTGATGAAATTTATGAAACCGCAAGGATGATCTTGTTTGAAAAACTTGATATCAGAACAACCACTCTTGGTATCAACATCAAGGACTGTGTAAGTTCAAATTTTGGCACATTTCAGAAAAACATTTATCGTAAGATTGTCAAAATGGGTAAATCCCTTGTTGAGAACGCAAAACAAATGGAAATTAAATACGGTATCCCAATTGTAAACAAAAGAATCTCCATTACCCCGATCACACTGGTAATGGAAATACATTCAAAACCTGATAAATTTATCAAAATGGCTCAAACGATAGATTCAGCAGCAAAAGAAGCAGGAATTGATTTTGTTGGTGGTTTCGGGGCTCTTGTTCAAAAAGGGATGACAAAAACTGAAAAACTCTTGATTGATTGCCTTCCTGATGTTCTTGCCTCAACAGAAAGGGTTTGCTCATTTTTGAATGCTGGTACAACATCTTCAGGGATGAATCTTGATGCAATCAACCTTACTGGTAAGATGCTTCTTGAAACAGCGAACAAGACATCTAAAGGAATGGGTTGCTGTAAATTTGTCGTGTTTGTTAATGCTCCTGAAGATAACCCGTTTATGGCAGGTGCATTTCATGGACCTGGTGAACCTGAATTTTCTCTGAACATAGGAATCAGTGGCCCTGGAGTTGTAAGAAGCGTTGTTGAAAAAAACCGCGACTGTGATCTTACAGAACTATCTGAAATTATTAAAAAAACTGTTTTCAAGATTACAAGGGCAGGACAGCTTATCGGAAAGGAACTGGCAAAAAGAATAAAAGTACCTTTTGGAATTGTGGATATTTCACTTGCATCAACAATTGCTCCTGGTGATTCAGTGGCAAAGATTATTGAAGCATTTGGTATAGAAAAAATTGGAGCGCCTGGTTCTACGCTTGCTATCGCACTTTTGGTAGATGCAGTAAAAAAGGGAGGAGCAATGGCAAGCAGTAATGTTGGTGGCTTGAGTGGGACATTTATTCCTGTTAGCGAGGATGCAGGGATGGCAGATGCAGTAAGAAAGAAGGCATTGAATCTTGAAAAACTTGAAGCACTGACAGCAGTTTGTTCAGTGGGACTCGACATGATTGCAATACCTGGAAATACCCCTGCTGAAACAATCAGCGCAATCATTGCGGACGAACTTGCCATAGGAATCATTAATAACAAAACAACAGCAGTAAGAATTATCCCTGTACCCGGGAAAAAAGCAGGAGAAACTGTTAATTTTGGAGGACTTTTTGGGAAAATGCCTGTAATGGCTGTGAGCAAATTTTCGTCTAAGTCATTTATGAAACGGGGAGGAAGATTGCCATCACCTGTTACTTCATTGAGAAACTAATCTCCCTGACAGATTTTATTGATGACATCCATAATTTCGCAAAAATCATCAGTTTTACAAACATAATTTGCAATTTGACTGAGATGATCAGATACACTATTGAAAGCGATTGAAAAACCTGCCAGTTTTAGCATCGGAATATCTCCTTCGCTATCACCCACACAAATTGTTTCTTCAGGCAAAATTTTATATCTTCCGAGGATTTTCTTTAAAATTTTTCCTTTTTCTCCATGAGAAATATTAATTCTTACTCCGCCGGTCAAAATTCCATTTTTTGAAAGTAATCTGTTTGAAACAACAACATTAAATCCGATTTCTTTTTTGAGTTTTTCAGCAATATACTGTAGACCAGTGGATAATGCAATCAGAAAAAAACCTTTCCTTTTCAGTTCAATCAAACACTCTTTTGCGTGTTTTGTATATGGGACATCAGAAAAAATTTCAGCAATTTTTGATTCAGACATACCTTTCCAGTGTGAAGCATCAAGTTTACAAAACTGCCTGTAACTGATTTTGCCTGCATTAAATAAATCCTGATACCTGCACGCCAGAATATCCCAGTTGCCAAGTTTTTCGTGAATATATCTCCATGAACTTACTGGTTTCACAATAGTACCATCAATGTCAAAAGCAATTGCAATATATTTACCTGTTCTTTTTTTCAACGTCAAATCTCCTTCCTGCAAGCTGTCCGCACGCTGCCTTAATGTCCTTACCCCTTGAGTATCTTACAGTTGCCCTGATAGAATGTCTCTTCAATTCTGCCACAAACCATGAAATTTTTTCCATGTCAGGACATCTAAAATTAATCCCTTCGACAGGACTGAATGGAATCACGTTGATATCAGCATCAAGCCCCTTAACAATTTTTATTAATTGAAAAAGATGTTTTTCAGTATCATTGACATCTTCAATCAGAATATATTCAAAGGTAATGCGCCTGCCAGTATGGCTGATGTAATATTTACATGCATTCAAAAGTTCAGATACACTGTATTTGTTATTGATTGGCATAAGTAAACTGCGAGTACGATCGTCTGGTGCATGAAGAGAAATAGATAAACGAACCTGTTTACCAAAGTCAGAAAATTTTTTTATACAAGGAACAATTCCTGCAGTAGAAACAGTAATTTTTCTCGCACCAATATTTAAACCGTTTTTCTCATTTATAATTTTTATTGCCTTTAAGACAGAGTCATAATTGTCAAATGGTTCTCCCATACCCATAAAAACAATATTTGAAATTCTCACATTTTCTTTGAATTTGATAAAAAGAATTTGACCGAGTATTTCTGAAACATCAAGATTTCTGATAAATCCTATTTTTCCGCTGGCACAAAACACACAACCAAATTTACAACCAACCTGCGTGGAAACACACACTGTAATCCTCTCTTCTTCAGGAATCATAACTGACTCAATATAATTCCCATCAGACAAACGAAAAAGAAATTTTTTGGTTCCATCCTGTGATACAAATTTTTCCACAAGTTTCAGAAAATCAACTGAAAAATTTTTACTTAAATAATTTCTCATATCTTGCGGAATATCTGTCATCTGAAAAAAATCATCCACCCCTTTTTTATAAAGCCATTGAAAAATTTGCTCTGCCCTGAAAGCCGGCTGTCCCAAACCGACAACCATTTCCTTTATTTCCTCAAGGTCGAAATTTCTAATATTTTTCTTCATAGGGTGCTAATGTTTTTTAATCTCCCAGAGTGGAGAGGGCACTTTCTTTAATTTTTCCTGCTTTGTATATGTAAGAACCTTTTCTTTTGCGTATTCAATAACTTCATTATTTATTTCATTACCTCTGATGATGCATAGTGGAGATGGAACATTTTTTATAACAAGGGAAACATCATTTTTTTTCGTTAGATTCAAAATAATTTTATTTTCACACTCGTTTCTTCCAATGACAATCAGGATGCTATTATACCAGAATACTCTTCCATGCTTAATCAATTCAGCATCATCAAGGTCGCATTGTTGCCTTTTTTCAAGGAGTTCTTTTATTTTTCCAGCATAAATTCTGTCAGTCAGCAAACAACCTCCAGCCGGAGGAAGATACGTTTTTATTCCTTTTTCCTGCGCAATCAATAATTGTTGCTTTCTTGACCTGCCTGAAATGGCAAGAAGTTTTTCCCTGTTCACAATCTTCTCAATCTCAGGTATGGTTGGTTTGAGTAGTAGCGCAGAAAGTGGTCTGAGAATTTTTCCTTCCATACCTGATTTTTTCTCAATAATATCAAAAAACTTTTGCCTTTGGGAGAATGGTCTCTGGTCAAGAACTTCTCCGGTAAAAATAAAAGAAGCTTTTTCTTTTGCCATTATTTCTGCACCTTTTTTGACCATGTAAATTTTACAATCAATACACGGATTCATTCCTGCACCGTATCCAAATTCAGGATTTTTTACCAGTGAAAGATAGTCATCCCCAACCCGAATAATTTTTGCTTTTAATCCCATAAAATCAATTTCTTTCTCTTTCATATACTTGGAGTGGAAAAACGGAGACACAAACATTACAGGAATTACCTCTATACCCTGTTCAAGCATCAAGCAGGTTGCAATTATTGAATCAAGCCCACCAGAAACAAGTCCAATCGCCTTTATTTTCATAATTAGAATTTTACCACAGGATGCCACATTTTGACTTATGAAGGCATGTAAAATAAAATATAGGCATGATTCCCCGATACACAAGAAAACAAATGGGCGATGTCTGGTCTGATGAAAGCAAGTTTTCAACATATCTTGCTGTGGAAATTGCTGTTGTTGAAGCATACACAGAACTTGGAATCATACCAAAAGATGTGGCAAAGCATATTAAAGAAAATGCAAGAATTGATATCAGGCGAATTGAAGAAATAGAAAAACTTACAAATCATGACATTATTGCTTTTGTTGAACAGGTAGGTGAAACAATTGGAGACGCAAGTAGATATTTTCATTATGGAATGACATCCTCTGATTTGATTGATACTGCAACAAATCTCCTTCTTGTAAAGGCAACAAATATTTTGATTGATGACCTTGTAAAATTCTCAGACACATTAAAACAAAAAGCGCTGCAGTATAAAAATCTGGCACAGATTGGAAGAACACATGGAATTCATGCAGAACCAATCACCTTTGGCTTTAAGATTGCAACATGGTATTTTGAAACGAAAAGAAATATTGAACGATTAAAACAGGCACTCTCTGAAATCAGGGTTGGAAAAATTTCAGGGGCAGTTGGCACATATTCCAATATTCATCCTGATGTAGAGAAACTTGTCTGTAAGAAATTAAATTTAGAACCTGAATCTTTTTCAACTCAGATTATTTCAAGAGACAGGTATGCTGCCTACATTGCAAATCTTGGTATCGTTGCCTCATCCTTCGAAAAAATCGCACTGCAAATACGACTCCTTCAACAAACAGAAATCAGCGAGGTTGCAGAGCCGTTTGGAAAAGGACAAAAAGGTTCTTCTGCAATGCCACATAAAAGAAATCCCATACTGTGTGAAAGGATATGTGGACTGTCAAGAATTATTAGAAACAATGTTATATCAGCAATGGAAAATGTTGCGCTGTGGCATGAAAGAGATATCAGCCATTCATCAGCAGAAAGAATTATCTTTCCAGAAACAACAATTCTGCTTGACTATATAATAAATTTGACTGATAGAGTAATCTCAGACATTGATGTATTCCCTGAAGAGATGGAAAAAAATCTCAATCTTACACAAGGATTAATTTTTTCTCAAAAAGTACTTTTGCTTTTGTGTGACAAAGGACTTCCAAGAAAGCAGGCATACGAAATTGTTCAAAAAAATGCCATGAGAAGTAAAAACGAAAAAAGGCATTTTATGGAAGTTCTTCTCGATGATGAAATTGTAAAAAAATACCTTTCTGAGCAGGAAATCCGTGACTGCTTTGATATAAAATGGTATCTTCGAAATATTGACCATCTTTTCGACAAAATCAAATGACAGTAACTTTTCTTTCTTTTTTCAATGGCTATTTTTTGTTTGAGAAAAAAAGAAATTCTGGAGCGGCAATAGAAAAATGTAATATTGAAAACTTCGGACTTATCCAGAATCGTGGCTTATGGATAAAAAATTTTGTTTCCGCTCTTCCTGAATTACACTATTTCAAATTCTTCCAGTATCCTGAAAATCAGTTCCCTGGCTCAAGTATCATTAAAGCCCTGAGCAAAAAAATTGAAATTAATGAGGATTGCTCTTATTTTCTCGCTGATTTTATGACAGTTGATGGAACACGTATTGTTGGCAATAACAGTATTTCTCAACAGGAAACAAAAATTCTTGCCGAAGAAATTCGTGAAACTTTTGATTACTTTGACTTCATTGTGATTAAACCTGGACAGATTCTTGCATGGTTCCCCGGGAAGTTTCCATATTTAAAGTTCGCAATGCCATTTCAGTTGATTAATAGAAATTATACTGATTTTCTTGCTGAAAAAACGACGCCCAAAACAATTGCAAGGATTGTGAAAAATTCCTATCGCCTGCTTGATAAACATCCTGTAAACAAAGTAAAGGTGGACCTTGGAGAAAATCCTGCAAATTTCCTGTGGTTTCACAGTCAGAATATAAAAACAAACAAGATTATTCCCCTGTCAGAAAGAGTGAAATGTAAGACAATTTTCTGGCCTGAAACTTCTGAGTGTGCAGATATTGCAAACTTTTTAGGATTTGATATTGTTAAAGAAATTCCTGAAAATCTTGATGATAACACTTTATTGTGGATTGATATTTGTCCACAAAGCAAGGATTTGATCGGTTTGATACATACATGGGAATCAGTTGATAAAAATTTTTTACCCTTTCTAATTGAAAACTCAAATAAGTTTTTAGTTGAATTCAACAACGGCTTTTATAAGGATAAAAGCGTTTGCCTCAGTTTTCTTTACCCTGAAAATGAAATCAGTTTCATAAAAAAAATTGTCATGTTAAAAAAACTTCCTGGTTATTTTCTAATTTCAAATGGTTGAAGTAATGATCGGTTTTGGGAGTAATCTCGGGAATCGCCGAAAAAACATCATTGATGCAATAAAAAAAATGTCAGAAGGTATTGATATCATCAAAATTTCTAAAATTTACAGGACGCAACCACAGGAAAATGTTTCAGGAGAATGGTTTTTAAACGGAGTAGTTTGTGGAAAAACGTCTATGAAACCTGATGTACTTTTGCAATTTCTCCAATCAATTGAGCAAACAATGGGAAGACCAAAAAATCACAAAAAAAATACAGCAAGAACCATTGATCTTGACATATTGTTTTATGGAAACCGCCTCATAAAAAAGAAAAACCTGATAGTCCCGCATCCAAAAATTGCAAAAAGGGGTTTTGTATTAAAGGGACTGGTTCAAATTTCACCTGATTTCTTGCATCCTGAATTAAAAAAAACCATCAAACAATTGTGGGAGGAGTTTCAAAATGGAAATATTAAAAAAGAAAAGCCAGGTAAGAGAACTGGTAAACAAAGAAAGAAGTAAAAAACAAATCATAGGATTTGTTCCTACGATGGGCTATCTCCATCAAGGACATTTATCCCTGATAAAAAAAGCAAAAAACGATGGATGTTTTACTATTGTTTCAATCTTTGTCAATCCTTTACAGTTTGGACCTTCAGAAGATTTTCAGAGATATCCACGGGATACAGAAAGGGATTTAAAACTATTGAAGGAAGCGAATGCTGATGCTGTTTTCATCCCATCGGATGAAGAAATGTACAATTCAAATCATCTCACTTTTGTTAATGTGTCAAAGTTATCAGAGAAACTTGAAGGTTCATTCAGACCAGGACACTTTGCGGGGGTTTGTACTGTTTGTGCAAAGCTATTTAACATTGTTCAACCTGATAGAGCATATTTTGGTTGGAAGGATGCTCAACAACTTATTATCATTAGAAAAATGGTAAGGGATCTTGATTTTAATATTTCAATTGTTCCAGTGGCAACAGTAAGAGAAGAAGACGGACTTGCTGCAAGTTCAAGAAATGTTTATCTTTCTCCTGATCAGAGGAAAAAAGCACTTGTTCTTTCAAGGGCTTTACAAAAAATAGAGCAGATGATAAAATTTGAAAGTATCATTGATGCAAATCTTTTGATTGAAGAAGGAAAAAAAATTATAAAATCAGAAGACGTAGAACTTCAATATCTTGAAGCAGTTGAACTTGAAAATCTTGAACGAGTTGAAAAGATCAGGAAAAATACAGGAATCTTAGGAGCAATCAAAGTTGGAAATGTTCGGCTCATTGATAACCTGATTATGGAGTAAAAAATGTTATACCCTGTATGCAGAACAAAAATTAAGGGAGGAAAAATTACAGGAAAGAAATTGTATTATGATGGCAGTATAACAATTTCCTCTGATATACTGGAAGCAGCCGGGATTCAACCTGGTGATATGGTAGAGGTTCTTAATTTAAATAATGGAGCAAGGGTTAGCACTTACGTCATAGAAGGTCCGGAAAAAACTGGTGAAATTTGTCCCAATGGACCAGCAGCAAGATTTTTTGAAGAAGGAGACGAAATAATAATTCTGGGAATATGTTTTGCAAACGAAAAGGAAAGAAAGCAGTTGAAAATGCGACTGGTCTCATTGGCAGATAATAACCGAACCATAAAAATAGGAGGGGCACATGTCAGAAATAAAGAAAAGGATTAAAAAGTACAGCGCAAGACATGCACTCTCCGGTGTTTTAAAAATTCTCCCGCATCTTTCTGATGATAATGTATTGAAAATTTTGAAAGTAGCAGAAAAAGTATCAGTCAATCCTGCCTTTAAAGAAAGGGTCATTGTTATTGAAGACAAAATAAGGAGAAAACATCCAACGCTTCAAATTATCAGACGATTAAACAGTCAGCTTTCAGCAAAGCCAAAGGAAAAATTGATATCAAATCTTTTTGCAAATGCAATGTTTGATGGAACAGAAAGAAGACAAAAAATACTGCAGGAAGAAAAATGGCGACCACCATTTTTCTTTGTCTTAAGCCCAACAATGAGATGTAATCTCAAATGCACAGGTTGTTATGCCGCACAATATGAAAAAAAGGATGTAATTACAACTGAACAAATTGATAGAATTTTCAGTGAGGCAAAACAATTAGGTATTTATTTTGTTACTATCAGTGGTGGAGAACCGTTTTACAGGGAAGATTTACTGGATTTGTGGGAAAAACATAATGATATGTTTTTCCTTGTTTACACAAATGGGACGTTAATTGATGAAAAACTTGCAAAAAAACTTCAGGAACTTGGAAATGTTGCTCCTGCAATCAGTGTTGAAGGATTCAAAGAAGAAACCGATAAAAGAAGAGGACAAGGAGTTTATGAAAAACTTCTTGAGGCATGGAAAAATCTCAGAGAAAATGGGGTATTGTTTGGTTTCTCTGCAACATGTACCCGACATAATGCTGAAGTAATCTACAGCGATGAATTTATTGATTTTATGATAGAGCAGGGTGCTTTATTCGGATGGTACTTTCAGTATATTCCAATAGGAAGAAAGCCAGATACATCATTAATGGCAACACCCGAACAGAGGGTATGGGCAAGGGAACGACTTGAACAAATAAGAAACACAAAGCCGATTATTCTTGCTGATTTCTGGAATGATGGACATCTTGCTGGTGGTTGCATTGCTGGTGGTCGTGTCTATTTCCATATTAATTCACATGGAGATATTGAACCTTGTGTATTTACTCACTTTACAAAAAATAACATCAAGGACACAACCATCCGCGAGGCACTTCAGAGCGATTTATTCAAAGCAATAAGAGAACGACAGCCATATTCAAAAAATCTTATGTGTCCATGTATGATTATAGATAATCCACAGGTTCTAAGAGAAATTGTTTCACAAACAGGAGCAAGACCTTCCTATCCAGGAGCAGAATCAATCATTACTGAAAGTGCATCCTTCCTTGACGAGTATGCACAAAAAATACATCAGTACTGGGACCCTGTGTGGAAGGAAAAATATAACGAGGGGAAAAATCTGAAAGGCATTGATGCTGAAGTGGCTGAGAAGATTCTAAAAAACGATTGAAATTTTCTCAATCCGTTATTACTCAGCCCTTTCTGAAACGAAATAAAACCACTGTCTATTACAAAAAAAAAGGAAGTAATGCAAGTAAGGGTAATTGATGTAATAAAACGGTCGTCTGATGTAAAAAGCATCAGGGTTGAAAAAAACGAAAACTTAAATTTTGTTCCTGGACAATTTTTTAAATTCACAATGAAAAATCAATCAAGATATTTGTCCGCTTCAAGTTCTCCACTGAGAAATTTTATTGAATTTACCAAAAGATTAACATCAAGTGAATTTTCAAAAAATTTTGATGTGCTTGAAAAAAATGATAGTGTAATTCTTGAAGGACCATACGGAAAATTTTCGCTTCAACACGATGACAAAAAGATTCTTTTTATTGCAGGTGGCATAGGAATTACTCCGGTTTTCAGTATACTTGAACATTCATTCATAACGAAGGATACCAGAAATATGATACTTCTTTACGGAAACAAAACAGGCAATATTCCATTTAAAAAAGAATTGATTGAATTTGAAAAAGGTATAAATTTGAAAATTTTTTTCTTTACAGAAGAGTTTGAGCCCGAATGCTATCACGGGTGTATTGATGTAAATTCAATTAGAAATCTTGTGCCTGACTTTAATGAAAGAACTACATTTATCAGTGGTCCTCCAGCAATGGTTGAAAATATAAAAAATCAAATACAAGATGCAAAACTTGATGTAAAAATAAGAACAGAAAAATTGACAGGGTATTAACAAGGAGGCACTATGAAGTATGTCTGTAAAGTTTGTGGTTATATCTATGACCCTGCAAAAGGTGATGATACTCAGGATATTGCACCAGGAACATCATTTGAAGACCTTCCTGATTCGTGGACATGCCCTGAATGTGGGGTTGGAAAGGACCAGTTTGAACCATTAGCACAGGAGTAAAAAAATGAAAATAAAAGAAAATATTTATCATGTTGGTGTCGTTGACTGGAATTTAAGAAAATTTCATGGTTATTCAACACCATACGGAACCACTTACAACGCATATCTGATTACTGGAGAAAAAAATATCCTCATTGATACAGTAAAACCTTACTGCGCAGATGAATTTATTCAAAGAATAGAAGAAATTATCCCGGTTGAGAAAATTGATTATGTAATTACAAATCATGCTGAAATGGATCATTCAGGTACTGTTGATTATATTATTTCAAAATCAAATGCTACCCTGGTTTGTTCACCAAAATGTAAGGAAAATCTTGAAAAACACTTTCATTCTCATTATGAAAAAATTATCACTGTTGAAAATGGAGAACAATTAACACTTGGAAATGTGACATTGAAATTCATTCATATTCCAATGGTTCACTGGCCTGAATCAATGGCAACATATCTTGTCAATGATGAAATTTTGTTTCCAAATGATGCATTTGGACAGCATCTGGGTTGTTCGAAAATTTTTGTCGACGAAGTGGGAATTGACATTGTAATTAGAGAAGCAAAAAAATATTACGCAAATATTGTGAATCCTTATGGAAATTCAGTAAAAAAAGTCATGGAAGCATTGAAAAACATTCCATTAAAAATGATTGCACCCTCCCATGGATTGATATGGAGAAACACCAGTGACATACAAACAATAATAAAAAAATATAATGATTGGGCAAATAACACTCCTGGAGACAAGATTCTTATTGTTTACAATACAATGTGGCACTCAACAGAAAAACTTGCGAAACAGTGCTATATTAAGGCAACAGAAAAATTTCCAGCAGAAATGTTTGATCTTGAAATTGCCGATATCGCTGATGTTGTTGCTGAAATCCCGGATGCGAAACTTGTTCTTTTCGGTTCATCAATTTTACACAACCAGATTTTGCCACAAATGGCAGGATTACTGACATATCTGACAGGACTCAAATTTAAAAACAGAAAAGCATGGACATTTGGCTCCTATGGCTGGTCAAACGTCCCTTTTGAAAAATTTGAAAAAGATATTAAATCAGCGGGCTTTGACCTTCTTTCAAACGGTTATTATGTCCAGTTTGTTCCTGATAAAAATAATCTTGTAGAGATTCAAAAAATTTTTGTTGAAAAAATTCTCGGGAGCTTATGATGATTAAAAATTTTGTTTCTTTTACAGGGCTTTTTCTGCTTTTAATTTTAACATTCTCAAAAATAATTTACCCGGAGCAATCTTCCTGCATCATCTGGGAAAAAACATTCGATAACAATGGAAATGCAGACGCAGGGTCATCAATTGTAGAAGATCCTGAACAAAATATTATTGCAGTTGGTGGAACAGGACCTACTCATTTCACATTTGACTATAATTCATATGGAATTGTTATTAAAACAGACAAAAACGGTAACATCATATGGAAAAAACAATTTGGTGGAAAAGGGATTAATGTATTCAGTTGTGTTATAACAAAGGGAACACATTATATCATTGCAGGTAGTAAAACCGTTCAATCTTTAGCACGCCAGGCATGGTTGATTGAACTGGACAAAGATGGAAATGTTTTGACTGAGAAAACGTTTGGAAAAAAATTTGACGATGGTTTTGCTCAGATTATTTCAACGTCTGATAATGGTTATCTTGCTGTTGGACAGATACAATTGGCAGCAAACAAAAAATCCGATGTGTGGCTGGCAAAATTTGATGAAAATTTCAATATTATCTGGGATAGATCCCTGGATCTTGGCAACCAGGACACTGGAATGTCAATTGCAAAAATTGGTGAAAAAAATTTTATTGTTGTGGCAAACACAATCACGAAAAACTATGGAAACCTTTTTCAGCAGGGGTATTCCACATTTATAATAATTGATTCAAACGGAAATATTTTGAAACAACAGACCTTCAAAAACGGGCCGAAAAATAAATTTTCAAAGGTTAAATCAACAAATGATGGCGGAGCAATAATTGTTGGACAAACAAGCATTAAAGAAAAATTTCCAAGTGAAGATACCTGGGTGATAAAACTTGATAAAAATGCAAATATTGAGTGGACAAGAATATTTGAAAGTTATGGAAGATATGATGGTGGCTTTGACATTGTTCAAACAGATGATGATGGTTATATCATTACTGCATACTCCCAGGTTCATCAGACCGAACGAATGAATTTTGATAATTTTTGGATTTTCAAAACAGATAAAAAGGGTGACATTATCTGGCAGTACACCTGGGGTGGACCTGATAATGATGATGCTGTCGCAATTACAAAAACAATTGATGGCAACTATCTCATCACTGGTAGCTTCGGTTCTGTTTCCTGGCCATTAAATAAGGTCCCTGGACAATGTGACCTTTATATCGCAAAAATCAAAGATATTCAGATATCCCCACCAGCACCCCATTAAATCCATTTTCCTGAGCTTGAGTATCATTAGAAAATTTCTGCCTTCGGAATCTTAGACCATCGTTGATTTCCAGACGAATTT